>Ga0126342_10023350_pt1 | contig 10127 bp, 10 predicted proteins | sample Cyp1metagenome_FD_92528 | JGI IMG/M metagenome (GOLD analysis project Ga0126342, IMG submission 92528) | Coral microbial communities from Lord Howe Island, Old Settlement Bay, Australia - Cyphastrea 1 metagenome | ecosystem: Host-associated > Invertebrates > Cnidaria > Coral ... | reverse complement strand
ACACAAAGTGGTTTTTACACACAGAAACTTTTACACACAAAAGCTTTTACACAGAGAAGTCTTTGCACAGAGGCGCCTTTACACGAAGTAACAAGTTGAAATTGGCAGCAGTTCTTCGGGAAACCCTCTTGGCAGGAGCTTTCGGGAACTCACTTGCTCCCCAAAAAAGCCGTCTATTTCCAACAAAGTTCATATTCCGTGAACTTTTTTCAAAAAAACATAAGGAATATATTTCTGAAGCAGGTCCCCATCCAAAAGCTTTCAAGCCCACAGTGCCATGAAATGGAGGGTCGAGAAATCCAGCGGAGCCGACGAGGGGCGTCAGCCCTTAAATAAATAAATAAATAAATAAATACATAAATATATATATATATATATGTACATATACATACTCTATAGTCGTACTACTGGTAAAAGGTGTGTGATAAACGGTGTGGTAAACCATGTTACACATACCCATTGGATCCGTGGAGCAAACCAGCACGGGATAATCTTAAGAAGGCACCCTGGCAAGTTGGCTTGCTGAACCCATGTGAATCGCCTTGAGGAATGCCCATTCTCCGCGTTTTTTCAAAAGAACCTCAGGTGAAACTTCTGCAGAACGATGTTCCCCTGAAAGTCGAAGTGCTCGTTTAACTTGAAGCTTTGTAAAGTACACGTCAAATCTAAACTTTTCACAAAGTCCATGGTTGACTTTGCTTTGCAGGCTCAAACAAATAGCAATCCGTCTGCAAAGCCGGATGCTGATGTTGACCCACTTGACCGGCCATCATCGCAAGATTGCCATCAAAATGCTGCTTCACTTGGATCGGGACGTTGAGGTAGTAGCTCGAAGTAATGTTGAACATTCCCATTGTTGGGTGATTATACCATTATCAGATGATTATACCATTATTCTTATCGATATATATATATATATATATATATATTACTATGCCATTGTTCCCATCGAAATCCTATAATATCCCCATATCATAAACACCTGGCGTTGAAAGCCATTTTCAACTATTGACCATTACTTACCAATCTTAGCCATCATTACACCCCAATATTCCCATTATATTCACCCAGAATAAGAGGTCAAATCCGTAAAATATATCAAACACATATCAAAAATAAGATGACATGTAATAACATATATATATATATATTATATATATATTAAATATATATATATATACATTAATAAATATAATTATATACAGTAATCTTGCTTAAATCCCCATGTTCCAACCAGGTTTTTCCGTCCCATGATCCATCCACCACCCAGCGGCCTTGCAGGCTCGACACTCCGTGGCCACCCCGAAGCTGCCGGGCGCGCAGCCCTGCTTGGCCTCCCAGGAGGGCGACGGCGAGCGCCAGGACGTCACGGCCACATCCACCGGTAGGACGGGCCTAGCGCTGCGCCCCACTTGGATCGGAACCGTGGTTTATAATCCATAAATAATATAAATATATACAATAATGTAAATATATATCTATTATATTTATATTACATTATATTACTGTATATCTTAATTACTGTATGTATCTACATATATATATATAGTAGATTAGTAGGGGATCCATCATATCTACTGGTATACTGGTGTAAACCATTTACCAAGTGGGATGCACACCCAAGTAATGAGACTGAAGCAGCAAAAATGGAGGGAAACTGGGGATTGAAAATGATTGAGCTGTGAAAAAAATGCGAAAACATGGATTTCATCACCAAACATGATGGAACATGAGGATCTCATTATTCAAAATGATGGGAAAAAATAGCCAGCAAAAAGTAGGGAAAATATACTGGATTTAACCAGCAAGAATTTCAGACATAGATTTGATCAGCAAAGAAAGTGCTCCAAGCGCCATCCTTTCCAGCTTACCTCCCACATCTCCCGCCTGGTATGGCCATCTACCATCACTTGCCAATTCACACTGCTCCGGCCCTGGTTTTGGTTGGTGCGGCTGAAGGTGATGGTTCCGAACAAGGTCTCGTCGTTCACTCGGCCTGCCGGTGCCAAGATCCAATTGACATATATTGATCCCGCTTTCATCCGCTTTTCCATCCCTTGCGCCTGGTTGGTTTGTACATCGTTCCCTGTTTTCTATGGCTTGTAATGGTTCCCCTTGAACCAGCTACTAGTCCCCACCCATAACAAACGACAGGGGCACTATTGATGGCTCAAGTGCCATCAGTGAAAAGCGCCGCTTGCTGAAGCAAAAAGAGCGACTTTCACGCAAAGAAGTGCTCGATTCTTGGGCACATTCTACATAAATGCATGATACATGTGTCTTATATATTCTATACTATATACAGTAATAGTAATGATAATTGATAATATAATACTAATATATATATATATATATATTATTACCTATAAATATATAACCCTTCTAGCATAAAGAATTGTATATTTCTAGAACATTTATATCTTATAGGTTGTATATGTATGTAACTTTGCATAACATATATATATATATATGTATATATATTATATATGCATATATTAAATATATTATATATACATAATGTATTATATATATTATATATACATATATATATACATATCAATGGAGTTCTTGTTTCAATACAGCCGGTAAGTTTCAATCCTCTTATCTGTATAGTTTTCCAATCAGGACCATCGAGAATTTGCAGGAGTTATGTCACCCCGTGGCCAGCACGGTTAAGGGCCATAGTGATTTGATGATTGATCAGCATCTCCCCCATTGAAATGGCTATGGGATGGTATGGGTTTCTCCAAAACTGCCGTGATATACCCCAATTCAAGGCTCTTATGCGAAGCTATATCAACCAGGAGAATTTGGGGTTTACGGTTTACCCGGTTGACCCAACATGTGGTCGTCAAATCCCTCTTGTTTGGTGGTCAAGTCCACTTTTTTTTCATGGTCAGTTCTTTATTTTCCAGCTTAGAGAAGCATCATTTCTAATCCAAAGCCCCATTTAGAAGTACCCTCTGGTAAACGTTTACAGTCTGCGAAGTGGAAAATCACCATTTTTCATAGCAAAATCATCGAAGTAAATCACCAAGTTCAATAGCTAAGAAATGAGGTCTCCGTCAATTTCGACCATGGACAAGGGCCGGCCTAAGCTCAAGCGGATCTCCTCTCGTCTCTGGGCAATGGTCATATTGAGCAACGACGCACCGTACCTTCCATGGTCCACATATCGTACCGGGCTTGGGGAAATCAATGGATCATCCTACGATGAGTAGGTGATACAAATTATATATATATATTGCATACATACCTGTGTATATACATATATATATATGTATGTATATATATATGTATGTATATGTATATATTATATATATATATATGTATATATATATGTATATATGTATATATAAATATATGTATATATATGTACATATATATATATATATGTATATATACAAATGTGTATATATAAATATGTGTGTATATGTACATATATATATATATATTTGTATATATATATTTATACGTGTATATATTATGTACATATATATATTTGTATATATATATATTTATTTATACGTATATATATATATATGTGTACAATGTCAAATCACTTTGGTTCCCATATGGGAGTATTCAATTATAGAAGGTGTCATTGTGTATAGCAAATGTATCGATTGGGAATCTAGAGTATGTTTTTTAATACTGCATGGTAGCAGTCTCAACTGTTATTGGTATCACCCCATAAGATACTGGGTATGCTAATAACACCTACAATGTCGTGAATCCCAGTTATAAGTTGGTTTATATAAAACATGTCATAACCCCTATTAACTTTAGATTTATCCGCCATAAAGCCTAGTTATATTAATCATAAACCAACTTGGCTAACGAATAGGGGCACCATCTTGTATTTCTTTGTAACAAAGTTACTCGAAAAATCTCTAAACTGTATTTGGGCACTTCCCATTTTGGCCAGGCTTTGATATCATAATCCGTTTTTTGGTCTGGAAATGGTGGGAGATCATACTTCATAGCCACTCAATGCCAGTGAAATATGCAGAAAATGATCCAAGGTGGCCACCTCTAGCTACCCCTGCTACCCGATCTACCCGTGTTTTCCCAACCTTCACGCAGAAGATGTATGAATATGTGGTGGTTTCCATACATGGAAAACCCCGATAGCTGGATGGTTTATAAGGGAAAGTCCGATCTATAAATGGATGAGACCTGGGGGTAATATGTACCATTCCGAATGCAACATGCAGTCATTGACACACAAGAACAGGAACTGTTTAATTCATGAGTGTAAAGACCTTAAACATGAAATCTACAACACAACGCACAAACGCACAGAAATTAATAAAAACACAAGAGGAACTACACAAAAATACGGTAGAACAAATAGAACAGAAACAACACACACATATGCATATATATATATATTATATGTATAATATACATATACTTGGAAGATCTTGGAACGAACAAACAACATCCACAAACACAAAACTGGAACATCACCTGCCACCAAGACACTTCTCCAAACTCCGAGCCAAGGTCACACCAGCTGCAGCACAAGCCGCTGCATCATACGTGGGCCTTTCGCCGAAGAGCTGAAGATATCCTGAAGTGATGATCAGCCATCAGTTTTAAGGACAGAATGGTGCAATGTGAGGCCCCCAAGATAGCTAAGTTGGTTTATAACTCCAATAACTATGGTTTATGGTACGCACATAACTATAGTTACTGGGGCGAATCTAAACCAACTTATAACTGGGGGGCCTCACATTGTAACCCATTTTCTGATAACAAAGATAAACATGTTTGCCACCAACGATAACCAAAGACAACCATTTATTAACCAATTCATTAATGTGGAAATAACCCATGATTCCCATTTTCGGACAAACCCAAGATAACCAAAGCCAACAGAAACAGCAAATAGAGGCGAAATAATCAAGAACAAAATCAAAATACAAAAAGTAGGTTTTGCCAACCAAACATGGAGCAAAAAACAGCCAACATGGTAGGTAAAGGGACAAAAGACTCAACCAATCGATTTCATACATACGATGGATCTATAGCTCTTGAAACCCTAAAAGGGATGGTCATTCTGTACTCTATTAGTATATTCGATGCATATATCTATATACGTATATATATATAATATATATATATATATATATATATAATATATATAATATATATATAGACTGTTGGTATGGAACATGCTCACCCAAGAACTTTCTTGGATTATCAACTGGTTACAGTATCCTTTCGGAGGAATATAAAATACAAGATGATTGAACCTTTGTTCCTATACTATAAATCTAATCATTCAATTGGGGTCCCTTAGTTGTGGTACTGGGTGGTTCGCCCCTCTTGATAAGATGATGGTAGCCCCAGTTGGAAGTGGACTGACCGACCATACACATATATATATATATATCCCACTGAAAACAACCACGATTGATCATACAACCAGGTAAGCAAATTATAGCCGCATTGTAGCCCCAGTTGTAAGTGAACTGACAATACTATCCCACTTAAAACAACATACAACCAGATAAATAGAGTATATTCCCTGTTTTAAGTTTACTGACCCTAGCTACTTATTCCACTTAAAACCATGATTGTACAACCAGGTATATAAGCTACTTCCTAAGTAGGATGAACTGATGGAATACAAAGTATTGAATACTCGGCGATAAGATTCTCAAGGTCTATTGTCTGGGCTCTTTGGACATGGTGTAGGCCTGTAGGCAACTCACATCTGCATCGGAGTGGGTTTCTTCATCTTGATAACAGGAGAAGATGAATCTGGAGCGGCTTCAATCCTACAATATGGGAGGGTTTAATACTCCAAACAAAATAGAAACATCTCCAGTTCACAGAATACAGAATTTTCACCCCTTTTTTGGTCAAATAACACCAACCCATACTCCATCATTCCACAATCACCTGGGTAAATTAGAATAATTCTGAATAGTTCGGCCATAAAATGGCATGATCCCCCGTATTGTTTTACCATGATAAACCAGGCTTCGGGAGGACAGTTTTTGGTGATGAAATGGATGAAATTTACCATCCAAGTGACTTGAGGCCATATTCTTTGAACTCTCAAAGTACGGATCTGCAAACCTTGGAGCATCGCGGTGGATTCACTGGACTGGACCACCATAAGTTACGAAGACATCACAAGATTTCATAAGGTGCCACCGGTTGTAAGTACGACGCTTGTAAGATAACATCTTACTAGATATAATGTAACTATATATAACTGGTTCAACATCTCATAATATAACTAGTTCGATATCTCTACCATCAATCCTAGTGACACAAAAGTTGTAAATAGTTATAAACCAACTTAGCGGTTCCAAAGTGAAGCGCCATCCTGCAGTTCTACTTCAAATATCCAGCAAATTAGTTTCGCAGCTAGATAGTTGTTGGATATTCAAGAAATATCTCACGGTTTCCTAAGCCTATTAATTGTAGATATAGTATCTACCATAAACCAAACAATGAGGTATTAGTGAATTCAACCAAATCAACCAACCGATTGAGCGATTTAGCGAACACTGGATAACCACTGGAAATCTCAGCAAGATCCGTTGTTCAGTGGCTAAATCCTTACTTCTCACAGCTAGTTTCCACCAGTTTATCACATTCAATCCCAATTTCAGTGGTTATATCATGTTACATCACCATGATCCGAAAAATCATGAAAAATCATGGGTAACGTTGATGTAATATACCGTTGATACATGTTGATACCCCCCTTGAAGCCACTTTTCGAAAACTGCCGGGACACCTCAAGTCATCGTGCCACTGACCGCCGCCCACATTGTACGCTGCGGCTTCAAAGCCCATGGCAGCGCTGCCATTGGGCCATGAAGTCCTCGGCGGTCCGCGGTCGCTGGCCAGCGACATTCCCGCTTCAATGAAGGCTTTCATTGGAAAATCAAAAATTCCCAGATGCGAACCATGGTGAAGATTGAAAAAATGTGCCCAACATTAAAATCACCCAGTCATGTAGGTAAATATACCTTACGTAAGGAGCATCTATAAACTATTTATGAATGTATAAATGTATATCTGGTTGGTGGTTCCAACCCCTCTGAAAAATATTAGTCAGTTGGGATTATGATTCCCAATATATGGAAAAATAACACATGTTCCAAACCACCAACCAGATATGTCGGATTTCCCATTGCCATGTTACCATCTTTGATTACAAGAGGGCAACTAACAAACTGAACCTGCAAATTTGATCCAAAGATACCATCCAGTAAGGAAACCAGATTTCGACCCTTTGACCCATACTTTAATATAGGCCAAACAAAAAGGTAAACATATAGGCAAATCATCAAAATGATACGATTAAAAAAAGTATATAATCATAGAATCATAGACATGATGAAATTCTCACCAGCCTCCTTCTTATCATCACCCCCTCTCTCTCCTCATGGTTCTCTCCACATCCTGTTCCTGATCCTTGAGGTCCTCCTCCTCATCAGATTCAGCAGCAGCAGAAGCATTGTGATCGTTTTCAGAATCTTCATCATCTTCATCATCCTGATTCTCCTGCTCCTTCAAATTCTAATTTGGTCATGTCATGGCTCAATTTGTGACCTCTATTTGAGGATCTTCGACTCCTTAACAGTGTATGTCCCACCATACCCCATTTTACTTTCGCCAATTCCCATATCCATCTCCCCCTACTTTCAACTGGATCAGCCAGCGCATTAGGGACCTCATAAGCAGAATCGTTGCTAAAGTAACAAAGGCAACCACCTTGATGCATTCAACCAATGTAAAACCAACACCATTAATTCTTACATGACTACTCCCTAGGGACACTTTAGAACTAAATCCCACGCTGGCTGTTGTTGGCTATCTCAACCGTGTATGAATTGTCTGCACCCATTAAATGTATATATATATATATACATTGTTTTTCCCATGACTGAGAGTATACGTGTTTTTTGAAAAGAGCCAAACACCATTAGACAAACATGATCAATCATATTGTACAACAAAAGAATACAGCATATACTATTAGTTTGCTGTATGCGGTAAACGGTAAACCGAAACCGGTAAACAGTAAACATCCTTTATCTATACCCTCCCTGCAAACTCACATAGATGCAGAAAACCCACCAATTGTAGACCATTATCCTAAGGAAATCATATGGCTTTTCCACATCTTGTTGTATGTTTATCCCCGTAAAATCCCCATGAAATGCCCGGTAAAATCCCATAAAATCCAACCCATGATATCTCCATATGGCCCGAGCGGCTCGAAACCATTCCAACTTCGTCCGGGGCCATGGGGAGCACCAAAATACCTCAAATGCAGGGCCTGGGCCTCCCCCAGGTATATGTTGGTTTAGATTCTTCCCATTAACATCCATTAACTATATACACTTATACTTCAATTGATGCTAATATGTGTATGTATATATATATATATTGATTATTGTTAAATATATATATATATATATATATTGAGTTAATTTATGTTAATTGATGTTTATGTGCACAGATATAATAAACCATAGCTGAGTGATTGGAAGTGTGTAGACCCCAACTTAGCAATTTCGTTTAGCCCACATTGCATACATGTACAGTACATACAATTATATACAATTCTCCTCGTGCAAAATTCAGTCCACAAAACGCAAGATGGACTACACGTCCATCAGCAGTGCATCCAATTAGATAAGCAACGGCATGACATGCCAACACTTCTCATATATTCATATGCATATATATATATATTATATAATATTTACATTTACATGCAGAAACTTAGGTCAGCAAGCAATTTAGGCCGACCCATTTGCACAACGGGGCTGGGTCAAGCGATTGGGTTGACCCGCCGCGCATTGGCTTGTCAGTGGTAAGGAGTCATGTTTGATTTGAGTGGCCTGACCTGCTTGCTCTTTCTGACTTCACATTGCCAGGAGCGGATGCAAATGGCCACCATGCAGGTTGCAGCCCACGTGTTGGCACTCGCCTTTGCTGCTGATCGACGAAATGCCCTACAGAACCACAGCAAAGGCCTGTCGGCCAAGCCTTTGGCCCCCATTCGCTGCCGGACGAAGCTCCTGCTGTCATTTCCAGCGTCACCTCTGAAGGTGTTGGGCGCTAAATGTATTGAAGATGTCTTGAACACAAGGCACTATCACCACGTAGAGCAAGTACATACTGTGCAAGAACCATCCGTTCTATACCTTGGGATATCCCCATATATCCCCATATATCCCCCATGCCATGACAGTGGGCAGTGAAGGTTAGATTGGTGAGGGCTGCTGCTGTTTGCTGCAGAGGCTGAAGGCTGTATATGGAAATGTGAATATATATGAAAACATATGCATGTGCATTTTACACATATGTATACATGCTGCAAATACAAATATACATAGGTACGCAAGGTGCGCATGCAAAACATGGTGAGCAACATGGGAGTAGCAGCCTTTACGGCCCCCTGGTTGGGTGAGATCTTGACACCGCTGCAACGTCGAACATCGAACTTTGGCATGAATCTTGGCATAGAAAGAAAAATGGACCTGTATGCCTCAGCACGTAGTGATCCTTCCCCTTAAGTGGACCGGCAGTCCTTATAGTCCTCCATGTGATGGCTTCACGGCTTTTCAGCGGAGAACCACTGTGTTTTTTGAACAAATATATATATATATATATATATAAATATATGTATATATATATATATGTATATATATATATATTTGTTGCAACATTTCTGCCCCAAAGGGTCATCAAAAATATTCAGACAGCCCAGATTTGCCAAGATACATTTTGTACCGCATTTTTTGTTTCATCATCGCCATTGCACCGCTGCGGGCAGCGGTGAGCCAATTCACAACCTCAATGCCAAAGAAATGGCGATACGGCCCCCAAATAAACACCAGCAACTCAAATTTCAGATGGAAACCGCTACGTTGAAATCTACCCTCTTCAGAGAATACGGCACATTAAACCCTGGAAACAGTCCATGAGTTTTTCGGTTGCAATGAATCAGGATTGTTGTTTTTGTCTCCTACTATATCGCCATGATATTCTGATGCTGTTCTCAAAAAGTACCCTCTGGTAATTTAACATAGCTATTGAAAATGACCATTTATAGTGGATTTACCCATTAAAAATGGTGATTT
>Ga0126342_10023349_pt1 | contig 10127 bp, 8 predicted proteins | sample Cyp1metagenome_FD_92528 | JGI IMG/M metagenome (GOLD analysis project Ga0126342, IMG submission 92528) | Coral microbial communities from Lord Howe Island, Old Settlement Bay, Australia - Cyphastrea 1 metagenome | ecosystem: Host-associated > Invertebrates > Cnidaria > Coral ... | reverse complement strand
ATGGTGAACTCCAAAGCCGCTGGTGATAGGGCACAGCGCTATGCGCACGGCTAACTCGTTCTTTTGACTCCCAAACACTGCAGTGAGTCGCTACAGTGATGAAATGCATCAATGGAAATTGCAATATATTCTATATAATATTATAATATATAATATATAATATATATACTAGATATAATATATAATATATAATATATAATATATTATATACTATATATAATATACTATATATAATATTATATACCCGGTAACATTTGGATGGTTTTGTAGTGTATACCAGACATGACGATCGCCACTCGCGTTTTTTTTTGGGTACTGCACTGTGAGGTCATGACATGGGATGCCGGCAACCCAGATCTGATTGGATCTTCTTGGTGGTGAAATCAATCAAAATGATGATTAAACGCGAGGATCTCGCCCAAGAAACTTCAGGGTGGTGATGATGATGGAATAGATGGAATATATACTGCACTAGCGTATAGCCAAAATCATTTTTTCTGGGGATTTTGAAGACTTGTTGTTTCTATCCCTACCCAGGATGATCATACCCAAACACCGAGCTTTTTGAGTCAAGGGTTTGAAATTTACACCACCAAGTACTTGGGGATGGTTGGAGTGATATCTTTTGATGCATGCCAACACCATCCATCCTTTTCGTAACATCGATCGGGAGTCCAACATGACTGAATAGATCGAAATCTTTTAGTGGTAAATTAAAGGTGTATTCCAGGCAGTTTTTGGTTGACCCGTTGTTGAGGTCAGAATCAAGTTTACCACAGTTTGCTGGAGGACGTCTCACCTCAAATCACCAGTCAATCCTGGCAGATCTACTTCTGGTTGTCCATTTCTTTGCGAAATTCCTAGGTGTCCTGGTCATAATCTCCAATATTCACCACTCATATGGCTTTGATTGAAAATTGGGTACCCCATTTCATCCATTGGTTTACCACCATTTTACCATTGACATGGCTATAGCTGGGAGGGAATAGTCCATTTTCACCCACCCAACTATCATATTGTTGGTGATGTATCCCCATGATATCCCCCTTTATAGATGATTGTCCCAGTGTATCCCTATTGTTAATGGCTAAACTTCACCATAAATCCCATGAGATCCCTATGAACTTGATATTTAACCCACCATTTTGCCAGGATATTCCCATGATATTCCCATTTTTTGGGGGTCAGTTGCATCCCTTAATTTGTGCCACCAGCCATGCCAAGCCGACCACGGCGCCACCCACAGTCAGGCCTTTACGGGCATGTGGAAACGCACCTTGCGCGGTCACGAGATGGGCGTCACTGGGCAACGAAGTCCTTGGGCGCCCCAAAGAAATGGCTTTGTTATAGATGGATTATATAGATATTATATATTAAGACAATATAATTATTTGGAATATATAATTATTATCAACTATAATTATAATTATTAGATATATATTATTTATTATCAACTATGTCACTGGGAAAAGGAAGTCATGGGTAATTAGTCAACTTCGTCAACCATCAATATATGGGGAAAATCATTTGGATCCACCATTTGATAGGCTAATTATTCCCATCATATTATATTATATTGTATCTCACCCCATTATATGATGCTATATCCCAGACATTCCCAGAATATATCCCAGATAAAAAAGCCCTTTGAATCTCCATCGATGATTTCCCACTATACTATATCCCTCTTGTTCATGGCAAATCCCACTACCCTCTGGTAAACTGTCACATAACTATGGAAAATCACCATTTTTCATGGGAAAACTCACTATAAATAGTCATTTTCCATAGCTATGTTAGTCATAACCAGAGGGTAAGTGCCATTAAATCCCATTAAATCCCATTAAATCCCATTAAACCACCATTTTCCCATTAAATCACCAGAGGGGTATGAAATCCCAATTGAATCCCTAAAAAAAATCCCATGATCTCCCCCTATGGAAATTGATGGTGAAATTTCCACCATGTTTCCAGCGGCACAATTACACACGAAGTCCAGCATATTGCATAGACGACTCCTGGAATTTATAGCCATTTACCCTCTGGTTATGACTAACATAGCCATGGTATAGATGGCCCATAGAAATAGATGATTTTCCCAGCTATAAACCTCCATTTATTTTGGGGATTTTCCATGGCTATGTTAAATAACCAGATGGTAATAGATATTTACTAATGTCAAAACATATTCCCAGTACATTATTATTCTTATATATATATATTATCCCATATTGCAATGTATATAATGGCCATTTAAAAGTTGGTATTTAAGATGATGTTCCCATATTTAAGCTGGTATTTATGTATCCCATATATTTGATCAGTGGGATTTTCAGGACCCTAAAATGGAGGTACTGTACCCTATAAGGTCATATTTTGTGGGGATATTCCCTTACATAGCCCTAAACACAGGCCTGATATATACGTATATATATATATGGTAGGTACCTCCAGTTTAGGTTCCTGAAACGGCCATTGATAGTTTAGTAGGTGAGAAACCATGTATCCCATATATCATCTTAAAAATGATTAAGATTCCATATATCATCTTAAAATTATCTGGGTAAATTATAACGACCTCACTGCGACCTCACTGGAATCATGGTTAGTAAGGGGAATCATCCCCAAATGGCCTTAATTCAGGTTAGTGAAATATTCTAATTTACCCAGATATATTTCCATATATTAAAATTATTAATATAAATAGATTCCCATATATTACAGTATCTATATATACCAATATATTTAAGAGCCATTTATAGATGATCTTCCCATCGCCGGCGCCTTGAGGTCCGCTGCATGGCCTTTGCCACCTCAACGAAGGTCTTGGTCACGGGCGGCTACGACTACAACCTCTTTGTATGGCGGCCTACGGGTAGGAAAATCCCCCAAAGTTTTGGGAATATGATGGGAATTGATGGGAATATGATGGGAAAATGATGGGAATATGATGGGAATATGTAAAGTGGTGGTTGAAACCACCATTTTGCATATTCCCATGATATGAAAACCATGAATTTTGGAGGATTTCCATGGGATTTATGGTGAGATGTAGCCATCAACAATAGGGACGTAGTGGGAAAGTCATCTATAGATGGGGATAGCATGGGTGATTGGGTGATACACAACCAACATCAACCATTTGGGTGTGTCTCACAACGGGGTACCCTAAAATTGCCATCTAACTGGAAGAATGACAAACCCTCGTGGTCTATGAAGCCATCCCAGCCTGCAGATATATCCGCCAGAAATCTCGATCTGATTAGAAAATGCTAGATGTCATGATATCATTCAGCAAATATCCTGATATCTCATATCTAGATATCCTCATATATATTCAAATGATATAGAAATAATGAAATAGTTGAAAAACAGCTTACCTATCTCAGGGTGCTCCCCTTGCGGCGCTTGCGCCTTGGAGTCTCTGGGTGATCACATCAGCCCAGGTCTGGAATCCTTACGTAGGGAAGTCCATTCACACCATCCATGACGGGGAACTCAGCGGATTCCGATATGGATCGAAGCCTTTGGAAACCCTACAGAAATTGAAGACTTATGACTCTGAATACCGGTATCCTATTTCAGAGTGGCAAAGTTGGATGGATTATGGGCTCGCCAAGTTTGAACCATTGAAGGCTTTGGAGCATTCTTCTTTGAACTTGTTTATCGGGGTTCTGCAAGGATCACGACTTTGAACGATTTTTTGTGACATGACTTTGATCTTCGAAGTCCAAATCTGTTCTTTTCTTGTCTTCATGGTGTTTTTGTCCAAATCTACTCTCCATCCCCCGAAAAGGGCGAAACCGGCAGCACAGGGCCACTCCGCGCCCATCGTTGGAATCGAAGTTCTTGGAGCTTCCTCAAATCAGGCGGGCAGGGCCCAGGGCCCAAGGGATTGTGTTTTTCCACTTAGTCACTTAGCAATGGATATGTTGATATATATTTTGGGGATTCAGTGGCCCATAGAATTTGAATGAACATTACAAACCAATATTTTGGTTGCTGGGGTTTGCTTATTTGGCGCTTAAAAAACACCTTTATTTAGGCACTCCAACGGAGCGTCAAAGAACTGCGACCCAACGGCCTGTGATTTGACAAGGGATAGATATCCATGACAAGCACCATTGACAAGTGGTGGTTGCTATGTCCTATGTGGCGGATATCCCAAAAAAAACTGATGATCACCTTGTCCGATCTGTAGATGATTGGAACATATTGGACACTCTGTATAGGTGATCATCAATTTATGGGGATATCATGATGCCAAAATTATGATGCTTGGCATCCAATATCATCTATTAATAAAGTTGATGATGCCAAACATTATTGATACCCTCTGGTAATTTAACATAGCTATGGAAAATCACAATTTTTAATGGGAAATTTCACTATAAATGGTGATGTTCAATAGTTATGTTAGTCATTACCAGAGGGTATCCAATATGATCATGGGGATTTTAATGATTAACATGGGGATATCATGGGGATTGGCATCCCATATGATCAAACGAGTGGCGTAACGAATTGCAATTCTTCCAGGTGGTGAGCGCCGACTCGGAGGGCTTCGTGAAGACCTGGGACCTGGGGACGTATCAGTGGGGAAGCCCGGTGGGATGCCATGACTAACAGTTCGCCATGGTATAGATGGCCCATAGAAATAGATGGTTTACCTATTAATAGCATGGTGATTTTCCAAACTGTTAAATAAGCAGATGGTAATTTGTGGTATATGATTTATGGGGAAAAGATTGGAAAATAAGCCAAAAGGCCTGGGATTACGAAGGTCTTGAGCGATTTTTGGGTGATTTCGAGAAGCCAAGAACTACTGTGAACATCTGTGAACATATATTGAACACGGATGAAACCATGGCTCATTTCAGCAATGTTTGCTTTTACCTCTAGCGACTTCCGGACATCCGCACCGCCCAAAGGGGGGGCCACCGTGGCGCGGATGGCCCGCCAGGATGATCCAGTCCTTTGTGGTTGATGAGATCACGAAACTTGGAGATGGAGGGATGACCAAATGTTGGACAAAGGGACATGTGAAATGGGGATATAAACATTGATATATTGGGATATAAGAACCATTGATATAAGATTGGGATTCAAGATTGGGAAAATTGGGATATAAGATGGGGATATAAACCATTAATCTGGGAAAATTGGGATATAAGAACCATTGATGGTGGGGATTCAAGATTGATTTAAGCAACAGCGTTTGAAAAACAGGTTAGTCTTTGATCTGTTTGTGGAGTCAGGTATAATCCAGCGAAGGTTTAATGAATATTTGGTAAACCCTGGCAGATGGTTGGTTGATGGGTTTGGTCGTAGCCGTAAGTGGAGGAGGAGTTCCGATCCCACTTCACTAAAGATGTTTTTTTTTTTTTCGGAATATGAGAGGCTAGCCATGAACAAAGTCTGTTTCTTGTCCTCCAAGCGCATTGGTCACTGAGTTAAGATCTCTCAATCTTCACCGGCCTGAGGATCCTCAGAGCCTTTGTGTCCATCCCCAGCTCAAAGCGGGTCATTGCGGTGGATCGCGAGCCGGGAAGCCAGGGATGTCAATGGTGATGTCAAGGCTACCGACGTCATATGCGAACTTGAAAGCTGCCAGTATTCATGGGAGGTCGATTCCAATTATCTAGACACTTGTACATTCCCATATGCTCCATATATGGAATATTTACCAACATTTGCCTGTAGGTAAATATATATCATACATGGAGCATATGGGATTGTGCCTGTGTGGCTCAAAGCCCAAAACCAGCAAAGCTATGAGTCGCCTGCCTTTTTTGGTGACGAATCGACTCGTGAGGTTTGTGGCCTTCGACTACCAGAACACCGGCATTGCCGACCAGACAGAAGAGGAACCCTTAATCAAGGCCAACCGCCTCCGAGGGGCCGTAATCGCCAAGGTAGCAGTTTTTGAAGGTTTGACAGAGTTTGACATCACCTTATCCATGAACCATTGCATACAGTACATGTTTGTATAGTTTGATACAGCTTATGGGTACTCAAAACAACGATCATTTCACAATTTGTGGATTGCAATGAGGTGTGCTTAGTTCAATACCTGTGACTTACTGAGTCTCTCCCAGCCATCCAAGACTCAGCTGGAAAAGCAGGTCTTCTACAATGAGCGGCTGAAGGTGCTCAACTTTGTGATGCCAGGGATGGTAGCAACCTGATTGGGTTGTGTCAAACTGGGAGATTTCACCCTCAATGTCTGGCAATTTTGATTGGGAAAACATGGAGAAACCATGGGGGTCTGGGGTACACCATTTTCAGACACACGTAGAAATGTCGTCTCGTGGGTAGCTTCGAATATGCTATGCTTCGATGATGGTCGCACTAGTCTTTCAGAGTTTTGGATGTTTGTGGCACAGGTTGAACGCACGAATATGAAGGGGGAACTTACTAATTTACTAAGGTATTGCCCCAGACAGTATTTTTTGCATGGCAGTTTAAGGTTGGACATAAAGCAGTTCATGATTCAGAATTTTGCCATAATAGATCCAGAATAGATCATGAACGTTTGGATGTGTTTAAGAACTACTGAGTAGCTCGACTAGTAATTGCAGTATGTTTTTCCATATTTTTTCCATGTTTTTCCCATTAACCCCCCCACTTCGAGGATTTCCCAACAGCCATGGACTGACACGGAGCCGTGGTACCGTGGTACCGTGATCCAGGTTTTTGTCAGTGGCACCATCAACGTGGTCAAGATTTGGGATGTCAGCAACTCAGTCCATCCTGTTTCTTTGGATGGAACCAGGTGGTTTTGCCATTGGAAAAGGGACGGAAAATGGATGGAACACGGATTTCATCATATTTCATCATATTTCATCCATCCATTTTCTGAAAACCCACCTGATTTGATAATCAGATGTTTCTAGGCACCTTGTTTTAAGGTGCCAAAGGAACCCAAATGTGTATCTCACCATCCTTGTTGACCACATCTCTCTCCGCCACTGTAACGTCCTCGGATGGATTGGTGACATGTCTATATAGCGTCACAGAGTTGTTGGCTATCTGATTTTATAATGTGGTATATAATATAATATACACTTTATTTGATATGGAGCAGAACCATGATCATATCAAGATCATGACATATATATATATATTATATTCTATTTCATATGATTCAAATTGATTTAATATCATTATACCTATATGATATATATATATATATATATACAACGTATATTGGTGTGAGTTGCATCAGCTATTCGTAGATCATTTTCCGAGGGGAAACCCCATGGGTTTTGTCAAACGGGGACGAGGCTGTGACTGGCGCCATCAAGGCGCGACCTTTTATCGATGGACGATCTGGGATCCGAAGCATCAACTCGAGTATATAGATATTATACACAGAATTCCTATGAATTTCTGGTGTATACCGTACATATATATATATGATTATATGAGAGATATATATATATATATATAATATAGAGTACCACAGAATATACTGAATATACACATGTAATCACATGTATAGCCTATATAGTGTATATTGATTTTTCAGGTGGCTTTTGAGCATCACCTCTGGGTCGTTGATTTTGAAGACTCATGCTCCCCAAAAAAGGCACGATGTTGTGTGGGTTAAATCTCAAACAAACTCGGACGAAACATGCAGCTTGATTCCAAGTCGAATTCCCCACAAATTTGATCTCATTGGTAAAGCCACTGTTAGCATGATTCAACCCAGCCTTCAAGTTCTCAGCCAGCATGTTTTCTCTCGAACTTGCTAACTTGGCGGGTTAAAAAATTGGCTCCCAACTCCCAACCCAGTTCTCATCCATTCATGATTACACATGTATTGTTGTGTCGCTCGTTTCTTGTTTTTCTTGAGCGCATCCCACTCACTAGGCAGTCTTGAGTAATTACTCACAGTTGTTGCCAAACATCCGCATTGTCCTATCCCATGATAGTTTGGAATCTCTCGCTCTTCAATTGTGTTGTGGGTGATGAATTTATTCTTCTGGTTTGTTCTACGATTGTTGCTTAGGCGAGCGGGGAATCAGATCACCCCGTTCACCCCGGTCGGCAGAATGGCTTGAAGCCTCGCCCACGAGGTGGTGATCACCCACAAAGATGCCGAGATCACGGACTTTTGCACCTTGGCAAACTGTCGGTGCCGAAACAAACAAAACATGATGGGTTTTAACATGTTTTAACGAGCCTCAACGGTTCCATGGTCATGTTCCATGGAGGTTTCAATGGTGGCCATCCTAAGTGAGCAGTAGCCAGGTCCATCAATTCCTGCCATACGATGCCCCGGTGAGGCTTTGATGATCGCGGCAGGAAGCTCTTCGTGTCGGATCATCTCGGGAAGATCCATGCTGGGGACCTCAGATCGGAGAAGGTCCCCGTTGCAGTACTGGGGGTACTGTCAAAGGGTCAAGGTACGACAAAGATAAGAAAATCCGTGAAATTCCACTAAAATCACTAGAAGATGGGACAATTTTAGGGTGAGCGTTTCAATCTACTGGGGCCCCTAAATGAAGACTTTAATATCTTTAATGTTTTGTGAATCTGTGATCAATATTTACCAAAGTCCCAGCAAAAAATGTTACAGTAAGACTGCCAAAATCCGCTGCATCGGAGAACTGTTGATGCAATGTTTTGTGCAACTTTATCAACTCTTTGACTACGGCATGGCTTAAAAGTGAGGACCACCCAACCAACAGGCCTCTTCTTGAAGCAGACTTTGACATTCTCCTTCTGGGTAAATACGGGTTAAACACACCCAAATATTGGACTATTTGATGTTATTTCAACCTGTCTGAAAATGGGGCATAGGGTACCACAAAATTACCGTTTGAATATTTTAATGATCTTTTGCTGGTTATCCAGTTATCCCGTGAATTATCAGACCAACCAATTATTACGGGTTCAACAATGCAGACAGACCAGTTTTTTCATGGTTCTTCCCGGCTTGAAGCGGGCTCGCGGGCAGGTCTATCACAGTTCCACTGGATGTCTTGTCAAGAAGCTGACAAGTCACAATAAGGAGGCGCCAGTGGCGTCACCAAAAAAATACAATTGGGAGATTGACCAAGAATAGCTCACCAAAAATGGTGGATAGAAGTGTTTGAAAAGTGGGTATGGATCCCAAAAAATCAGAAGGACGCAACTTTGTTCGGTACCCTGATAGGGATATGATTCAACTGAACATGGAGATTTGCTGAGAAAGATGGGAAGATCAACGCGGCGTTGGAAACCCACCCTGTTTGGGGTTGTAATGTGGTTGTATGAGGTATCCCTGGTAGAAGCAGTGCCAGAAGGCCCATTCTCCCTGCTGCATCTGCACCACGGTTTATCACATGCTATGACCCCCATTGACTAGTTCGAAATATTTACCGCAAGCCCCTAGGTGAAATTGGAGTTGAACCACCACCATCTCGTCCTTGGCAGTCCTTGGTGATCGGTGTAGGTGTCGGGCATGATCTATTGCCAAGGGGACAAGAACATCATCACTGTGCCGGGCTCTTGAGATACGAGAACGGGAAAACATAGGCCAAACATTGCATCATGGCCAACCAAGGAATGACTTGTAAGATTGGGAAAAAACAACATCATGACAACCGTGACATTCAATATATTCAATCAGCTTTGGCAGGATTTGTAAAGCATTGAAAGAAGTGTTTGCTTTGATTGCAGGATCTGCATACTTGCTTTTTGATGTCATTTGCGAAGATGAAACATGTGAATGTTGGCTTTGTGGCAGTGGTATTTTGTGTCGCATCCTTCGAGTGGAAACAGTACATGGAAGCAGTTGGCCGAACCACTGAGCAACTGACAATAGCAACTAGATTTGGTGGTTTTGAACATTGGATAAATTGGATATGTTCAGCCCTGATGATCCCAAATTGACTCATACTATTTTCAGGAGATTGAAACCACAAATCAGATAACATCTGTATACAGTTGTACTAATCATTGCTGAACATAGACTGCAACAGCCGTAGTCAGAAGCGCTAGTAGGAAACGCCTTTCTGCTGGAACCTGACCCCTAGTTAGTTGTAGTTTGGTTCACCTTGACTTGTTTCATCTGCAGCCGTTTTCGACTTCGTTCAGCGTAGATAAAAGGGTAGAGCCCAAGTGTGAGTTGCTACTTT
>Ga0126342_10023348_pt1 | contig 10128 bp, 6 predicted proteins | sample Cyp1metagenome_FD_92528 | JGI IMG/M metagenome (GOLD analysis project Ga0126342, IMG submission 92528) | Coral microbial communities from Lord Howe Island, Old Settlement Bay, Australia - Cyphastrea 1 metagenome | ecosystem: Host-associated > Invertebrates > Cnidaria > Coral ... | reverse complement strand
CACATCGGAGCCCAACAAATACAAGTCGACGAGAACAATCTCATCCACATCCTTCCGCAACCTTTCCAAGCAATGCCTTTCCCTCTGACTCCCTTCTATTCCAGTCTTTCCCAAAGCATCGTATACTGACAGAAATTGCTTCTAATCCTTGCGACCATATGGTCCCACTTCGGACCCAACTACTGACAGAAATTGCTTCTAATCCTTGTGACCATCAAGCAATGCCTTTTCCTCTGACTTCCTTCGATTCCAGTCTCTCTATCGCCTCCCGAAATGCACCTCCGAGGACGGACCATCAAGGAATGCCTTTTCCTCATAATGGTCCCACATCGGAGCCCAACAAATACAAGTCGACAAGAACAAGCCCAACTGCTGACAGAAGCTGCTTAAGCACTCCCTTCGATTCCAGTGTGTCTAACGCCTCCCCAAATGCACCTCCGACGACAGACCACTTTCCGCGATTTTCCCAACGTTCCACTTCATGTTTCCATGGTTTTACTAGATTTTTCCATGGTTTTACACGATTCTTCCATGGTTTTATTCGTGCTTTATTCGATTTTTCCATGGTTTTGTTTTGCTCAATTTTCTAGGGTTTTACTCGACTTTTACATGGTTTTTACCCCATTTTCCCATAGTTTTACTCCATTTTTCCATGCTTTACCCAATTTTCAGATGGTTTTTCCATGGTTTTACTCGACTTCTCCATAATTTTACCCTTCCATTCCAGTCTTCCCGAATGCACCTCGGAGGACGGACCAGGGGGGAATCGGTACCCCACCGTCACCCAATTGCCACCTGGTACATAACCCTCAGAAAAGTTCCACTTGTCATGCCTCCACTGCACCTATTTCCGTGATTTTGCGTTCTCCTGGCCCGCTCTACCCCCAGACCCGTATAACTCATTTTGTTCGCAAAAGGAACTTCGCCTAGCCTAGCGGCTGGCTTTCGTGAATAACTGGCATAACTGGCATTATTTTTGATATAGAAGCAATAGCAATTGAGGATGATATTTATGGATTTACATCACCAAACATGCAAGTGCTTTAATCTTATCTGGTAATAGTTTCTGGCATTTGATCTGGCCTGGATTGGCCTGGTATCTGATGGTGCAACAACAATCGTATACCTTCTGGGGATCAAACGTGGCTAGCTGGAATACCCGCGCCAAGAGGAAGAAGTTTAATTTGTAACATCATCGAACTAAATGATGGATGTTCAATTGTCTTGCTACCAGAAGGCATCTCTCATTAGTATCCCATTACACCCCCAGTAAATCCCATGAAATCACTTTTTGAGATCCCATCAATTCGCATTAACATCACATTCATTTCCATCACATTCCACGAACATCCCATTAAATTCACGAAAATTTCCATTAAAATCCAATTCGTTTCCATTAAAATAGAACTAACATCCCATTAAAGTCACGAACAATTCCATTAAAATCCCACTGAAACCCATTAACAGTAACATCCATTTTTTGCTCCTTAACATCTCCCGTGAAATCAGTCTAAAATCCCCTATGAAGATCTCCAAGGTCCTGAGGTGCGGCCACTTCTGCCAAGGCTTTGGCTCCAGCATTGCCCACCTCAGTGCCCATGGGATTTCACAAAAGGGAAACATATGGAAGAAATATGAGACTTAAGTCATTTAAACATGAAGAAACGCATTTTACTACAAAAACATATGGAACAAGTATGGCATTTAAGTCATGACTCGTGGTCACATCCTCTGCAACTGCTGTTGACTGTGCACTGATCTGTTTGGGACTGACATTGACGAAACGGTTATCTTATGTCATGTTCATACCATCGCTATATCTGGGTACAGGCACCACAACCTCAAGTGCAAATCCATCTCTGGCATGTTGGCAACTATCAATGGCCCAAGTCCAAGGTCTTTCGATGGCTTTTCAACATAGGATAGTGATTGCTTTACAAACCATATCTAGTCATCCATTTAGGCAATTAATTATCACTAGTTTTTCAAGATTCTTAACCATGTCATTCTGGTTTCTTAATCTGGTGTAAATCCCTTGGCGCCTTGCAAAGATCAAGATCAATGCTCAAATGGCTAGGGGCCAAAATTATCAAGCGCTGAGACCTGCAAGAACTATCAGATGCCGCGTGCCGCTGAGCTACCGCATTGCCCGCGAGGTTCAGGTGTAGCACTCCCAAGCCAGCGCTTTCTGAGGCCACAAGACGCCTGAGGGCAAAGTTTCTCAGCGTTCGTAGCTTGTATCATATGGTGATTTGACCGTGTAACATTGATTTAACAACATGTAACATGTAACATGATTGAACATGATCTAGCATGATTGAACCATGAAAACAAGTCGTTTGACCATGAAAAACAATTTGTTAATGATAAACACTGCCAATGTAGCTTTGGGGATTGGCCAAGAGTGAGATGGCCTGATGCTGAAAATCCCGACATTGGCGGCTTTTAACCATCCAACATTGGGTTCCAGTGACTGAGGCTGCGTCACCGGCCATTAGATTCTGCCAACACAAGAAAAAAACACACAGCACAACCAACCTTCTACTGGATTGTCATTACCAAGCTCAGCTCACAACCTGCAAGCCCAGTGAACAACAATATTTTGGATCGTCGTCCAATAAAGAATGCAAGACACATTTTTTTGAAACAATCAACCTGCAGTAACCAAATAGTGTCTGCTACGGAAATGATCCACAAGTGACAATGTGTTTTCATGTGTTTTCCATGTTTTCCCCTCAAATATAGGGTCGAACCTGCAATTGTTCCATAAACCCCATCCAATGAAATACTGGATGCTGGATACTATCAACCAAGCATCAATCATCCGACAGTTTATCAACCCAATTTTTGTCACCGAAATCGTCATGACGCCATTTATTATGGCACCCCCATATGGAGGTTTCCTTTTTAATGGGGGATCCCACGTGGTTGGTTTATTTCATGGAAAATCCCAAAATAGAATGGATGATTTAGGGGTAGCCGCGTGGCCACCTTTATGGAAAACCCCATGTAAATAAACATACATAAAGATACATAAAGTGTGGCTTATCAATCCACGGTGGTTTTCTCCCCAAGTTCCACCCTGGCACCTTTGGGCATGCCTTAGATATCGAGACAAAGGTGGCTGGACCCTCAAGTCAGCTGCTTTTCTATGGGAACATGCGGAAAAAACACATACGTTCATATAGTTTCATCATGAAAAATCGATCTGGTTTTACCAACTAACAACACACACATAGTTTTAACACTGCAATTCTGCAGAGGCTCTTTGAGAAGAAGCAAAACTATGAGCTGCTTGGGCTGCTTGCTGGTTCCGAATCAGCAACCTTTCCACGAACGCGTTTCAAGATGCTCTAACAGAAGTTATATAATTGTTGCACACTACAACCTGTGAGTGTGATATTCAAATCAAGTGACCACTAAAAAAATACAATTAGCCTCTCTGGTATACTGATATAGCTATGGAAAATCATCAAATTTAATAGGTAAACCAACTCTAAATGGATAGCTATGTTAAATTACCAAACGGTAGGCATCTGCTCCAATTGGGACAAATTGGGAGTCTTTCCCCAGAGTCATCCGTGGTTGAAATTTGTTCAAGCATGAAGATAAGGAACTCATTCGTGATCTTCAGATGTTTCACCACCATTTTAAAACATTGTTTAACCTCATGAGTTTAAATTGGACCAATGGCTATGGATCAAACTGCTGGCACCCTTCTATTCACATTAATATATAGCTGACGTTTAGGGATATTTGTCCCTCCAAACTCTATGAAACCCAAGGCTCGATATTATCTGAACATATGGTACTGTATCCCAAAAGGCCTAGCGGTTGATCGTCAATTTCCCCAGAGGTGGTGGAAATTACATCTCTCATCTTTAAGAAAAAACTGTTGGATCCCTGGTTACATCCAACTTTTTTCTCTGTTGTCCATAGGTAAACCACCATTTTCAAGACAAAGGTCGGGTTCCATCATGTTCCAGACCTGATGTTTAAGCTTGTCATATCCCATCAATATCCATTATTTATGATTTTTCCCCCCTACCTTTATGGTTGCTATCCTCAGGAATCACCATAAATCCCCATAGATTCCCATAAATATCACATTGAATCAGCACCCATGGGAAATCCAACATCCAAGTGGCAATGCGCTGGCCAACACAGTGGTGCCACGACAGGTGATATCCTTGGATCTCTCAGCAAAGGGTGGACATCTGAGAAAAACCAAGGGAGGAAAAGGCCGAAAAATGACCAAAGACCTTGGACATTTGATATCATTTGATGTGTTTGTTTAGCCCTGTCATTTGTTCTCACGTTCTCCAAACAAAACATCATGGGATCTTTTTCCAACACTCCAAAACCCGTGGTGAAAATGGAGTGTTGGATGGCGACTTCGGGAATTTTCGGTGCCCATAAACATTGTGAACACATTGCAGCATTGCAACGGCTTGGGCTATGTCAATGGGCTGTATCTAGTCACGGGTAATGCTACAGTCCTCCACAGTTGACATGACTGAAACCGCTGCCATGCATCTGAGCTTCACACCAGAAGAGTTCTTCGGTTCGAAGGCAAAATGGGCAAAATATCATTGGTAGATTGCAGGGGGCCCAATTTTGACAACCAATCACTGTATGTATGATGCGGTTTGATATTTCTCGTTGATTTCCAGCCTGTAGATAATCACTGGAATATCTTGTGATATATATATATAAATATACATATATTTAATATAATTAAATATTTTCTTACGAACCATGGAACCTAGTTTCACATGTCATCCCCACAGCTCTTCGCTGCTTTAACCTGGCAATGGGCGATTTCCAACACACATAATTACTCTTTTAGTTCGATGAATTTACTTCACCCTTGAACAACCTCCTACGGGCCCGCTCGCCACCTTTTTCTTCAATCCCAGCTGTCACTGTCTTCATCGTAGTCTTGCACCTTCCTCAGCTGCAGCACTGCCAGCACGAAACAAATCCATCCCTTTATCCCGAAAAATGTTTTCTTGTTGAAATGGATCGGAATTTCATCAACCCATAGTTAACCACAATAGATGATAAGGGTTTTGCTGGATGTGGTTAACCACAAACAATCGTTAATTTCCATTTTTTTGGGGCGATGTTGGCGGAAACCTTTGCTCTCGACCTCCATTTTGTCAATCTCACTTCTTGCAACCCTGATGCATTTCAAATGTACTTCATTGAATTTGACCCGCGACGTCCGGTCCAAGGAGATTGTGAACAAATGAACCAAACTCCTTCTCTGTGGAAAGGATCCAGAATGTTATCGCTCCCAAGTTTGTCTGACTCTCAAATTTGGTGACTTGATCCTACTTAGCAAGTAGGTCATTTAAAAAATCAAAGCAGTTGTGACTGGGCCATCTTTGCCCCCTTTCAAAAATGCACAAATGTGATTGTATGCATCCAAATTGATCACGTAAAACAATTTAACATTGGGTAACCTGGAAAGCGGGATTCCGTGGATATGTAAATTGTTATTAAGCCAACTGTCAGTGGTTTTAGATGCTTGTGACTTGGGAGGGCTACGTTGCACATCATTTGCATTGAGCAAGGTCTCATTTTATGTTGGACATATGTTTGTTGCACAATGGGAAGGTATCCCAACAGAAAAATCAGCGGTGATTGTTCTCCCCAATTCATTCAGGGCTTAAAAGGTAATGTGATCATGAACCCGGTAGATGGGTTTCCCTGAAAATATGGTGTTAACTAAAATATCTTGCCATGTACTATTTATAATCCAACTATACCCCCATGATATCCCATTCCATCCCAAAATCATATGATATTGGGACATTTTTCATGATGTTCCCATGATATTCTCCATGATATGCCCATTATATTGACACTACAGCCATATGGATATTATATCCTTTCTTGTTAATATGGATGTTCTTTCCATGATATGCTCATTATAACCATATGGGTAATTACCCTCTGGTAAACTGACATAACTATGGAAAGATCCACCATTTTCAATGGGTAAATCCACTATAAATGTGCCATTTTCAATAGCTATGTTAAATTACCAGAGGGTAATGGGATTGTTTATGATTGGCTTTACCAAGCTATATCCCCCCCCATCCCCCAGCCTCGACCCCTGGCTCCAAGCGTCACCTTCGCCTCCCGCGCCTCCGCTGCACGTTGCGCCTGGCCGCCGCCGGCGCGCAGCTGCGCGGTGCGGCACACCGTGGCGCCCGCAGGGCCGGTGGCTTGGGTCTTGAAGTACTCGGGCCAGCGGTTAAGAACCTGGCCATGGGGGATTGAAGATAAAACAGGGATTGAACCAGATAAGATTCATGATGGCTAACGCTGTTCCACTGTTTGATTTCTATGTAACTTGTAGTAACTTGTAGTCAAAATGCAGTTGATTTTCAGCTTTATTGTAGGAACATGATGGGTTTTTCCCGGGATGGACATGAAAGGTTAGTGATAGACATAGACAGTCAAGAAAAAAGGGAAACAATTTGGGTATTTGGAAGGAAACATGTTGGTGCCATCAACTGGGGAAGAACCATCGCTTTTGGCATTTGTGTCTTAACGTGAGTTTCTCCAATGAAAAAATGTAATTTGGGAAAATACCATTTGAAGCTTTAAACGACAACATTTTAGGTATCCTATTTCTAGACAAAACCCGTGCTATGTCAATGTTCGAAACCAATCAAACAGCATAGCAAATCATTGGTTGAACATGCTGCCTGTCGCACGGGATCAGAGTTATTGCCTAAAGGTTCAAGGTGACAAAAGCAGTAACCATGAAATAACCATTTAAGAATGTCACCGATCGCACTTCCTACAGCTGCACTCCCGAATAGTTGTTAGTGGTAAGTTTCTTACCCTACACATGTAGTTTATATCTGTTCGTCTTCTTGTTAGGCACATGGGAAATCAGTTTGCTATAAAACTAAGTTAAAACACACACACACATATATATATTTACACACACACACATATATATAAAAGAACACAGTTAATAAACAAAAAAATAATTGAAAAAGAAACACATAGATATACACATTGCATATCCCATATAATGAACTGATTCTTACCCAGTTGCGCGCAACGATTTACGCCCAAATAACAAGTGAATGTCCTATCGTGAACCAGGATAAAATAACATCACTGATTCATGGAGTCGTCCAATGTAAAACTACACTGTACCAAATACGGCCTTGGTTCCGAACCCATGACTACATATGACGGTCCTCCGAACAAATGGGTCTCGGCTCGGTTTTCATCCTGCTTACCACAAGCTTCTATCCTACATGCTAAGTAAGCCGCCGAAGGGGCCTGTCCAAAGCCCCTCTTCCAGTTGGGCCTGCCTCCAAGAGAGTCCTCAAGCCGGTTCCTTGTCCTCAGCGGAGGATCCCAGGGGACTCCCAGCAATGTCTCTGGCCGAGTGAACCACAGATCAATGACAAGATTGAGTTCTTATAACGACGTAGAATGACGAAATCCTCGCAGTCATTTGTTTCCAAATCAGTTTTGTTTGGAATTGTTCTTCAGCATGCAAACTTTTCTTACTCTTTGCGGCCCCCATACAAATAAGGGGCTAGAAACAATGACATGCGGATATAATTTGGCAATGGGGAAACTGGGTCCAGGCCCGCCTGGTCTTTGAAACTGTGCCAACCGGAGAAAAAAAACACTACAAACAAAATGCAGCCCACAACCAACCGGAGCAGCAGTATACAAAGACAACGTGTCAGCGCATCTTCATATCAAAAGGGTGAAAAATTGAGATCAAATGCATGGTCATTTGGTCCAAGTTTCCACCCCATTTGGATTTACCTGGTTTCCCATGAATGTGTTAAAACCAATAATATAAACACTCCCTAAGATTCCCAATATTACCGTACATCAGCGGTAAAAATCATCCCCACAATTGTAGGTTTATGGCATTGGGTTTACCCAAATTATTCCCAAGTGCCATCCCAATTCTTGTTAGCTATATTCACAGTGTTGGGTGAATCATTCCAGTAAACATCCCAACGTTTTGGATGTTAATCCCATGTTATAGATGCTTTTCCTAGTACAAACTCGATGTTATGGAAGATTTTCCCATTTATTCTTGGGTATTTACAAGATTAACCTCCACCATCTCCCATTGATATCCGATTATATAAAATCACTATAAAATCCCAAGTAAGTCACTATAAAATCCCATTAAATCACCATTAAATCCCATTAAACCACCATTAAATCCCATTAAACCAGCATTAAATCCCATTAAATCACTATAAAATCCCATTAAATCACTATAAAATCCCATTAAATCACTATAAAACCCCATTAAATCACTATAAAATACGATTAAATCATTTTAAAATCCCATTAAATCCCATTAAATCACTATAAAATCCCACATTAACCAAGATTGATAAATCAGCCATGTCTATCGCCATGTTGGTGACAAAGCACGAAGGACTTTGGTCTTCGCCCAGGCATCGCGGATCCTGAGGACATCCGAAAAAAACATGCGGATTTAACCGTTATAAAAGGGTGGATTTTTCACTAACAAATGAACAACCAGCTAGGTGTACCTGCAGTTATATTGGAGATATATCTCTAGTCTCTAATGAAAAATTGTAGATATAGACATTGCTGCAATACACCACAAAAATGGTTTATCAACCCCATTAACACCCATTCACGATACAAATTTCTAGAATAAAAAACGCTACTTATGTTGATTGTTGGTTATACACCAGCCAAGCTAAGTAGGGGGCACCACCTGGTAACCCCATGATTGGAACATATTTGGGAAAGTCTCTGCTCTCCTGCTAGGCTCAGGGAAAGTAGAAAACGCTCTGTTTTTGTTGACTGAATCGTGGGTCCTGGAATGTAAACATTCCATTGAAATTGATGAAATACTGATTTGGGCCACCATGAAAACCATTGTTATATCATTACGATCCAATTGTACCCCCCGTGGTGCCCCCACAAAATGACCATTCTACCCCATCCCATCCACCACTCATATCACAACCGGTTATTTAACATAGCTATGGAAAATGATCCATTCATACATTACTCAATAATTATTACCATTATTTGTTCCATCTCTATGCCAATAAAAAGCATCCATTCATATCCATTCAACATGCAGTATCCAAGACCTGGTGCAGCTGAGGGGATTTTTATGGGTAGAACCTTGGTAATGATATCTGCAAGCTGGCATACTGGAAATGTATATATATATATATGTACACGAAGTAACTATGAAATAACCTATGAAGTTGGCATAGCCCATCTTACACACACATAATGTGTCACATGTAATTGTATACACACTTATATATATATATGATATATATATATAAATATATGTGTATATGACTTCATGCAACAACCTGTCCAAGTCCCACAACTGAGCCATGCAACTTCTCTTGGTTCAACAGCTCCATCAAGGACAGGGCAACGAAGCCCTGCTCGAACTCATCCTCCACTCTAGGCAAAGCTTCCTGGAGACGACTGGACCACTGGAGGCCAAGGGGAGATAAGACAAGACATTGATACAAATACATGTGCGTAAAAAAACATATATAAAGATGCACACATATAATTGAACATAACTATGTGCATGCTGCATCTCTCTCTCTATAATTATATACATATATCTAAATGTATAGTTAATATTTCTGAATTATATACAAACTTCGTTGAACAAGTTCGGACAGGGTCTGTTTCGCCAATGGGATCACCGCAGCGGAGACCCATTGGCTAAGCTGCTAAAAATAACTAAAAAATTACTTTACTTCGTGTGATCCCCACCATGACATTTATACATTTTCTTACTGGCATTCTATCTGGCAAATCTTCTGGCATTCTATCTGGCATATCTTCTGGCATTCTATCTGACATATCTTCTGGCATTCTATTTGGCATTCTATCTGGCACATATTCTGACATATCTTCTGGCACTCTATCTGGCATTCTATCTGGCATATCTTCTGGCATTCTATCTGGCATATCTTCTGTCATATGTTCTGGCATATCTTCTGGCATATCTTCTGGCATTCTATCTGGCATATCTTCTGGCATATTATCTGGCAAATCTTCTGGGATTCTATCTGGCATATCTTGTGGCATTCTATCTGACAT
>Ga0126342_10023347_pt1 | contig 10128 bp, 10 predicted proteins | sample Cyp1metagenome_FD_92528 | JGI IMG/M metagenome (GOLD analysis project Ga0126342, IMG submission 92528) | Coral microbial communities from Lord Howe Island, Old Settlement Bay, Australia - Cyphastrea 1 metagenome | ecosystem: Host-associated > Invertebrates > Cnidaria > Coral ... | reverse complement strand
TGATGATGATAATGACCCTAATGAAACTTGTTAATTCCGCGACGAAATTTCGTCACGGAATGGACAAGTTTTACCAACCTAATTCAGGTTTAGGTAGTTCCAGAAGCCTGCACGAGGCTATATGTACATGTATGTATTTATGTCTGTCTGTCTGTATGTATGTATGTCTGTATGTATGTATCTATCTATCTATCTATGTATCTATGTATCTATGTATCTATGTATGTATGCATGCATGAAAACATCAAATGGCATGAAGCAGTTCCACTTAGTAGTTTCAAGTCTCTTGATTTCGTGTCAGCCTATTGACTACATTGTACTTAGTGCATCTTGGTACCAATTTTGAAAAGCAAGGTATGCAGTATTCCCTGGAACCCTGGCGAACACCAAAGTCTGAAAATTGATACACAATCATTCCAGATCATTCACCCCAATCTGGTCTAATTGGCCCTGACTCTTAGACATGGCTTTACCTCACAACATCACAACTGACTTTACCTCATGGCATCTTGAAAAAGTGAGTTTTCAACCAGTCAGCTAGTTCCTTCCTACAAGGAAGTTGGATAATACACCCAATTCACTAGAGTTCTATTCACCATAAAGCCTGACTCCCAAACAGGGACCAAGTGGCTCGCGATAGCCCGGGCAGCACCTCGATACCCACCCCCCATCACAACCAAGAGGCATTCTGCATGTGGAAATGAAGGTCAGGGTGGTTGGCGATGTAGTGCCAAATGTCCCCATCCTTTCACAAAACACACATTCACCTGGCCCACCGGCCCCCCCATTCCGATCTTTTTGTGCATAGTGTTTGTCAGTTGGGAACTTTAGAACCCAATGATCTGAAATGGGAAGAAAGAAAAGTCACCGGCTCAGAATCTGTCAAGAATCCAGCAGGACAGTTCAGCTTCACATGCACTTTTTCTTGGCAAAAACAACTGGTCCTGACTCCTGACACAACAATTTTTTCGGTGGCTGGTTGGATGGTTGGTATTCAGCTCTAATTCCCTAAGGCCTTCATGGACTCCATGGAAAAACTCTCTCTTCATGGAAAAACTCTCCTTTTGAACCCCAAGTCGTCACAAAAACAAAAACACATTGATTAAAGTACCCTGTCCGTCACAGTTCCATGTCAGATGCTCCCCACCAAAAAAAATATCAGCAGGGTATGCAAACATTTATACAACAGAAATAGACCATGAAAATCCAGCACCCATTCAGATTCGGAATACCAACAACCTATATATTTCCGACACTATTTATCAGGCTGAATTCGAAATTATTCACTGACCATCACTCACTGAAAATAGCTGAAAGAAGACCATTTGGGGATAGTTACCCTTTACTCAGCATCATTCCAGTGACGTCATAGTGAGATCATTATAATTCAGCCAGATTTACACAGAAATAAGCCATGAACATCCAGCAACCCAATCAACTCAGATTCGCAAGACACAACCTAGAAACCATTTCCGACATTTCTCTGACATTTCCATGGGATTTTCAATCTCAACCCACTGCCGTCGTCTGTGGTCTCCTGCGTGCAGGTCTTGTTGAAGATGGGCGGCCGGGGCCCGGTGGAGGTGTCGCGCACGGGGAGAACAAAGACCACGAAACGATGGGCCAAGACACCTCGGAGCTGAAGGGGTCCCCGGAGGCCGCGCTGCTGGGCCGCGGTACTGTGGCATGGATGGGTTAAGAAACCATTGGAACCACAGTTTATTAACAATGGTGAAAACAATGGTGAAGATAACAACCAATGGAACTATGGGTTCAAACTATGGGAAAACAATCACACCATATCATGTGAAAACAACCATAGTTTGAAGATGTTTAAACTATGTTTTAGCACCTTGGAACATCCATGAATTGTAGATGTGACTTATCATTTATCAGAAACCATAGTTTGATATACCCTGCGGTTTGCTCAACCATGGCTTGCTGGAAATTTCAGAAACGATTCTTTGACAAAGCAGGAAACCTCCATTTTTTTCTCCGTGAATGGTGTATATTTACCTACATTTGGATGATTTTTAGAGTAAATGTTGGTAATTGTTCCATACATGGAGCATCTGAGTCACCATAGTTTTTTAATATGTTTATATAAACTATGGTTTCATATGATTGTGTAATAGTTGATATCTTCCAAATTGTTGTATAGTATCATGACTGTGTCAATGAATCGTGGTCTTTTTCAAACAGAAACATGTTTTATATGTATAAACGATATAATTAAATCATATAATATAAGTACTCCCATATGCTTCCATATGCTCCATGGTGCTGGACCGGGCACCTTTTTTTGTAGTTCTTGGAAACTGTTCCATACATGGAGCATATGGGAACGAAATAATAGGAACGTCAATGCACCCAACTATGGTAGGAATGTGCAAAATTGATTAGTATATACTGTATCATAATTATATCATCTATGCACCCATCAACCAACAAAAACATTATGGGTTTCAAGAAGCAAACAAAGGAGTTTGCCGGCGATGCAGAAACGAGGTTGAACCAGAACCATCAAGAACCTGGGGATATATCACCAAGAAATGTTGGGGATCATGTGAACATACCTTCTGAATTCCTCTGATAGTTACTAACTTGTCTAGTTCGGACATCCCACATCTTTCAGAAATTATCCATATAAATGATGATAAATGGATATATGATTTATATGACTGGATATATAACGGATCCATAAAGGTTGACACCTTTTCAAGAAAGAAATCATCTTTCACAGGGTGGATTTCCACATGTTTCCACTTCCTTGCAACAAATTCCGCCAGGGTAACCAGCCTGGTGAGTGGAAGCCACCCCCTTTGTAACCTCGAAACTGTGAACCAGTTATTGTTACAATCCATCTGAACATGGCCATGAATAGTCTATGAATCTTTATCTATGTCTCTATATCTATCTATCAATCAATCTATCAATCAATCTGACTATTTATCAATCTCTATATTTACATCATATACCTTATATATCTATATCTTTATAGAATGTTATAATATTATAGGGATGAAAAAAGGGAACGCATGAACATCCAGCCATGAAGCTCCGCTATAACTGAGCCTCAGGCAGCCAAGGACCCAATAGACCAAGTAGAAAAGACAGACCAACGCATTGTCCACCTATTTGGAGAATGGATACAAGAGGGTATAACCCTGGTGAACTAAACCCCAAAAGTTGGGATAAAACCCCTATAACTATGGTTACTCTATCCACTTGTAGCTGGCACTTCCAAGTAATGGGGATAACCAGCTACGCAAAGGGCTATATTGACATGGTTTTTCACCCCGAACGAGTCATGGCAAAGAAGTTTGGGGTAGAAACAAACACACAAATAGCTTATACATAATGTGACATGTGATTATACATTTGATAAAAGTAATCGAAAGTATCTGCTTATGAAAGCGGTGATATATTATTTGGATTTATTTGGTTAAATCAGCTACCCAGTAGATGGCTATTGTGAATGGTGATTTCACCCGCAATGGTGGTGTAATGGTGTAAACTTTTTAGGTCACCCAGTGGGCTTCAGGAAATGATCCCTATTTTACTTGGATTTTACTTTCTATCTATTTGGGGGTTATTACATGTTGTTACTAATTTGGGGAACTTCAAACTGCAAAAAGCCTAACTTCAAACTATCTAGGATGGATCGACTCCCAGTTGCACTCTCTATTATGTTGTCAGAATAGTCTATCCTGGAATGTGAAGAACTATCCATGAAATCAATTGTTTCCACACGCATCCATCCGTGAATCATGTACCTCAAAACTGTCTCACCTTATTCCAGTGGTTAAGAACCCTAGTGACTTAGGTTATTCACCACCCCATTTGTAGTTTGGAGCAGGGCCGAAAGATGTCTTGCAAGCATCTGCAAGCTCGGTGTATCACCTCCATTTTAGGTCCAAGGATGGGCTCCAGTGACGAAACCATCTGCCTATGGGGAACCACCTTCCGGAATCGACCATTGGAATTGGTGATGTCGGCGGAAATTCACCTGGTACCTTGCTGTTCACCCTCATAATGAAAAACATCTGATTGAGTTTTTTTCCCCGGTCACATCCTCCTCCTGCTAATGCAGGTTACATCATACACTGTGACTGTTTACATTCCCGCTTTTTCTACTTTGATCCCCAGACTTTTCCAGTGTATTTGCCACATGTTGCCACCATTAAATTGCTGCTTTTATACTCCCCCTTACCCTCTGGTAATTGACCGTAGCTGTGGAAAACATTAGTGAACATGACCCAATAAAAGTTCCATGATTTGCCGAACATGAACATGCTGAGTTTCCTTAGGACACATATTACGTTGGTTATAATTATATATATACACGTATATTACGTATATATATATATCCTATTATATATATCCTATTATTATATCGCCATTAAATATCATTAATTAAATCCCATCATCAAACTCGGTTGATACTTAAACCCCTCATTTTTCATGGCCCCACAGAGCCATGCACCTGCGACGTTGTCGTGCTTTCATCCGTCTCCCTGGGCCGGTGCGTGAATCTACAGGAAACCATGGTTCTTCCATGTTCTTCCTATGAAATATGAGGGGTTCCTGTAAATTGCCCCATCAACCAATCCAATGATAGAAATGGAGTTTGAATGGGCAATTTATCTCTTAAATGGGTGATTTTCTATTGTGTTTGATGACCAAAGGCTAAGGGTTCAATAGGAGGGAGCCAAGGATCGGCGATGGCCTGGATGGGTCGTTATCTGGAGCTGGCTTTGCCCCGAAATGGAAGCAGAAATAACCAACCATCAGAATGAACAAAGGATATATCATGGACTCATATATTGGATATTACTGGATAATATATGATAAATTATGATCATATCACCAACAAGCACCCTTTTTCCTGGTACCATCCCACTTTTCTGCGGCTCTCACCAGGAGCCACACAACTCTTGGGCACCCCAACTCGACCGAAGGGCCTGGTTCAGAGCCACCTGCACGGGAAGTCTCTTAAAATGGGGGATCCCAAAGTCACCATAGGTTTCAATACTGAGTCATGGTCATCCATAACTTGGATTTGGGCGTACCCCTATGACTTAGGAACCCCCAAATGAGCATTCTTCAAAATCCTTCTTGCATTCCACTACACTGGTTGGTTAAGAACAGGGATTCTCCGTTCTTGGATTATTATAAGTCCATGTAATTCCCCAATATATTGGCTAGCGGCTAGTACAATATCCGAACAAATCATCAACCAACAATCGTATTGAAATGTTTTGAACACTGCTCAAAGAATTCCAATTCTTAGACTCAATAATAATACATAGTGTAGACATATTCATCGGGGTAGAAATACATAAACCATCTAATATGTGTCATTCAAGGTATTTGAGCCCAATTTTATAAAGTATTTTTTTGGTGACAAGTTCAAGATTTTCCAAATATTTCCTGTCTACTTCAGGGATCTTCAGGGATGTTTTATTAGACATTAAATGTGGATGATATTTATCCATTGTTTCGACCAAATGAATCACACCTCATCAGACCCCCAAAATCTTGGCCGACCTGTCTCCTCCAGTTCCTCGCGCATGTCCTGGCCATGGGACGCATATGAATACGTCATGCGGATACATACATGTATGTATGTAGGTATGTAGGTATACGTATTTATATATATATAATTATATATATATATCATGTATGTATGTATATTCATATCTTCATACTATGTGTATATTGATCTTATTGCACACTGCACACTGTATGTTTAAAACATGATAAATCATGAGGGACCGGACCCATGGTTTCACGAAAGCGGTCCTAGGAAGCCATGGTCTTGGAGGTTTCTTGAGCACCCCAATATTCACCATCACGGTCTCCACATGAACATTGATGGCTGGTGAATATGGGTGCTCAAGAAAACTCCAAGACCTAATGAATATCATGATATCATCATCTCTAATGATGAATATCATAATATCATGATATCAATATGGTGAATATCAATGATTTCATCATGACGGATTTCATATATTTCATTGACATCATCTCCAAACAGTCAGTGGATCCTAGTGGTTGGATGTTTTAATTTGATGTTCCCATGGACTCCATCATCCCAAAGCAAAACCACTCATCATTCATCCTGTTGCATGGAAGCTGGTTGCATAAAAACCAATGACGTTGACATTAATAGCCATTACCCTCTGGTAGACTAACATCGCTATTGAACATGGTCATTTGCAATTGGAAAATCCACTATAAATGGCCATTTTCAATAGCTATGTTAAATTACCAGAGGGTAATGATCAACAACTCCTTGGCAAGTCCACTGGTTTTTCTCGAAGTGCAGATGAGGACTCCCAAAATGGGCCATCTAAATCATGCCAACCAAGAGATGTATAATGCACTACTAATAGTAATGGATAATCTATGAAAATAGTTGGTCTAGATCTAATATTTTCTAATACATAGACTATTCACTATTCACTATTCCCATGCAAGAATCGCTTTTGTCACCTGCCATGCCAGCCACTCCTTCTGCTGGAGAAGTAGCAGATATTCCAACCAGGGCTTGCCGTAGGGGTAAGCACAACTCGAGTGGATCACAGCCTCAGTGTGTCTCAGCTGAAGGATTTACCCCAATGGGAATGTGGCTATGTTTAAATGGAATATGGAAAAACAGATGAGCTTCTAACATAATCTATTGAGATATATTAACCAAGGTTTACCCAAATCCCTTGAAATAATTTGAAACGAATTATGGTCTGTAGGTCTTGTCCCATCCGAAACTCTCGGGATTTGACCAGTGACTGATGAAGGGCTGGCTCTGTGGGCCACAAATGGTTTGCAACATTATTGTAACTGGTCTAAATCCACCAGACAAATCTTCCGAAGAAAATGGAACAATCATGACCCATTTACTACACATGTCCAGGATGCATACTTGACCTTTGTCAGCACCTAATGCTAAACATAATCATGGCTAACCTTCGATATATCCCCCTCTATCAGGCAAAAATCAAAGTACGATGAATGAAGTTTCCAATAAACTGAAGATTGAGATAAGTCAATGTAAATAATTCATAAAGAAGTGCACTATCATAGTATATATATATATATATATCATATATATATATCCTATCATCTCCTACTATTCACTATGTGTTATATACTCGCTGAAACCCAGTGGAGATCCTCCGTGCAAGCCACGGCACCAACAACGGCATCTCCAAAGTCATCAGCAAACAGTGCAGCAGGTAGATGCCTGGGCAGATCATTTTTCCGGGGAAACCATAGGTCCGATGTCCATAGCTTTTCTACATCTATGTAATTCTATGTACAGTACATGTTTACAGTGGATTACAGTGGTACAATACTACTTAAATGCATCTCCTTCGTCCAATTGCAGAAGCTTCTTACCCCAAAGTGAAATAAGCAACCAGCTTAGGGAGTGCAAAACAATGTGCATGTTTACCCGGGTTGGCGTACGAGTAGCAGTAGCACATATCTAAATAATGTCAAACATGTAACATATTCTAAATATGAATTTATCTATACAGCATGTCTGCAAATACATCTATAAATATCCTTAGATATCTATAAATATAATTGCGTAGATGTAGTAGATGTAGAAACAAAAACACGCACACAAAGAAAACAAGAAGTGCAATTACAAATATCCAACGAATTCCTATGCGTACCTTATCTGAACATGTCGCCCACCAATTGGTTTTCCAGCTAAAAAACGTTTCTCCCCACTCCCTACCGACATTTGCTGATCCAAAGCCACGGGAGGAATAGCAAGTAAGTGCTTCTACCCCACCTCCAAACAATCTGGTCATCACTGTTGGCAATCATCTCATCTGAAATTTGTGGGGAAGAAACATCAGAAAGCCTGATAAGTCGATTTCTTGGGCCGTATGACCTAGTCGTTGTCTCTTGGAAGGGTTCAATTCAACCCATTCCAAAGATACCACTTGAGATCATCCAAGAATCCCAAGAACTATGAAACTACCAGGCCAACGACCAACCTCAAGGTTTCACCATGTTTTTTTTTAACCCGATACCCAATGAACATCTCAGGACTGGGGCCACCAAACGCTTATCTTCCAAGTTGAAGGGTCCATAGCTCAAGACCTTGCGCTGACTCTTCAATTGGTAGGTTGAAACTCTCAACTCTGATAGATGCTGATATCTTGTCATCCAATTTCGCAATGCCACATCAAATCACCCTTTGTCATCCAGCTTTGGGGATAAATCCTTCAGAAACCTGGACCTAGCTGAGCTGTAAGTCAACATGTTCTAAAAAAATGCCCATCATCCCTGACATCACTGGCTAATAACCACATCAGTTCTGTCACAATCATTGAAAAAATAGATGACGACCATTTCACCGCCCATGGCTTTGGGATTTTCACATGTTTTCACGGCTTTTCCTTCAGCAAATCAGAGAAAAACAACCACCATTTTTTGGCTCCCCGACCACCCACTGGAAGTAGGTCACCGACCTCAGGCCGGGATTGGAACATGTGAAACATCCAATTCTAGATTGGCTCTTGATTGTTTAACGATCCATTATTTATAGTATATAGGCTTTCAATAATCCAAGGTGGTGCAGGATTTCTTCCATGCACAGTATGCTTTTAATTTGTGACATCTGTGGCATAATGCTGTCTTGACACCAGTCCAGAATAGATGCAGGGTAGACACCTATGATAGGGTCCAACCAATCCACCATAGATATTGAGATCCTGAGATCCCTCTATTAAGCAGTTGCCAGGTCAAGAATCCAATTTCATGGGATAAACAACCCGTTTATCCCTAACCCGGACAGCAGAAATCCCATATCACTTTGAACCAACACTCTTGTTTTTGGCCACTGCTCATATAGTAATCTCCAAAATGATGAATGATGATGAATGAGTGCATGGTAAAGAGACGGATACTGCATTTAAATAATCACAAACTGAGAGACAAACACACAGATATACACAGAAATAGAATAGACAAATAAACAAATAGGTCAAAAACATAATCACATAGACACCTGATAGGCCTTTATCCGTCCACCTATCGAGACAGTCTCTGTTGCGGTGTTCCTACGGGGATAGGCCCAAGCTGTTGAGTTGTGGAATTTCGACCATAGGTCGAATCAACAGTTGCAATAGACTTATCACATTGACATCCGAAATTAGATGATAAAAGAAACATAGGTAAACATAGCAACAATGAAACCATAGCCATAGAAGTGGTAACCTGTAACTTGTGCAATGAGATGATGGCTGTGGGGATCATGAGTACTCGATTCAATTTCACTCTAATTAATTTACTTAATTGGAAACGAATTCAATGACCAAAATCTGCTGACATTTTGAACCATGCCCACGTTGTCTTGCTCCCTGTGTCTGAGAATTGGATCCCCCACAATTTGATGCCTGACCATGTTCCCCGTTAAATGCACATAGCTTGGAAGTAGACTCCATGTCAAGACAAAACCAAATCATTGCATATGCCATAATGGTGCTATTACATGTACATATTTTTTGTTTACCTACGTCTATGCATATATTACAGTATCTACATACATGCAGCATACATCTCCCAGCTCCCAACCCACCCATAAGGCACTCAGCAGTTTCTGAAGACTCACCACGTGACCCCCCCCCAGTTGAATTGAAACAACGGCATGTCCGCTTGCAGAAAAGGAACACAACACCTTTGACGCCCCAGAATTTCCAGAAAGGCCCAATCTGGCGAAGATATTCATCAAAGGTATGCCTAAGCGGCGCAAAGATGCCCCGTTGAACGGGGTATGGCAGGGCTGGAGCTCCATGGCATTGTTTGAGGGTGAACCATCCATGGCTCCACAGGACCTTCCATGCCATGGACAGGTAGAATTTCTTCGGGATCTAACATTCATCATTCCTCCATTGATACCATCTCTACTCATTTTAAGTTCATTCTAGATTGCACATATATATTATATTATATTATATTATACCATACTATATTATATTATATTATACTATATTAAATTATAATATATTATATTATATTAAACTATATTAAATTATACTATATTATATTATATTATACTATATTATATTATATTATACTATATTATATGATATTATACTATATTAT
>Ga0126342_10023346_pt1 | contig 10128 bp, 10 predicted proteins | sample Cyp1metagenome_FD_92528 | JGI IMG/M metagenome (GOLD analysis project Ga0126342, IMG submission 92528) | Coral microbial communities from Lord Howe Island, Old Settlement Bay, Australia - Cyphastrea 1 metagenome | ecosystem: Host-associated > Invertebrates > Cnidaria > Coral ... | reverse complement strand
GTCATGCACATGCCTCGATACCAGGCAGCCCCATCTCTGTGGGCTCTTGCAAATGCTCTTTTGAAGCTTCTTTTTTGGATTGTAGTCATGTTACACATATTGGATGGATATTTCGGCGGGCCGGAGCCCATGGGTGGCGGTTGGCCGTGTATTTTCGCCGTCATCAGGGTAGCCAATTGTTCAGACGTGAACTCGGCTCCCGTGGGTTCCCACGGCAGGAACCCACAACCCTCACCCCCATGCAGTAGGACATCATTCATGTGTGTACTTTCCTGATTAGTCATTTTGGGACTTAGAGATTATACACTGGGAGGATTACTGCATGCCCGGACTTGGGACCGGGTAAGTGGCCTATGGTGTTATTAGTACAGGGTTAGTGGCTTAATCCTGAACTATCTGAGCTTTTAAGGAGTAGATGGGATCGGACTACAAAGATTATGGGCTAGTTTTGGATCTTCAATAGGCCGTGCTGCAGGCAATGGGTCGCCGCAGAGTCAGAAGGTATACAATGGAGTCGATGGCACGTCGGCAACGATGGGAACACTGTATACGCCTTTGAACCTAGATGCTGTATCGAAGGATTGCTTGTGAGGCCAAGACGTGCTCAGGGAGCAGGCGGTTTTTGTGCCAATCCAAAATCAGTGTGCAATGTCACTGTTGTAGTGGCACAGCACAATGCACGGCTGCGGTCTTGCTGTGTGAGCTTGCAATCCAGCTTCAAGAGTTTGTGGAGTAGATGTATGTCTGACTTCCGTCTGCAAGAAGATGAAAAGGATCCACACAAAGTGATTGGTCTTAGTGCTTGGGCCGTTGGCACCTGCACCTGTTGTCTCGCACTGTCTCAATCAGTGTTGTGGTGCAAAAGGTAGACTGGCAATCCACTGCGCTGTTGTTGGAACCACCCAGGCCAGCCAGAGTTGGATGGGAGCCTGCTACCCCACAGTGCGGGTGTTCCAACCGTCAAGCGTCAAGCAAACCTGTTGTATTGACCGTGCAAACCCAAGAAATAAAATTTGTAGAAAAGCTGTAGCGCTGTCCAATCGGCCAGAATCAAATCAATAGGGAGCCGACCCCTGCTTGTGTCTGCTTGGAACTCAGAACAGTTGTACGGTCTTCCACTGATCAAAATCGGGCCCAAAAGAATGCACAGAGAAATCCAATCAGTTGTCCAGAAGCTCAGCACCGCTAGAGAAATGGCCGAAGGGAAAGGAACGAAACGAGCGCCCCAGAAAGAACGGATCGAGCGCCCCACCCTGTAGCTCCTCGCTACTTGACCACTCAGGGGCTTGTGTGTGTGTGTTTCTGTGTGTGTGTGTGTCTGTGTGTGTGTGTCTGTGTGTGTGTCTCTGTGTGTGTGTGTTTCTGTGTGTGTGTGTTTCTGTGTGTGTTTCTGTGTGTGTGTTTCTGTGTATGTGTATGTGTGTTTCTGTGTTTCTGTGTTTCTGTGTTTCTGTTTTTGTGTTTGTGTTTGTGTGTTGATGTTTGTTTGTTTGTGTTTCCTTGTGTTTCTTTGTGTTTCTTTGTGTTTTTCTGTGTTTCTTTGTTTTTTGTTTTGTTGTTTTTTGATTGTTTTGGTTTTCTGTGTTTCTGAGTTTTTTGGTTTCTTGGTTTCTTGGTTTCTTTGTCTTGTGTTTTTTGTTTCTTTGATTCTTTGATCTTTTGGTTTTCCGTGTTTCTGTGTTTCTGTGTTTCTTGGTTTGTTTCTCTTTGTTTTTTTTGTTTGTTTCTTTGTTTGTTTGTGTTGATTTGTTTGTGTTGATTTGTTTGTGTTTATTTGTTTTTTATTTGTGTTTATTTAATTGTGTTTGTTTGTTTGTGTGTTTGCTTGTGTGATTTGTGTGCGTGTGTGTGTGTGTGTTTCTGTGTTTGCGTGTTTGCCTGCTCTTGTATTTTTATGTTTTTGTGTTTGTGTTTTTGTGGTTGTGTTTTTGAGTCTTTGTGTTTTTGTATTTGTGATTTTTTTTTTTATGTGTGTGTGTGTCTTTCTGTCTTTCTCTGTTTCTGTGTTTCTGTGTGTCTGTGTGTGTGTTTTATGTTTTGTGTGTGTGTTTGCGTATTTGTGTTTGATTGCTTGTACAACCCTTCCATTTCGTGCCCGTAGAACTTAGTTTCACATGGTATTTGGCTCCTCTCCACATACAAAGACAAGCAACATCAAACAACAATTCATCACGTCCATGCAATAGATCCATAGCTTCTACACATGCCTCTTGCTGGGATGCAAAATGAGAAAACAATCGTGAATCTTGTTGAGTTAACTTCCCGGGCACACTCAAGGTGATCTTGTCGTTCAATTGCTGACGCAACTCCTTCATTGGTCAGAACGTTGAAGATCTACGAAGATCGAATACAGTGGCATGGATCTCCGCGATTCATTCTCTGCCAATGGTGGGACGCGTTGTGCAGTGATCAGGTCTCATGTCTTGATGCTTGAGACAGCGTCCTCCTCCAAATACTCTGTCGGGTCAAAGAAATAAGCCTCCACCGGCTCAAAGTTCTCATCGTCAGATTGGCTCTTGATATACAGCTGGTTTCCTGTCAAGCGAATAGGAGCACAGTTCAAAACCCACATTGGGGATGGGTCTTTGCTGCAAACACCTTATCTAGTACCCTCACAAGGCCATGCCACAAGCAAAGCATTGATTATACCCACATGCATCAAGTGAAGATAGAATCAGATATATTTTTTTCATATTTACTCACTGTCCAAGCTTGTTGGCGTTGCTTCCTGATTTACTGCTGCCCAGGCTACGCAAGTGGGTGATCTCGAGAAAGTATGCGTGCCTCACTGTGACAGAGAACACTGCAGACTTAGCGAGGAGTGAGGCATTATCACCATCTTCAACATACGGAGCAAAAAAGCCATGCTAGGATTTCAGACACTGAAATGGCATGTTTGGACACTATCAGCTCGCCAAAGGGTTCTGCATGAAGCTTAAGCAGCTTTACTTCTTGAGCGAAAGCATGTGAAAGCAGGAAGCGCAATGGGGCACCTGCAGTTGGACAATTGTTTCGAGCGATCTTTCAGGTGGTACTCCAATGTCTCCATGCGTTCTTGCAATGCCTGAACGATCACTGCATGGGATACTGCACGGGGAGGAAACGGAGACTCCAATGTCTCTGCATCTTCCAGCCTGACAGAAAAGATCCAAAGACTTGGCTTTGCTCTGGTTCTCCTTGGTAGAAGAAACGCTGGGAAGGGGGAAAAAGTGTTGGGACCTTGCAGAGACCAATTGACCAAATAAAGATCAATCCTCCCCATCCATGAGCGAATAAATACCTAAAAAGTGCGACGCTTTAGGACTGTGCAAAATGATTTCGAACAGCAACAAGGCCAAGTTTCAACATGGACGTTTGTCCAGACCTCAGCAACAAAGTGGCAGGACAAGCGGACTGGACAAGATCTTGTTGATGCGCGAGTCCCTGTGGCGGTTTCTGTGGTTTTGAGCAAACAACTTTAGTAAAGGCTACAAAATTGTGCAAGGTTCTTCCCTGCGAGAACAAAAAATAGATTTCCCTATGGTGTCATGCACCTCCCTCAAAAGCCGAACCCTGGACCCTTTTTGTAAGAGTGACAACCTGACCATGGACCGATCAAACCGCTCAGAGAACACAACTCAGGACATTTTCTTGTGGAAAGGGGTACTAAAGAGCTGCCTAACTACATGGTCCGGCGCTGATAGATGGCCGTATGGTTTCGTGCATCATCATGTTGACTCTATGTACTTTGATCAATGGTGACGTGGTAAAATCCCGACGCAGGTCATTCAAAATGTACATGTAGTTTAGAGTTGCATGCTATCATCTTTGTGGTCCCTTTTGTGGCATCCAAAAAAGCTACTTCACTTGAGACATTTTAAGGTGTTGTCTTGGTCAGCGCAGCGGCGTATGGCATGCGCTTTTTGTTTTCTATCTTTCGCATCAAGTACGTTGTACAAGTTACTCGAGAAAGTTCAGAGCGTAGCATCAAGTACGTGGTACAAGTTACTTGAGAAAGTTGAGAGCGTAGCACCAAGTACGTGGTACAAGTTACTTAGAGAAGTTCAGAGCGTAGTATCAAGTACGTGTTACAAGCTACTTGAGAAGTTCAGAGCGTAGCATAGGAATGTCATTACCCTCACCCCACCGCAACCCCCCCACACGTCTAACATGGCAACATGTATGCACGCGTCAAGGAACGTTGTTGCGCCCCCACTCCACCCAACCCCCCAAACAGAAGAAAAACAAGAAAAAATGCGCTTCGTGGCGTCGAGAGGCTCAAATTTTACAAAAAATCGTTCCTGCTGTGACGGCAGCCACGTGATAAGACAAAAACAATGTTTCCTTACGCAGCCTTCTACGCGCGCCCAGCCAACTACATGCCGATCCATTCAATACTCAGTAAAGAAATGCAGAGATGACATCAGACAACATCAGACAATGTCAGGCAACCTATCAGGCAACCTCGCACTTTCAAAAGCAACAGTCTCGGCCCAAGGTCTTGCAGTAGCAAAGCTCAAAGGAGAGGAAGGATAAGATATGATATGATGCTCAAAACCTGCAGTATTAGTGACCCAATAGAAACCTTAAAGAATAGCCGAACTCTGACCAGGCCTACGTTCCAACAAACTATTGGGATGACATTGTTTTTATCAATATTTTATCACTATGTTAAGAGTTACGTTTGTGGCGATCCCCGTGTCCCACCCCGAAGGCCTTGGGACTGCCAAAGATTCCTGCGTTGCCTTCACTGAAGATATTGCTAAGCCCGTCACAATGCCAAGTAAACTGCTCACCAGCTTCTGCAATGCTTCATCTACCTGCCAAATGTGACTGCGGAGATGCTATGAAATGCTGAATTTCCCGGACCCTCAGGCTTGACTTTCTCAGGCTTTATTTGAGATGCAATGCTTTCAAAAGTGGTTCACACTCGATGCAAGTTTGTCTGCTTACTAGTTTGGAGACCCGGGTGAAACCGTTTGGAGTCGTGGTTGTCATGTTTGGTGCGTTTTAAGCACACAGGCATGCTAGTTGACAACTCAACTCTTCCTACTAGCGCCAAAAAAGATGCATACTGCATATAATATATATATTATGTGTATATAAATATATACACATAATATATATATATATATATAGATGCAGAATGGCAATGGAACATGCATACGTTGCATTACATTGCATTACATTACATTACATTGTACATTGCATTACACTAACACATACACAACATACATAACATACATGCCACATAAAACACACAGCATACATACATAACATGCATAACATACATAACATACATACATGCATAACATACATAACATACATACCATACATACCATACATACCATAGATACCATACATAACATACATAACATATCCCCCCTTTAAATACACTCAGCTACTAAGGAGAAGGGGTTTACTCCTATGTAGACCCCAAATGTGGGGAATTACTTTTCCTTCATTCAGACCTTAAGGCTGGACCGGTATTTAAGGTCCACTCTGGATTTCCCACTGTCTCTACATACGCCCCAAAAAATCCAACCTTTCATGTGCACCGAACGCATCTCATTTTTGCATGTGCCACGGTGGGCGTTTCGCAATCCCAAGCGACAAGACTCTTCAGTTTGAGCATACCCTCAAGATCAAACAAGATTTCAAAAAACCCATGGCTTTTGACATCCCTCAACGGAGAGAGCAGAATAGAACCCCAAAGTCTACGCATGGTGGGGTTCTAAAATCGTGTTCCTGCAAGCCGTAAAATTATTGAAAAATGACATGTCTTCTTCTGTTTTGTTTTTAACCCATGCTGCGTTTCATTTGCACATTGTTTTTGCCCTCCCACACGCATTGCGCGGTTCAGGTTATCGCAATGCTTTAGATTTTCTACTTGTGCGTTTTTTTTCCTAGGCTGCGTCAGGCCCACCTTTTCCGGATAATATATGCAGAACTGCAGAACAATTTTTTAAGCAACGTCGGGATAGATGCAAAGTTGGATTGCAACCTGTACGTTTCCCCACAAAGATTGCGTCGTTCAGTCATCTATTGAAACCACCGTGCCCTCACCTTGTTTTGGCAAGTGGTGTGAAAGATCATCGCTTTTGAAAAGAAAAATTCGACTGGACCATGACCAGTCTCAAAATTTACTGAGTTGTCAGTCTCTCCTTTTTCTTTGTTCTCCGAAAGTTCTTTATCAGGTGTGTTGCTATCAAAAGAAAGGAGATGGTGGGTAACAAAAAGGATGCAAAAGATATAGACCGTAGAAGATGTGTTAAAGCATGGCTAGGTTGGAATATGACTGGTCACATATCAGCACCTGTGAGTCTAGAATGGTTCCCTCCAAGCTTTCAACACATTTTGAAACGCATTGACCTGGGGAAAATGATGATAGACCTCGTGTTTCTTTCAATCGCCTTGGTTGGACCACGGGTTTTGGTATCTACAGAATGGGGATGATGGATGAAAACACATGTGCAAAGGGATGTAGAAGTAGAGGTGTCAAAGGAAGGTTAAGTTGGGTTAAGTTGGGTTAGGTTGGGTTATGGCTGGCCACATGTCAGCACCTGTGGGTCTGGAATGGTTTCCGCCAAGCTTTAAAAAAAATGAAACACATTGACCTGGCGAAAATCATGATAGACCCTGCATTTTTTCCAAACGCCTTGGTTGGACCAAAAGCTTTGGTATCTACAGAATGGAGATGATAAATGAAAACAAACGTGCGAAGGGATGTAGAAGTAGAAGAGGTGTCAAAGGAAGGCTAAGTTGGGTTATGGCTGGCCAACGGTCAGCACCTGTGGGTCTGGAATGGTTCCCTCCAAGCTTGGAAAACATTTTGAAACGCATTGACCTGGGGGAAAATGATGATAGACCCTGTATCTCCCCCAAGCGCCTTGGTTGGACCACAAGTTTTGGTATCTAAAGAGTGGAGGTGGTGGCTGGAAGCAAGTCACTGCAGGTTGCTCATCACAACTTGGCCTGGCATTTGCGCCTTCCAAACCAAACTGGCATATGTGGGAGGTTGGAGGTAATGCCAGACCATGCTGCAGTGAATGTCATGGTAATTCAACTGAAGATGTTGCCGGATATTAGTTCAATACCTTTGTTGTTGCACATTGCTGCAGGTTGCTCATGGTTTTACCTTGTTTTCGGGTGATTTTCAAACCAAGCAGCATCGAAATCACCTAGTTTTGAAAATGGAAATCTTGATCGACCAAAACCGGGGATGCTAATTCCACACATGTTGTGCACCTTTGTGCAGATACCTCATCGCGACTTGTTTTCTTTCTCTGCGCTCCAAATCAATGCCCTTTTCTTGTGGTCTGTTGAAATCAATTTGTGCCACAACAGGGCTCATATACTTTCAAGGTTCTAATTTGATAGCCTCTCAGGATTCTAAAATCATACCCTCTATGATTTTAGAACCCTCAACGGCATTTCTAGGCACCTCTATTTTGAGGGTATGTCTGATCTCCATTCTATCACATCCAACCGGGTCAGGGACACAACGAAAAACTGGTGGTTCAAAACTGTTCCAAATTGCTTTCAAAAAAGAAATTCCTCCTAAAAAAAGATCAGTCCGACCCTGAATTATCAGACTCCTCAGCCTGATGATGAATTGCGTAACAGTTTCTGGGATGCAAAAGGACGGAGGATGATAGATTTGAAAAAGATTGGTCGAAAAAGTAAACCTGTTCCAGAACCTCTCTTTCAGAATCCCTTTGTTTTTGCTTCCAATCTGTGTTGCTAGGGATGTGGGGTGAACCAAAAAAATATGACTTCCTGACAGTGGGGCCCTAAAATGGTATGATTTTAAATGTCATATTTGGCTGGCTTCAGAACCTCCAAATTGCAAGGGTCTAGAATGGTATCACTTGGATAGGTCTACAATGCCCTAATTATCAGTCTAGACCCCTAGACCCTAGCCCCTAGAGGGGGGGGCCTTCTAGACCTTAAGTAGTTGAGGGGGTGGGGGGGTAAGCACTGAAATATTTCAAATTTGGTGGGTTCCCCACCCCCGTACACCTAGAAATATTTCAGCTAGAAATTTCTGATTATCTACGGTAGAAAAAGGCAATGACAAATCTTTGCGCTGTCAGTTATGCATCAACGGGCACCTGTGGATGTGGTCAGGTACCTGCAAACCGGCTGAAGCACGCATTTTCCTGCTTTTTTCTCTCCCCAAGCTTTGCTTGTGAATTTTTAAAAGGGGAGATGCAAAACCATTGTATTTTACAGCTCTAGAAGCCACCCCCCCAGAAATTCCATTGCAGCAGTAGGATTCAGTTTCTGCATATCTTCAAAGGCCAGGGGCAGGAGTTCGCAGAGGTCATGCGCGCTTTGCTTTTTGATCGATGTGTACACAATTAACATATCTAGGCTAAAGTCTGGCATCCGGAGGACCCCCCCCACACGTGGTCAGGCGACATGTTTCTCAATTTTTTCTTGCCTTAACCCCCCCCAATATTACAGGGTTGAAGGGAGTGGATCATAACATGCACCTACCGACCTACCTACTTACCTACATACATACATACATACATAAAAACATCAATACTTGAGAGCAAGCAGAGGCGGACGAAAGGTAGGTTCGGTGTAGGAGGACAGCTGGGACTTGCTTGGGTGGAAAGAGGCATGAAATGCAAGACGAAACCGTGCTGCTTTTTGTCTCTGGTGTGATGCCACTCATGCGCCCGCACGCGGCCATCTACTCGGTGGGTACCGGTCATCAACTTGAAAGTCTAAATTCATCAGTTGTCAGCGCAGGGAATGGAAGGCGCAGTTCACGCATGACCCCGGCGCAGCCGTTAACAAGTGATGCCCAGGATGTGGCAAAGAGGTGGAAAATGTTTTGCTTTACTTGCATGTCTATGCTAATTTTGAAGAGGGTCCTGGGTCCTACGCCAACTGTGGGTGCGATATTTCGTGTTCTTTGAAATGTCATGTCATGTCTGGAATGCTTTTGTCGCTGTGATTGCTTTCATTTGGTCCTGTCAAGCTAGCAGCAGGCCACTGTGAGGCTACTGTCGCACCCCCGAGCACGGCATCCTATCATGAAGGTTGCACTTTGCACGTTTCTTGTGGGAGTTTCGGCAACCCGTCTCGTACCATTTATGTTTGGGGTTTAGTCAACCATACTTGGGCTGCTGCAGTGTACAATAACCTGCTTGCCTTCCATGTTCAACAGATGTTTCTTCCAGTTCGCCCCTGTAATTAAAATATAGGCGCTCTGGTTCTTGTTCATTGAAAGGTCCATGGTGTGTACAAATAAAGTCATTCTGGTCTATTTCAGAACAAGGACTGTGGGAGTGGAGCCTGTCTGCGCATGACTTAGTTTAAAGTTAATAACAAACCACAGAATTAGCCTTTCAAACCTTAACCTGTAGAAAAATCACTAATAAAGACATCACTCTAACCAAGGGAACACCATATCTTTCAGGTGCATGCCTCATAATTTGCATGGGTGTCTCCCTCCCACTGACTATTTTGTAGTTTTTACTGATTTTTTGGCCGGTAGCATTTCCATGTGGATGAGAATTTTGACCGATGCATTAGGCATGATGATGTTTATAAAGAATCGGCATCAACAACGTACTGGTAGAAAACAAGAAAAGAGCACACTCCCGCAGCCCCCCGCTCTCTTTATCTTCGTGCGCCGGAAGCAATTCACTCGCCGGCACAGGCTGGGGGTTGAGGAAGGTACCATCTGATAGCGTGCGCACATAAGCTGCACCTCACTTTACATGTTCCGTTGCTTTGCAGTCTCAGGGTATAGTAGCTTAGATTATGTAGATGCGGAAGACAGAGGATACAGTTTCTCCACCTACGGATGTCTAAAGTTCCATTTATTTAAAACCCCTTTCTCTTCCATGACCAAGGTCTCCTGCACCTGTGGCTTCTTGCCTCTGTAGTCGAAGACGCAAAGCTAGTTTCGAATAGCCGAGGTGTTGAATGCATGTAAGAGCGCTAGGCGGCATCTGGGTTGAATTTCTGTGACAGGCGTTGGCAGATGTTCTTCGGCATCGTGCGCAGGAAAGCGAGTCTTGAGGTGAGGCCGGGTTGCTTCTTCCATTTGCAGGCCATGATGCGAAGTTTGTGCAAAGAATTTGGGCCATCAGCCTTGGAAGTATTGAACATTGTGGATGCAGACTG
>Ga0126342_10023345_pt1 | contig 10128 bp, 5 predicted proteins | sample Cyp1metagenome_FD_92528 | JGI IMG/M metagenome (GOLD analysis project Ga0126342, IMG submission 92528) | Coral microbial communities from Lord Howe Island, Old Settlement Bay, Australia - Cyphastrea 1 metagenome | ecosystem: Host-associated > Invertebrates > Cnidaria > Coral ... | reverse complement strand
GCTTGTAAAACGAGGTAGGAACACCCCGAGAACGAGGTAGGCAAAAACGTTACGGGACTGGAGAACGAGGTAGGAACACCCCGTCAATTGCGTTATGTAACAAATATGGTCCGCAGCTCATGTGTGCCTGAAAATATATGGGGAAAACTCGCATCCATTTTTTCTGTGGTTGCGAAATCCTTCACCTTGGATCCAAAGTATGATTGCGATTGGAAAAACATGAGGTTACCCTCTGGTAATTTAACATAGCTATTGAAAATGGCCATAGAAATAGTGGATTTTCCTATTAAAAATGGTGGATCTTTCCATAGCTATGTTAAATTACCAGAGGGTAAATCATGATAAACCATGATAAACCATGATACACACCATGATAAACACAATGATAAACCAGTGGAAGCCAGGGGATTCTGTGTAGGCACAAGAACTTTGTCCTGATGTGGTCACCTATGGAGCCAGTGACGAAGTTGAAGTCAGGTTGCGGAGACTATCCAGGTTGGGTAACTATCCAGGGATGCATTGTTCAGGATAACAATTATGGTTTGTTGTAGATAGAATCTTCGTATAATTTCGTGTATATATATATATTAGTAAGCTGAGAATTATCAATGTCCCATGAATAGACATCCGATAATTGTAGTTGTCAATTAATGTTCAATTATGAGTTGGTATTGTCAATGATCATAGTCCCCATCCCAACTCATATTCATTGACGATTGTATCGATTGTGAACGATTCAAACATGACAATGCCCATCCTCACATGTAGTGACAATTGTCTGGATTGTGAACTAATCAAGAACTGCTTGGTGGTTTGGAACATGACTTTTATGACTTTCCATTGGGAATGTCATCATCCCAACTGTCGAAGTCCATCATTTTTCGGAGGGGTTTTTCAACTGTGAATATCCTTGATATATCTTGATATGCCCGCCGCCCACAAAGGCGAGTACAGCTACCATTCAAAGCTGCCTCTACCAACATCACCTTTCACAGAAACCACCAACCAGGATGTCATGGCATGCTTGGGCCCGGCGGAGCCGCAGTAACACATTAAAACCATCACCCAGTCATCACCATTTTTATAGGTGGTATGTTTAGCATTCCCAGTCATGGGTGGTTTATGGCATTGTTTTACCCACATGAATCATATTTGGACGACCTGAATTTTCTTAAACAAAAGATTCTGATAAGTCATGAAGTAGGAGACTCTTGCAAAACCTCCAAAAACTGATGCTGATTTGTTTGACTACAGTACGGGAAGCAAAGTCTGATTGCCTAGATGCTTTGTCAACGCATCTGGATCAAAACCCGAGTGCCAGCACAAAAAAAGAACAATGGTCTTTGTTCTCCTTTCAAAGATCAGGCAATGTTTCTCCCTCAAGATAGCTAAGTTGGTTTTGTTCACTAGCTTAACTATTGTTTTGTTTGATATAGCATGATATAGCTACAATTAGCTACTGTATAGCTAGATTGGGGAACATAAACCAACAAATCACAAAACAAAATGATATGTGTTCCATAGATCCATAAAGATCCATAAAGTCCATGGCCGTGGGTTACAGTTTGAAGAACAAAGATGCACACCGATCTATTTCTTAATTCATATATTTTGTGTGTATATATACGTATACATACATATGAATCTATTTACATCTATTTACATCTATCTGTTGTATATATATATATACATATATATATATATACACGTATAGATATAGATAGAGATATAGATATAGATATAATTATACTTACACATACATCCATTTACATCTTATTTTCAGAACATACCACAGAGACGTCGCCCCCTCGCTTCGCTCGCCCTTGCCGTGCCTTTCGAGGCATCAGCGCCTGCGAGAAGGGCTCCGTATGGCGCCAGGCCAAGGGAAGAACTACTTCGACTGGGTCATTTTCAATAGCTATTTTGACAAATTACCAGAGGGTATATGTATTTCTATACATAGATATATATATATATATATACATATATATATAATGACCTAATGTATATGCAATTAGAATCAAGTAGATACTTATTAATAACTTATGTATAATATACCATAAACCATAGTAATATATATATATATGGGTAATTTATAACGACCTAACTGTTCTCCCGAACCCTGGAATCATGGTTTATTTCAGGGGAATCATCCCTCAATGGCCGCACTATTTAGGTTAGTGAAATATCTTAATTTGCCCAGATTAATTCGGAAAACATTCATTAAATATCGGATTGGTTGGAACATGTTCACCATAATAGTGGAAATTATGTAAATCATAATGATAATCATCCCACAATATTGGATGGCTAATGAATGTTAAATATGGTCAAATATGGTTAATGGATAAAATCCAATGAATGTTAACTATTGTTAATGCATCTGGGTAAATTATATATATCATTTCACGTTCACCTGAATTTCGTGCCGCCATTTGGGGATGACTTCCCCTGAAATAAACCATGATTCCGTTCGGGAGAACAGGGTTCGGTCCTTATAATTTACCCAGATGGATGGATTGTCCATAGTTCATTGGATTGGTTGGACCATGCTCACCGGAAAGCTATTCACGAACAATATTTAACAATGGGGATATTGCTTCTATAGTACATAACTAATATAACTATATTTATTATTATTTATTATCATTGAATCATTCATCATGTTAATCTATAATTAGTTGATTATATATATATATATCAGTTTATCTTTCTGAGGCAAAATCATAGACTAATTCTCGATGATCAGATAGCCTCTGGTAAACTAACAGTTTGCGAACTGGAAAATCACCATGTTAGGCAAAGCAACTATAAATCACCCATGTTCCATAGCTATGTTAGTTTACCAAATGATATGACAGATGAATTCACAGTGTTTCAGATATATCCTTTAGATAATTTATGATATAGAATTACTATATAATTACTTTTCATAAGGTTTGTACAAAATCCATGGTTATTTTTGGTCACTTTTTTCATGGATTGCTGGTTTCAAAATGCCTAAATAGATGATTACACATGGTTTTTTCCCTCTAAACAAATCACTATTAGGGCTTTGTACACTTGATTATACTATACTGTTTGCTAGGCCAAACCAGATTCCGCAAAATGCTTTTAACTTGTCCTTGGAACGTTTTCCCCAACGCCAAGTGACGAATTGTTTGGGAGTGGTTCAAACAACGGTAACGTGGTTTTCCATTGCCATTTTTCGCCTCAGGATGGTAAACCTAGACAGGAATCCGTGCCAATAATTGGGTGAAAACGATGTTTTTTTGCATGTTTTGGGTGCTGAACCAAATGCGGCGATCCTGTTTTCTTTTGTGACCTACGGATATCATCTAAAGTTTACCATGAGTAGAAACCTCCGTGAAATAAGAGAACAAGAGTGTTCTCAGACTGACTGGACGTTTCGCCAAGGATGGTGGGTCTTTTTGTTCCTTGGTTTCCAAGGCCAATTCCTTGCCCATTAGTGTTGGACAGCAGAGCTTTTGAATCCTAGGTCCCAGGTGAAAGATATTTAGTTTGACTTGCAGTGCGCGTATATTGATCCTTTAGATGCACATGTGCATCTCGCAATATTATGGATATACATACCTAGATGTACCATTTCTGGTTGGTGGTTTCAAACATTTTTATTTTCCATAATATATGGGATAGTCCTTCCCATTGACTAATATTTTTCAGAGGGGTTGAAACCACCAACTAGCATTTAGTTCGGGGATTTCCCATATAAAAACCACGGTTTTTCTATGACTTTCCCGTGATTTTCCTATGATGTTCCCATTCAAACCAGTATTGAAGAACCGAAACCATCCGGTCAACTATCCATATAATATCCCATATTATCCATATATATATACATACTTATTTATGATCATTCTTCTTTTGAAGATCCGAAACCAGTATTTTCCTATGATGTTCCTATGGTTTTCCTATGACTTTTCCGTCGCTTAAAACCGTCGCGAAGACTCAGGCAGTGGGTCTCCTGGAGCGCTTGTGCGCTCGAGATCTTCAGCAGAATGCCACTTGGCGATCAAATCGTGAGGCACAACTATGGGTGGTCCAAACATATAGAATGTGTACTTATATATATTTATATATCACATATCTATATATATATAGTATATATATAGTATATATATAGTATATATATATTGTATATATATATAGTTTATATATATAGTATATATTAATACATATATAACACCCTGCAACCCCCCAAAAAGATCTGGAAACAAATAGAATATAGTATAAGATTTCAGACGTTGCTATCTTTTTGTGGGTTAGTACATATGTATATATATATATACACGTATATGAGTATATATATACATACATAGAATCAATATCGGTTATCCCTTTATTTGTGGTTGTGGTTTCATAATCACGACGGCCTGTATATATATGTATAAGTATATATAGTTATATACCTGCTTACAACACTAACAACCCAACCATATATATTTATATATAGGATATATTGCTGGGATAGAATATGATGATGTATGGACCCCCAAAATGGATTGTTGAGGCTTCCCCCAAAGCATATGGCCGTGGTGCCATGTCGCTGTGATGTGTCGGCGTGACCCAGCGTTGCCTGACCAGCGTTGCTTGACGCTTCTCTTGCGGCATGTGGTAGTCGTCAGCAGGAATGAGACAACACCCATGGTGAAAATGGTGAAGGGTCGGTGAAAAATAAGTCAATTTGAAACCATGAATCATGCACCCAGTTAGAAAATATTGTTTGTGCAGGTTCATCGAACAATCATAACAATGGATATCTTGTTGACAGTTATTAACAATCGGGAATTCTAATTATATTATATACATATCTCCATTCATATTCCCATCATGTTAATTCATATCCTTTTTGAAACGTAGTCCCAATGTTGACCCGTACCTGACTTTCACCCGAATTGTCCAGTTGCGGTTGTGTCACGACCCTGCATCAGCTGCAGTTCACAGCAACATATTTGGGATTTATTATATGGATTTTCAGTATAGTTATAGATAGGCTATAATTAGGTGAAACATATTCCAGTATTATTTACACCCCTGTGAAAATGGGTCAAACATGCTAATCATTCCTGCATTTATTTTTCGGAACTAGCGTTTCGACTACATGTGAGTTGCCGTTGTAAACATTCAACACATTTCAGCACATTGGTCCGGGTTTTCTGTGACCCGATATACTTTGTGTTGACTGAGACAACTGTTCAACCAGTTTTTTACTATTTAACTGCACGATCCCTGATGCTACCCGATGGCATAGATGAGTGAAGAAAAAAATAGCATACTACTCGTAGCAGTGACTTTAGCAGTTGCACGCAAGTGATAATATGTATTGACATATTACAATGGGTCTATAGCATTTTTTTTACAGTTGTTTATCTTGACAGTTACGTTAAAGAAAACCCCAATAAGATAGACAAACTATTTACGACTATTCCAGTCGGATTTCAGTGTTCCATTTTTTTTGGGCGGAGATTGAAATAAATACACATAAATCACATATATATATACATACATATATATATATATACACATGTGTTTCAGCGATTTGTTTTCAAATTGTGATCCTTTCACAAAGTCAACTATATATCAATAAACTGTATTGTAGCGGTTCCAAAAATATGTCGTTGTTCAGTTTCTGTTTAGCCTGAGCTGCGATCAGCTTGTATTTCTGGGCTGAGTTTCACCACCAGGTTGGCCTGACATAGGCGGATCTCATGTCCTGATTGCGCCTTTGCGGGATGATGCTAGCTGCTTTTTTTAGCTAAGGTGTTGACCTACAATGCTGCAATCAGCGCATGTGAAAAGTCTGGTGAATGGCAACAAGTTTCAGAGATTCTCGGTGCATTCTGAATATCGAGTCAAAGTTACATCCAAGTACATCCCGCAAAGGTGCAGCTCAATTCCGATTTTCATGAGTCGTCAAATCCATAAGGAGGTTGCCTGACACTGAGTTGTCGTTTCATGTGGATGAGGAGAATCAATACATATTCAGAATGTATATATATATACACCCTATGGATCCAAACATTGTCTGAGAAGGTACTTAACCCCCTAAATCATACCCCAAACACTTCCTAAGAAGGTACTTGGATCCATAGGGATACACAATGATATCATAGAACATCCGGAAAAAAATCGTCTATTTAATCTATTTGTCCATTATTTGCACGTGAATATAATTGTGAGTGGATGTGTAATTAGTGCAATTGGAGGAAAAACATTGAATCCAGGCAAAGCTTAGCTCGGCATCATGCGTAATATTATTGTCTGGGAGGCATTGGGTGGCACCACATGGAACCCCGTAGAGACTCTAGAAGTTGCTCTTAAAATTGGAAAACATGTGAATTTCGCTAATTGTAATGTCTCTGCCTGGCTTGGTGTTTGAATTTCATGGGGTGTTTGACAAGTTGACATGTCATATCAGAAATCATTGGTTTGTCTCTTTAATCAATTGATTGCTTGTAGTATCGTAACGCGGCAGCTTGGCTTGTTTGAATCATGTTTGAGAAGTTGTAACGGTAGTAAAGCAATAGGATCCACCATTCCCAATGACTTACCATTTCTATGGGTGTAATAAACCATCAAAATGTTGATGATTTATTAGTGCTTTACTAACATCACATTATTTGAATATCCAAAGTCACCATGCTTCAATCATGGTGCACAGGATGTAACGGATGTTTCATATGGATCATCCCCAATTATACATATATATATACACAGGATATATATATATATATATATGTGTATACATATGTGTATGTATATATATATAAATACATGGGTATGATGTGTAATTAATAAGAAAAAACAGCTTTTCACTGGGACGACCATCTAAGATATTCAATTCGCTGCTGAATCACTGCTTCATTCTCTCAGGTTTTGTAATGCTTTGTATATACGTACTTCAAACACCAAAAGAGATACGGTGTAACCATTGTCTTTGATCTCAATTTGGTGAAGTGGGAATGTCAACTACTGTAACACATTTGACAATATCAATCAATCAACTTGCAATATCACCACCCAAACTGTCCAGCAATGTTGATCAGTGGTTGATTCCAGCATCATCGGAAACAATGTTGGATTCATTCCATCCCAACCTCCCATAGCTGCCATTTTCCATACTGAAAGCCCAGAAGATATGATCATAAACTCAAGTATTGGTTAATAGGGCCTTCACATGTTATCACTTATAACTTCCATATCATAGTTATTCCCAAGTATTGGCTATCACTTATAACATTCATACTGTATATATTCCATGCAATTTCCATACCATTGTTCCAAAGCTACAGTGATTTCACCACGTTTCACCATGTTTTTTAACGTCCGGAAGTGAAGGCTGCTATCCAGCCTCGACGTCGGTCGAAAACGCGACGTGGTGACGTTGAGCGGTGCCATCAGCGCAACGGCGAAGGGTGCAGAGTGGCAGCGCGCCACGGAGCTGTTGAGCGCTTTCGAGGTGGGACGGATGTTGGGATGTTGGATCTATATTCATCTATCCCTATGTGATTTTAAATGTTGATATATGTATTATATGTTGAGATCTAAACATATCTACAAGATTCTCTATCCCTCTGGATTTTAGTGATCTAAAAAAAACCATTGTCACATGGGATTTTCAATGAAATAATAGACTGGTTGGTGGTTTGGAACATGTTTTATTTTTCCATTCAGTTGGGAATAGTCATCCCAACTGACGAACTCATATTTTTCAGAGGGGTAGGTCAACCACCAACCAGTAGAATCTGGGAGCCATGAGCCAGGCCTCCCAGGTCTCGCTGCAACGCAGCGCCGTGGCGTTCAACGCCGCGTTGACGGCGCTGGAGAAATCCGGCGCCTGGACGGCGGCGCAGCACGTCTTTCACCGGCTGCGCCACGCGGCGGTGCTGGCAACGGTGCCAGGGCGATCGTTTCATGGAAGGAAAAGCATAGAAAAACCATAGGAAAAATGGTGATGTCACCAGGCAAAATGGTGATTTCATGGGATTTATAGAGATATTATACATATATAATTATATATATATATATCATATGCGCAATATATGCATGCATATAATCGGGATTGAAATGAGGATACGATATAAGTCATGAATTGAATGATATTTTTTGATAACAACACCTCTATGGGATTGAACATGGGGTATACTATAAATTATAGCAGCAATTGATTGGGAAATTAGGATTAACCATCAAATTTGACATTTGACGGACCCAAGATTTGCAAATAGACAGCAACATCAGCAAACCGCCAACCATGTAGTTCCTCTGCCTTTTGCGCAGCTGCTTGATATTTTTTCAGGCACACGCGATTTTCCATCATCATTGTCATGAATAAACCCGCTTGACACTTGACTATTTGTTTGAAATGCGTAGGTTGAAACCAGCAAACTGATGACTGGTGGAATGGAACACGTTGCCATGGCACGGAGGTCGCTTGACCTTGCAACACACGGCTATTATTCATCCGGCATGGTGCGTCAATGGCTGACAACCTTGGAACAGCTAACTGCATGATGGCCTTCGTAAGTGGATTATAGGCCACATATAACCTGGAGGAAATCCTAAAATCATAAGTGATATCCCATAACTAAACGAGATGTACAGTTATATAATATGGTTATAGTGTGGTTATTGACCAATTTACGAATCGGGATGCACAGCCAAGTAATAAATGCTTGCTGTTTGGGACCATGATCAAGTTTCAAACATCGGTCGTGGGTGGTACAAGGGTCGACTCACCCCAGAGAGCCAACCTGGAATCGTTTCACCAAAATCGGGCAGAATAGAACAAACCAATCTCTGGTTGGTGCTTCGGAACCATGGAATTTTATGACTTTCCCATCATATCTTGGGAATGTCATCATCCCAACTGACGAACTCACTAAAAATCATTTTTCAGAGTAGGTAGTTATACCACCAACCAGATCTGGTTAAAAATCTGACATTAAAAACATGTTTCATCAGACATGGCTACGGATCAATACCGATACCTGTTTTAGGGGCAACACCCATAGATCCCAGCTATTCTGATGTCTGGGGGATTTTCCAGCCACCTTTGATTTTTCAGAGGCTAACACATAGCCTCTGGTGATGTCTAACATAGCTATGGAAAATGGCCCAGTCGAAATAGTGGATTTAGCCATTGAAAATGGTGGTTTTCCATAGTTTTCTAGGTCTAAAGTCATGAATTGGGTATGGGTCAACACCTATAGATACCATTTTTAGGGGGATGAACATCCATTTACCAGCTATGTTGGGGTTCACTAGGTACCAGGGTTTTGACCCATCCCCAATTCATTAAATGTAAAGAAGGATTTCGTCAACTCGATGGGGTGAATCAAATCCAAAACTTCATGAAGGTCAGGTTACGTCCCGGCAACAGTCTGAAGTGACATCCTCACTTCATAAATTGGAATAGAACTACATATGGCAAACTAACGTTACTATGGAAAATCACCATTTTTAATGCGTAAATCAACTATAAATGGCCATGTTCAATAGCTAGTTGACCAGAGGGTATACCCCGTACCACTATGTTTAATTATATAACCCACATATAAGTGGAAGTGCACCCGCAAGTAGCTGACAGTAAACTGAGCTGGCTTGAATGTATACCAGAACTGGACTTATGTTTAGAAACATATCAATTCATATCAAATCTTTGGTGAATACCTCTGCAAAGGAACTCAAGATTAAGATCGGTTTGGGATTTTTCACTTGGACCTAAAACTAGCAACTACTAGCAACATACCCAGCCTGGTGAATACCATTACCTACACAACCCTATCTGGCTGGTGGTTTCAAACATGTTTTATGTTTCCATTCGGTTGGGAATGTCATCATCCCAACTGACGAACACTCCCATCATTTTTCAACATGGTAATTGCACCACCAGTAGCCTGGTTGGTGACCATAACTCCAGTAACTATGGGATTTTTCGATGGAAAAAAAGATCTCCGAAAGTCGACCCCCCAGTGATGTTGGGGATTTTTTGGGTCCCCAGTTAGATTCGTGTTACTTGCTTAGCAAGTACAGTAAAGCCCATGAATTTACTATTGATACTATAGTTATATCATATTTATATCATATTTATATCATATTTATATC
>Ga0126342_10023344_pt1 | contig 10129 bp, 8 predicted proteins | sample Cyp1metagenome_FD_92528 | JGI IMG/M metagenome (GOLD analysis project Ga0126342, IMG submission 92528) | Coral microbial communities from Lord Howe Island, Old Settlement Bay, Australia - Cyphastrea 1 metagenome | ecosystem: Host-associated > Invertebrates > Cnidaria > Coral ... | reverse complement strand
TGAGCAGATGTGAAGATGAGCAGATGTGAAGATGAGAAGATGTGAAGATGAGCAGATGTGAAGATGAGCAGATGTGAAGATGAGAAGGTGTGAAGATGAGCAGATGTGAAGATGAACAGATGTGAAGATGAGAAGATATGAAGATGAACAGATGTAAAGATGAGAAGATGAGATACAGATGTGAAGATGAGAAGATGTGAAGATGAGAAGATGAGATACAGACCCCCACTATTGGAAGAACCCTGCGCTCAGACGCTCTCGGGAAAAATCATAGTAATAATAATAATAACAATATGCAATGTCCAGTCAATTTCTATGGCATATTGTTGGATAAAATCCATTCAATAATCCCTATTGCTGTGACAATGTGCCGATAGATTACAACTCCAATGGCCAATCGGCCTTAGAGATTCCAAATACAGTAAGCCTTCCCGTGCTTCTATGTTGTTTCGGTTTCTGACAGACCTAAATAGCCCACTAAGCTGCTAACTTTCTTCAGTGGAACCTCATTTTATCACTTGGCCTAGCGAACATCACCAGATATAAGATAGTTAATGATAGTTATACAACTTTTATAACTATATACTCTCTGGTAAACTAACATAACTATGGAAAATCACCATGTTTCATGGGTAAATCAACTATAAATAACCATTTTCAATAGCAAACTGTTAGTTTACCGGGTATAACTGATATATGCTCCAGGACGGAGCAGCATCCATTGCAAGCCCCGGCCTCGCGGCCATCGCCTTGCCGAAGGGCCAAAAGCGTTAGTAAAGTTTGTTGATAAATCCATCTGAAGACGCTATAGAAGTTTTAGATATGGTAAATATTATATATATTGGCGTATATACATATACACATATATATATATATATTTATTATATTAGATATATATATATATATATATATTGGTTTATATATATATAAATATAATACCATTATATTATATTATATTATATTATATTAAATTATATATATATATCCACCAGTAGTTAGCCTGGCTATGTTTGCCAACTTACCTATCGTTTGGGGCCTTCCAGTGCCCATGTCCCAAAGATTTTGGTCAAGTTTGCTGGGTATAACTGTGGGCTTCTGACATCCATAAGTTGGGATATGGGACCCCTACAATGGCCCAAAAAAAAATGAAATATCAACCACTTATTGGTGGAGCACCCCCAAGTACTTGTATAAGAAATGCAATGAGCCGGAAGTATGATGTTACTCTGAAGCCCGCATGTTCTTGAAATGTATAGAAGTCATTAAAACTTCATGGGTTTTACTAGAAATTGAACAGAATGACCATGGTGACCGTAGGTCCACACATATCATTCCGGATCAAGGTTATAGAAACCGCAAATATTCCTGATTAATAACAAAAATGATATCATTCCTGATTCCTATAACATGCGTTCTGAGAATTCATTCCTGTTTTTTAAAGAAGAAAGTTTCCTAAAATGGGAGTACCCCCAAATCATCCATTTTTTGGGTATGTTCCATTATAAACCATCTATTTCAGGATTTTCAGGAGACCACCATTTATGGGAAACCCCCATTTTTTTCCTGCTGCCCACATTGAGTTTCTGGAACGGCTCGCCGCAGCGGCACACCGTTTTCTGAACCGCTTCTCAATACGCGCGAAGCTCGCCTGTGGAAGAAAAAGGAGCCATTTCTGGATGCTTTGGATATGTGGTTTTTACCCCAAAAAAACCGGAGGTTTTAATGTGGATTCATCTAAAATGATTAATGATATCTATATATGTTTTATCTATGATTAGATAGAATTAGATATATATATATATATATAATTACATATATATATATATGATATTATATGATAATATCATAATATCTATGATTCAACTTCTGGGATTTTGACTATGATTATATCGATAGTATCAATGGGGGTTCTAACCCAACAAACATCACTGGGGGGGGGGGCGTATCACCTTGTAATGAGGTGAATCCAATTTTATGTTAGAATCCCCAGGTTTGAGGTTCAAAAAAATGGTATACCCTTAGCTCATGAGTTGATATTCTGTATGATCCCCATGGTCGGTTCATGGGATGGTTTCTTATTCGGTATGCCATGGTGGCTGCTACATAAAATTGGCTGGTTGGTGGTTGACCTATCCCTTTGAAAAATATGAGTTCGTCAGTTGGGATGATTATTCCCAACATATGGGAAAATAAAAAATGTTCCAAACCACCAACCAGTACATGGTTCTGTGTTACTACTAGGTAGGAATGGAAGACTCTGAAAACTCTTGAATACAACCAGTAATTCAATACATCTGCGAAAATTGCAACAAGTCCCAAACCTACAATTCACCAAGTTTCAGCGGGCTCGGCCGGTCAAACTGCTATGACTTGCCCAAATCCCCATCAAGCATCCCCAGTGTCGATGATTTCAAAGCCCATAAACTTCCATATAAATCCCATGATTTATATCAGGTCACCCTCGAAATCCAAAAAGTCGTGTTCTAATGTTTTCTATTTTTCTACCCTCCAAGGATAGCTGGGTAAAAACCATGGAACTCCATCCATCCATCCATCCCGACTTCGACCTCAGTCGTAGCTGTCGTAGCTGAAGATCCACTGCGCCGGGTCATCCTTGGCCGCGCCCTGCGCCAGGCGCTGGTAGACCTCGGGCGCCTCGCGAACGGAGACCTTTCGCAGGTCCATCCACTCCTGAAGGAACTGAAACACGGACGGAAGCTCATCCTTGATACAGACCTCACCAAACCTGTTGTATGCTGTGAAAATGTATGGAAAGCACTACAACTCTATGTGACATTCCATGGGTCAGCTGGTTGAACAAAGAAAACTGAAGATTTAGCCAACAACAATGGCTGATTGAAGCAGTAAAAATTGAGAACAAAAAAAACGCTGATTGAACCAACAAAATTTAGTGTGTTGTAACAAAAATCTGGCTGATTGAACTAAAAGAACTGGCTGATTGAACCACAAGAACTGGCTGATTGAACCAACAAATATGGAGATTTCATGGGATTTATAGCTGATTCATGGTAGCTAAGTGAGTGGAAATAACTAGGCGCACTGTTGGGTTTATGCTGACTATCACTATAGTGAGTTAGTAGACCAACGAACATAGGGGGGCACCACCTTGCCTTGGCGAATTGGCTTATAAATAGTACACATATCCCCCGAAAGTGGAGGATAAACAACCATCAACAACAGGGATTTTCTGAGAAAAACATTGAGGAATCAAGCATCAACAAGAGGGGTTTAATGGGATTTACTGATTTTACTGGTGATTTCATCACCGAACATGATAGTCTCTCTGGATGGATTTACTGGCAACATCTTAACCGGAAACCGCGGTGTTTGCCTCCAAATACACGGGTTGCCTGTGAATTTGTCCATCAACCGATTCTGAGATACCTGCTGGTGGTCTTGGTGAGTTGGGTTAATGATGTTGGTATAGCCGTTGAAAATGATGGTTTAACATCTTAACCAATCACCACGTGATGTTGACATGATTTATTATGCAATCATGTATTCAAATATTTTGTTCCCCCAGTTATGCAAGTTGGTCTTCTTTAGAAACCCCTCAAGCCATTGGTATATCTACCACAAACCCATGTTAATCTATGTATTATATAACAACCAATCTCAGTAAGAAGGAGCATCATATTGTAGCGGCTGTTTTGCAATGGTTCCTGATGAGCATGAACAAAACTATAGGCTACACCAAAATCTGATGATTTGGTCTCGATATTCCGTAATTCTCCCCATTTCAATCGATTGGTTTCAGGGAAACCCTGTAGAAAACCATAGGTTGGATCCCGAAGGCTTCTGCAGATCGTCGCCTCCCGCTCTAGGACGTTGGATTAAGTACTCCCAAAATTGATGATGAATCATATTCCCCGTTAAAGTAGCCACAACATTGTAGGTTAAATCAGAAAATCAGACTCAGAAATCAACTTCATGGTTCTAAATCCCATTATATCTTCACTAGATTCAACTTTGCCATAAAAATCCATTAAACCATCCTATTGCTAAACCCCAGTAATCGGCATCCACCTTGGGCCGCAGCTGCCGCAGCATCTGCCAGGACAGCTCCGCGCGACGTTCTTTGCTCCAGCGGGTGGACAACGCAGCGCGCACGAAACTCACCTAGCGAGGCCGATCAGGGATGATGGCCCATCGGCCGACTGGCTGGAAAATCCCACCCTCCCAGCCTTTCATGGGAAAAACCGCTAGGACAATCTGGGAGAATGTGGTGAAACAATAGAGGTTTATAGTGGTTCAAAAAGCTGGGAAAATAGAGGTTTATAGTGCCATAAAACCAATGAATGGAGGTTCAAAAAACTGGGAAAATAGAAAATCAATGGCACATGATTCACATGATCGAACCAATGGGAGGTTTATAGAGGTTTATAGCTGGGAAATCCCGGAAATCCCCGAACTTAATGGAGGTCTTTAATAGGAAAATCATCAAACCTCAATGGCCGGTGTTCCAGCCAGGGTTGATTACCGGAGGTAACTGGTGAAGCTATGGGATGGGTGGTAATCCTTGGAAGTGTCCTGATGCTTTCATATGAAACACCCCCAGAAACCATGGTTTTTGTTGGGATGAAACCACTAATATTTACGACCATCCAATGGGGCATGGGAAAAAACACCACAAAAACTAGGAACCTGTGTATACCCATAGGATCCATGGTGCTGGTATATATATGCTAACATAAAGGGGGTATATATTGATGGGATCCATGTTACATCATGTTACCATATATAGCAGCACCATGGATCCGTCATGGGATATGTCAGTTGCAAAGCATGTTTTTTAAGTGAGTAAAATAGGTGCGTTTTTCCGAATCTGGATCTCATAGGGCACCAAGATCGAGACAAGTCACCCACCGAAGCGCTGAGGCTTGGCAGAGCCGTGGCACGAAAACCCACCGAACCAGTTTAAAATTCGCACATCATACACATTACACACAGATGAAATATCCTCACATGTGTCAAATTCAAAGGTGACAAAGGTTGATCTTGAGATAGATTAAGATTTCGAGATATCTTGAGATGTGTTGATATCTCTTGACTAGATCCATGTTCAACTACCCCAAAACCGAATGGATGTTAGCTTCGTTAGTTTCTATGCATTTCAATTGTCCCCAAAGAATACAACATCATAGAACCATTATAGCTATTAATAATATTACATCATATGGACTATCAACCATTAGCAACAACATACTTGAAGATCATATAGAGCTATTTTATATTATATATATTATTGTCATCCCCTATAGTCTCACAGTCCAACTTACCTTATTAGGGTAAACAAACATTGTGGAAAAAACACCAGAAATGCAGATCAGTTTCCAAAACAAAATTCGCCATGAGTTTTCCACATCTTTTTGGCATTTTTACCCTAGAGTATTCCATTATTCCATTAAATTGTTTCTATAATATATATATATATATATATATTACTATAGATTCCTGTTAAATGTCAATTATATCAATCCCTCCGGTAATCAAACATGGCAATGGGAAATCCCCCTATAAATGGACGTTTCAGCCTTATGTTCCATTGCCATGTTTGATTCCCAGAGGGAAATTCAAATGTGCTTCCAAACTATGAGACTTTCCTCAAACTGGCATCCTCGAAACCATGGCTTTCTATACTAAGTCATGGTCTAATGACTGGATGATTGGGGAGCTACCCTCTGGTAAACATACAAAAAACTATTTTTCAAATCACCACTTTTCAGAGGTAAATTACCTATAAATTAACTATAGCTATGTTTATATTCGTAAATTGCCATTACCCCCTGGTAATTCAACATAACTATTTTTCAAATCACCCCTTTTAATCATAACTAGGCCATTTTCCATAGCCGGGTACACCCATGACTTGGGACGGGTTTCACCCCACCTGTGAGGTCAGCAAAGTCAATTCCGAGCGGTGAAAGGAGAGGCCCAAGGCGAGCGACACCTCCTCTTTTCCGTACCTTGGATGGGAACGATACCCTCCAGTAAATTATTATAGACCATATGATGCCTTATGTTCATTATACCACCCACTTAAAGTAAAAATATAAAATTGGCTGGTTGGTTGTTGACCTAACCGTCTGAAAAATATGAGTTCGTCAGTTGGGATGATGACATTCCCAATATATGGAGAAAAAAAAATGTTCCAAACCACCAACCAGCCCTCCAGTAATTCACAGTTCGACCCCAAGGGTCCCAAGGGTTGGAAGAAATTGGAAGTTGAGTTTCAAAAATGAAACTAAAAATGGGTTGTTTTCAGGGTCTATGTTAATTTACCAGGTTTTTCGGATTAGAGAACAGAGATAAGCATGGACAGAAAACAGTAAAATGTAGCAAACATTTTATGAATCCCGCAGGGGAGCAACCCGCTGGTGAAAGTGGCTACCCTTACCCAGGTGTAGTTTTCAAGCCCCAACCGGGAACCCCAAATCATGAAATGTCCGACATGACAGGACATGACAGAAAGATACAAGAAACATCAAAACCACCATTGAGTTCGATGATTTTTCCAACGAGACGTTCCCATGATTTACATGATTTGCTTCTATGTTTTTCCCAATAAAAAACCTTCATTCATGGATGATTTTCCCATAAAAATACATCCATTTATAGATGATAAAATCCCCTGATTTCCCATTGAAAATCATCATTCTCCCATAATTTTCCTATGGTTTTTTTCTCATTTGTTTCAATCTCCATGGAGTTCGGAGACTTCCAAGCAAGCTGCAGCGAGCCCACGACCACTTTCCCACCTGACAGCTGAGGTGAAGCTTACTGTATCCCCATCCCATCCATAAATGTTGGGTAATTTAGGAGTTATATCGATCAGTTAATTTCATCTAGTATTGAACACCCCAATTGCATGGTCCCAATGGAATGTGGAAATTTCCTACTATTCCATGGTTTCTAAGGGGGTGTTTAATATTAGGGGGAAGGGATTATATCATATTATATCAGCTACATCATCGAATCGATTGTCCGAGATCAATAAATGTCAGCTATTCGGTGGGAACTCTGCATTATTGATGGTCTTAGATTGCAGTCACCTACCTTTTTTGATGGTTGAAACAGCATACTAGGAACCAACACATCACCAGCCGCCCCACCCGACCCCCCGTACAGCCCATGTGGGCCCCCACTGGTAATTTGAGATAGTTTAAGCTTAAATGAGTTTCTAAACTTCAAAAAAAACATCAAATTTCGAACATGTTCGAACCAGATTTGGGGATAGCCATGGATAGCCTGTTTTCCAGCATCAAACCCATACAGATTCCTCATCACTGGCATCCCTGGTTTTTGTCAACATGAATCAAAACGATGAGTGGATCCCGATCAAATACCGAAGAACTTTCCGTGGACAATTCCAGCTTGTTCCTTCATCAACTAACATATATACATATATATATATATAACATATATATACTATATAATATATAACATTATATATACTCGTCTAATCATCCATCATTAACCATTCCCTAACCATCATTGACCATTATTATCTATGATCAAACCATCCCCTAACTATCATTACTTTATATTACTTTGCATTATATACTATGACTATTACCCATATTTTTCATTATTCCCCAAGATACCCCCATTTGTTTATATAAATCTATAGATAGTACTGGCAGCCCCAAAAAGATGATGATCGTTGTGGGTGAAACATTACAATTATGGACTATCATCCTATTCATTAATTACGCATCATAATTATCCAATATGTATCCATTACTGGTGATTATCCAACAGCTATCATCATCATTATTTATCATTACTGGGGGGCCTCGGACCTTATAATGTGATAAATGAGAATAATGAAGACTGTTCGAGAATAATGATACCACTCCTCAACTATTATCATTGTGATATACAGTTTTCATTATCATCATTGTCACCATTCCTGGGGATTTAAATGTGTTTATATATATGATGATGATAATGATGATGATGCTGCTGATGATGATGATGATCATCGGTATCCATTTAATGCCGGTTAGTTAATTACGGTTAGTTTATTAAAACACACACACACATATATATATATGTTAAATATTATGAAATACCATCCAATAATCATCCAGCACTGGATCTCACGTTGTGGTGATCTCCCCAGTCCCAGTCTGCCTCGTCGTGTACTTCGTATCGCCTGCCCCAGCGCCTCGCCGGCGCCGCTCAGCTCGAGCGCCACGTCGAAGCCGGACGCGCCGGACGCGCCGGACGCGCCGAGCTTCGCGGCCGTGGCAACCCCGAAGCGCCGCAGCGGTTGCAGGCGCCGGTCGTTGAGGTCGAAAACAGTGACCTGCAACGATGACGCGGGGAGCACGGCGCCAGGGGCTACTTGAAGCAGCTTTTTGGGGGTAAAGAATGCAGTAATCAAATAGGAAGTTGAGTTAGAAAGCTTCTGAGTTACGGACCATTGGCATTGTTATCATTCCCAGCATTCCCAGCATTGTCACGTGAGGTCGCTATATACCCGGCCCACCATGACACCATGGCCTCAAATCTCGACAGCAGCGCTGCCGTCAGGGCACCCACTACGCCGGCGCCGAAAACGCCGAGCCGTTCGCCCAGGACGGGCGCAGCATCCTTCCCGGGGGATGCTGCGATCTGGCGATATTTTTTGCAACGAAACGAATAGGGATTTCAACCATCATTAGGTTCTACATCGTTTTATGTTTTATCATGTTTCATAATGCTTTCTTTTGGACATTGACGGTTCAACAAATGTAGTTCCATGAACGCAAGTTGGACTTTCCCTACAGCTTCCCCCCATCTGATTGCAACATATATCTAGAGTCGGTGAGACTTCAAAAAGTGTCTGTAGGCAACTAGTTGAACAAACTCACACTTTGCGAAAATAAAAAAAAAACATATCAACACATAATCATTTTTTGAAGCACCAACATGCACCAACCAAATATAACCAATGACCAACTGTCAAGCCCTTGTTTGTAGTATGCGTGTTGCACGCAACGGATGTGATTGTCCAGCCGGTGCCTGGCACAGGGCACAGGCAGTTTCCATGTTGGCAAAGAAAATGGCATCTTCATCTGGAATATCCTCGCAGCTGAAAGCAAGATCCATCTCATGTTGCCTCTAGTCTACTAGTACCCATAGGATCCATGGTGCTGCTATATATGGTATAATGGATCCCATCAATATACCCCCAATGTTAGCATATATACCAGCACCATGGATCCTATGGGTATAGAGGCAACATCCGTAAGTCCGTAAGCATATCGTGATACGGAAACATCCGCTTTGTGATTTGGTGGCTCCAGATGGCTCCATGTTGAACAAAACATTCCCGGGTATACAACGCGCGGTTCAGGGGTTCAGGTGTTCTTTAAGCGATAGTTCTTTCATAAACCCATGGCGGTTATTATCCATATTAATATATGTAATATGACATTCATATGGGTTATTATACAATATTATACATAGTTAATATGGGTTATTATCCCAAGATATCCCATGGTTCTTTTGCTGAATCTACCCACCATGGTGGTGGTCACGACGGTCACCTCCTACGAGCAAAAAAAGCCCCAGTCGCATCGGGGATGATCTGCAGGCTGTCTTCGGACACCACTGCATGGCTTGCCTTGGCTTAGCGGCTAGGCGTCCCTGAACGTTTGATGGAGGGTATATATATATATGGGTATATACTATCAAACCTTCCCCTCACGGAACATCCTTTCAGTGACGTCACGGTGAGGTCACTATATGTTCAACCAAATCAAATGCGGTATGCCCGTGTCTATTGCCTTATGAACCAACCATCACACGCTAGTGGGATGGACAACTCTGCCGGGAGAACTGCCTGCCTCCACCACAAAAAAATTGGCCATCTAAGCCAGGTTGCTTTCACTATATCACTATATAACTCCCAAGCCCATGTAAATCTATATAGGCAATCTAAGTTGTGGCCCAAGGGTCAAAAGACGCTATGAAAGGCTTCAATTACGATCGGTCATCACTACTCAAAATATGTGATTTACTGTGTGTAGCGATAGGGGGCCTTATGTAGCGATACCTCTTTTTAGACTTTGTTTATGATTGAATCTTCCCATTGTAGCCTTTTTTGGTCAAAACGCAG
>Ga0126342_10023343_pt1 | contig 10129 bp, 7 predicted proteins | sample Cyp1metagenome_FD_92528 | JGI IMG/M metagenome (GOLD analysis project Ga0126342, IMG submission 92528) | Coral microbial communities from Lord Howe Island, Old Settlement Bay, Australia - Cyphastrea 1 metagenome | ecosystem: Host-associated > Invertebrates > Cnidaria > Coral ... | reverse complement strand
GAGACAAATGAAGGAAATCATGCGACCAACCGGACCCAGAGTGGGAGACAAGTGGAAACAAATGAAAGACCAATGGAAGACAAGTGAAGGAAATCATGCAACCAACACGACCCAGAGTGGGAGCCAAGTGGGAGACAAATGAAAGACAAATGGGAGACAAGTGAAAGAAATCATGCGACCAACCGGACCCAACACACCAGACCCAGAGTGGAAGAGAAGCGGGAGACAAATGAAGGACAAATGGGAGACAAGTGAAGAAAATCATGCGACCAACCGGACCCAGAGTGGGAGACAAGTGAAAACAAATGAAAGACAAACGGGAGACAAGTGAAGGAAATCATGCGACCAACCGGACCCAGAGTGGGAGACAAGTGGAAACAAATGAAAGACCAATGGAAGACAAGTGAAGGAAATCATGCGACCAACCAGTGTGGAGTGTGGAGTGCAAAGTGTAAAGTGTAAACTGTGGGTGTAGAGTGTGGAGTGTAAAGTGTGGAGTGTAAAGTGTGGAGTGTGGAGTTTGGAGTTTAAAGTGTGGGTGCAAAGTGTAGAGTGTAAAGTCAAGAGTGTCAAGTGTGGAGTGTGGAAGGTGGAGTGTGGAGTGTAGTGCGGAGTGCGGGGTGTAAAGTGAGTGTGGAGTGTGAAGTGTAACGTGTAAAGTGTTGAGTGTGGAGTGTAAAGTGTAAAGTGTGGAGTGTGAAGTGTAAAGTGCAGAGTGTGGACTGTAAAGTGTAAAGTGTGGAGTGTAAAGTGTGGAGTGCGGAGTGTGGAGTGGAAAGTGTAGAGTACAGAGTGTGGAGTGTGGAGTGCAAAGTGTAAAGTGCCAAATGTGGAGTGTAGAGAGTAGAGTGTGGAGTGTAGAGTGCGGAGTGTAAAGGGTAGAGTGCAGAGTGTGGAGTGTTAAATGTGGAGTGTGAAGTATAGAGTGTAGAGTGTAAAGTGTAGGGTGTGGAGTCTGGAGTGTGAAGTCTGGAGTGCAAATTGTAAAGTCTGAAGTGTAGAGCGCGGACTGGGGTGTAAAGTGTGCAGTGTAAAGTGGAGAGTGTGGAGTGTAAATATGGAGTGCAAAAGTGCAGAGTGCGCAATGTAAAGTGTAAAGTGTGGAGTGTGGTGTGTAACGGCGGATTGCAAAATGTAAAGTGTAAAGTGCAGAAGTGTGGAGTGTAAAGTGTAAAGTGTGGAGTACGGAGTGCAAAGTGTAGAGTGTGGAGTGTAAAGTGTGGAGTGTAAAGTGTAGAGTGTGTAAAGTGTAGAGTGTGTAAAGTGTAGAGCGTGGAGTGTAGAGTGTAAGTGTAAGATGTAAAGTGTCAAATGTGGAGTGTAGAGTGTAGAGTGTGGCGTGTAGAGTGTGGAGTGTAAAGGGTAGAGTGTAGAGTGCGGAGTGTAAAGTGTGGAGTGTGAAGTGTAAAGTGTAGAGTGTTTAAAGTGCAAAGGTGGAATGTGGAGTGTTGCGTGTAGAGTGTGGAGTGTAATGTGTCAAGTGTCCAGTGTGGAGTGTGGAGTGTAAAGTGTAAAGTGTGGAGTGCGGAGTGTAAAGTGTAAAGAGTAAAGTGTAAAGTGTGGAGTGCGGAGTGTAAAGTGTAGAGTGTGGAGTGTGAAGCGTAGTGTAGAGTTTAAAGTGTAGAGTGTGGAGTGTAAAGTGTAGAGTGTAGAGTGTATAGTGTGGAGTGTAAAGTGTGGAGTTTGGAGTGTAAAGCGTGGAGTGCAAAGTGGCGAGTGTAGAGTGTGGAGTGTGGAGTGTAAAGTGTAGAGTGTGCGAAATGCAGAGTGTGAAGTGTAGAGTGTGGAGTGTGGAGTCTAAAGTGTAGAGTGTGTAAAGTGCAGAGTGTGAAGTGTAGAGTGTGGAGTGTAGAGTGTGGAGTCTAAAGTGTAGAGTGTGGAGTGTGGAGTGTAAAGTGTGGAGTGTAAAGTGTGGAGTGTAAAGTGTGGAGTGTAAAGTGTAGAGTGCAATGTGTCAATTGTAGAGTGTAGAGTGTAAAGTGTAAAGTGTGGATTGTGTAGTGGAGGCTTCCCTCACTTTTCAGCACATGTCACAAAACGCCACGCCTGCCGCCTGCCACGGAATTTGCATGTTGTCACCACTTGACGCAGCCCTGATTAGGTAGCAACTCCTAGTGGCCTCACGGGAAGCTGCACTATTTAGATTAGCGTTCATTAGTGCATATTGGTGTATGTTAGCGTGTCTGTGCTTTCAAATAAGCCACAAGTTGCTTGACCTTCACAAGAGTACGTCCACCAAAAGTCCTGGTCATTGGAGTTGTAAACCAAATAGCCGTCTGAAAAATATCTCAGGGCACCCACGTTGTAGGAACCATAGTTCCATAGTTGGTTTACCCAGTAGATTTGCAAAATAGACTAAGGGACTTATTAGCCGGGGCAATTCGAAATTCCGGAATGGGATGCCCCCCAGGCACTGTTAAGCACCTTTTCTCCCCAGGGCGGACAGCAATCCTTTGGTTCAACTTTGATTTTTTTTCAAATGTCCTGTGTATCGCCCAACAATTCAAGGGCCTGACGCTTGGCATCAGGTTGCTGGGGTGCTTCATTGCCCTCAGCCTCAAGTACTGATTCCGTTGCGCATCTAGACATTACGGGAGAAAGGGCAGCGCCAATCCCGGACCTAGAAAACCATTATTGTTTCAAAATACATTCCAAGAGGTCAATCACTAAACACTTTTCGCGGGGGTTAAGGCCTGCGGGAATGACCCATGGTGTAATGCCAGCTTGGTATTGCAGGGGCCACAAAGGGTTCAACTATAGTAAGTTGACCCAAACAAATTACCCCATATCAGGAATATATATGACTGCCCCTTGCTGCTGCAGATTGCATGCCCGCTTTGTTTTCCTTCGGGGCACGCCTGCAAAGATCACATGAAACATGCATGACCCTTAAGGTAGAAAGCGCCAAGGTTGACGCAGCGCTTGACAAAAGGCAATCTTGGGCAATCTTTGGATATCTTCGGCAATCTTCGGCAATCTTGGGCATTGAATCATCTAATGCAAACGAACCTAAATTGGCAATGCAGTGAGATGGCAATTTGTTTACCCAAGAGTGGAGGAGGAGTGGAGGTGGTGGTAGGCTTGAAGCTAAAGCAGCCACACGGTCATTCATTGGGATTATGACTGCCCCTTGCTGCTGCAGATTGCATGCCCGCTTTGTTTTCCTTCGGGGCACGCCTGCAAAGATCACATGAAACATGCATGACCCTTAAGGTCAAAAGCGCCAAGGTTGACGCAGCGCTTGACAAAAGGCAATCTTGGGCAATCTTTGGAAATCTTCGGCAATCTTCGGCAATCTTGGGCATTGAATCATCTAATGCAAATGAACCTAAATTGGCAATGCAGTGAGATGGCAATTTGTTTACCCAACATTCCCAAACTTGCACGGTGAACCTAAATCCAATCATCCTGGGGGATTGTGGTTGTCTTGGTGAACTGGAGGAAATGAACGACTACGGAGTCCTACGACGGAGCCGTCCAAAAATCAAACAGAGACCATGCAACAGCCAGTGAAGAAGATACCAGTGTGTGGTCTCTGTCGGTTGTGCTGTCTGGGCCACAGGCACCTCTCGTGCCGCAGGCTGGGGACTTCGCAACAAGGAATCTATTTGAGCCACTGCTTCTTCCAGCAAACCATCCACCAGCAAAGAAAGCACACAGAAGCATCTGCGTAAAGACTCTCGCGCTGTCAGAATCACCAGCTTCGAGCACAAGACTGAAAAGGCAGGGCGGCTGGCCAAGTAGGCCACCATTAGCAGCAAAATGACTGCAACAGCTTTTCTTCCTCTTGCAAATCGCAGCATCCATGCATAAAACCGCCAAATCAAGGTCAAACCCCATCGAAGCCCGCTGACAAGCTGCAGTCCGTGGGTTTCACTCATTTCTGTCCTCTTTTCATGATCTGGATCTATTGTAAGAGCTGGAGTGGCTGAGGAGTGGATTGCTACCCACTGTCGGCAATACTGGCCAAATCTTGCGTCACCTCGATAGCTTTTTGCACATCTACGGATCTCAGCTTCAGCCAAGTCAGAGTATCTCGAACCCTTCAACCGACCTCCTCCCACAACTGCACGCTTAAAGCGTCGCCTGAGCCCTTCCCCATCTTCGGCAAGCTTGCCAGAGGGGTCCATCAAGATCTAACTCGGGCGGATTCAGACGCTGGCCAACTGGAAGTTTTTTCAACAGTCGGTCAGGAAGCTGGAGTAAAAATCCTCCTTGCCTCAGCAAAACTTCGAGCCTGGACACGGTTTTCGGCGAAAGCTTCTGCAGCATTTGTTGCCCTTTTGTGGACTGGACATAATGCTCTAATGATTGAATGCTGCTCCAGCGTCCTAACAGCCGCAGCCTTCCTATATCTTCTTGCTCATCAAAGAAAAAGGTAGAACCCCCCGCTCGTAATGAGCCTGGAGTGAAGTTACAGGACAAGACGCCAAGTTGTCTGCAACAATCTTTGAACATCTTACGGAAATCTGCGCCAGAATGCGGCCAGAGCTTTTGGTCAGGGCTCCGCATGTTGCTGCAAACCCAGCTTACCCACTCACACGTACTCAAATGTTTCACAGTCGCAAATTGGCGAAATCCCAACTGCCTATAATTCTTTGGCTTCTCTATTCCTAAAGTGACACAAGGGAGACAGAGGTTCACATGGTTTGGCAGCTCAACGTCTTTTCTTCGCAAGGCAAAGAGTTCTCCAGGCCTTAAGAGCCCAAAATAGGCTACCAGAACAAGTGCGCTGAAGACTAGCCATTTGAGTTCATCATGTGCAGAGCTGGCGAGCTGGGACCGAATACGGGCTTGACACACCAGCCCCATCAGGACTGCTATCGGCAGTGGAGGTCTCAATTTTCCCGGCTCCTGCTCTTCCCAGGCCTTCAATGTCGCCCAGGTCTGTTTCAAGCGATGCCGCAATCGTGGGCGGCAGACTTGGCAAAAAAGCACCGCATGTTTCACCAGAGCGAGGCTGCCCTTGCTATGCCGTTTCAGCTCATGTCTTTCTGTCACAAATTTCTCCAATATGTCATCCACAGCTTTTGATCGACCTTTGAGAATCAGTTGCCAAGGCAGGTGCTTCGTGCGCAGACAAGTCTTGAGCTCAAGTGCCCCGCGCACTAACCGCTTGCGATAGGCGAAACTGTACCTGTTCAGTCTCAAAATGCTGCCATCCATAGCTCCGTTTGGCTAAAGTTAAAAAAACTGACATGCAAAGGCCCATGCAGCAGAACACTTGAAAAAACTCTAAAACCTTAGGTGCCCCCTTTATAGAGCGAACAGGGATGTGCAGCACCGATGATATGCCCGGCACAGGTTGGTGGGGTAGGCCCCGGCCAGTGCTGACCTTTTTTGCCATTTTCCGTGAGCCTTGGCTGTACCTATGACCTGAGCATGTGCATGGTTTTTACTGCATCTCTTGCTGAGTCGTTCTAGCTTGGGTAGGGTCCCTGCAAAAATGGTGCCCTTTTTTGCCAAAGCTAGCTCCCCGCTTTTGTCGGGAATTTTGAGCCCATATTCACACTGATCCAACACGACCGTCTGGGCATGCGTGTCTTTCAGCAAAGAGATCATGCTCGGCATCTTCCAGGCATAAGAGGACTGAGGATTTTCTATTATGAAAAAACTGCCGTGACTATGCAACAATCTACAAAGGTAAACTGTCCTTGAAAGCAGTTCATTACCTAATAGCTCGCGTTCCAACAGCCCGTTCCCCTCAGGCTTCTCTTGGCTTCTTGACCCCTGATTCATGTTCTGCATGATACTGAATGATCCACAGGGTAGGCCAAAGTGCCAAAACTGTCGAGGTTGCTTTGCTAAAGTGCACAGTCGGTCAAAAGTCCTGTCATGAAGCAGATCATGAAATTTTGACTTTTTACCCCTCTGATTGATTTCAATGGGACTACCAACCAAGGACTTCTTGTTTCTACGGAACTCCCCAGTCAGTTGGCCTCTTCCCGCAAAAATCTCTTTAAAGGTCCATAGCTTCTGAGCGGGGTGCTCATTAGGCTTATTGCCATGTATGCCCATGTCATTTACAACATCTTGGGGTGCCTCGGCAACTTGACAATTTGTGAATCTCTCTATTGGACCTACGCTTACGGGACTCGTAGAATTCATTACCTAGGAGAGATTGGACTAAGGGATCTATATCCTTGGGCTCAGGTATGGGCCTACCACGTGAAGGGTGATCTGAAGGGTTAGCACATGATTGCACCCACACCAAATGCAAGCTCTTTTGCCCGGCCACCAACCATCCAATCATGGACCTCAAGATCCGGTTTAATTGCCGGCTGGACGAGCGCCCCTTCGCAAAAGCTCCGCACACTACCCGGGAGTCACAAAGCACGACTGAACGTTGAGGTGCGGTATGGTTCTTTACCAAATCCTTCAGCTCAGCCTTCAACATCTTTAGTTCAAGAATGTTAATGTGCTGCCTATGACCAAATTTACACTTTTGGGTAGTGTTCCATATGTGAGCGGCCATGAGCCTTTCTAGCTCTGCGGGCGCTTGCTGCATTTGACTGGGAGGGGCCAGGCTGCCACTGGCCCAGTCTAACCTGCACGCTTCTCCACGATGCTCGCTGAATCTAAAGAGGGTCTGGGCCACGGATGAACTGGTCATTGTGGCAGCCCTTCCTCCTCCGCTACTCGACGCGTCGGTGGCCGACACTCTTCGGCTAATCGGCCAGCGCGCATTCGCATGCATGAGAGGTACACAAAGTGCAACCCAGTAGAGTTCTTCACTGACCCTGGTAGGCAGCTTTTTGCGCTGCCCATTCCCTAACTTCTCAATCCACAAGTATGTTTCCTGCAACAGTGACATGAAGATCCTACGGTGCATGGCTGGGTGGACTATCAAACCAACGGTTTTTTGAAGCAGCTTTTTAGTGACAAAAGGAAGTTGACACACCTCATGAATAAGCTGGACGAGTTGTTGCAACTTATGAAGGGGGGCACCTACTCGACCCGTCTGACTATCAACCTCTGTACCCCAAGCAGTGAATTTTGGGATCTTAGTGTATCTTTTCTTTTGGGACACGGGGAGTCCTAGTTCATCATATCTAGCACGACTATCCCTGATAATTTCATCATCCCGAAACTTTTCACCCCTCTGGCGAGAGGCGCGCTTAGGTACGATCTGCGTTGCCACATGATCATCGATATACAACCCTTCCCAAGTGGCTTTGGCTGGCAGAATACATTTAAAGGCAATAGTTTCATCCCCTCTCAAACAACCGGCATCCCGCAGAATTTGATAATGGGTCTCCTGTGCGATGTCTACTGCGTTTGAATCTCCCATGGCGATCACCCTGAAACTTAGCATGTAATCTTTTTCTGGGGAACATCCAAAATCCGGGACCCAATGGCCAGGGATGGGGTTACCTACAGTGTTACGCCCCAACCATTCCTCATGATGTTTCAAGAGATAGAAGTAGTTGGATAGGTCATCACCTGAAGCTCGGATTGAACATCCCTTGGGGATTATCAGCTGCGTAAACAGGGAGCCATGGGGCAACTTAGCCATTATCGTTCGCCGCTCTAGTTCGTTCATGGGACGTCTATCCAAAATTATTCTGTCGGTTGCTTCCTTGTGCGGAACTGCAAACAGTCCTCCCGAGACGATTTGTCCCTGCGCATTCCTCAAAGCCATTTCAGCTGGTATCAAGGTGGCGACACCGGACTCTAAAAGTTTACGATAGACCATGGGGATGTCGTTGGGGTCAACCTTGAAACAACCTTTTGTTGGAGGTTCAGGGGGAACATCATGGGGAATCTCCCAGGGCATGCGCTCAAAGGCTCGGAGGTGCTTGCCTTTCAAGTGGTCTCTGGGATCCAACACACCGGCTTTCTCAGGCAGGGACATGCGGTCTGGCTTCACAGGCAGCGCGGATTGACTCAGTTCACTAAGTGTATAGGGACCAGGCTTATAGTCTGAATTATGTGGCCTAATTTTATCAATGAATTCATTTAATTTTTGATGTCCGCGACTCAAAGGCTCCTGCGATCTGAGGAAGACAAACTCTCGAATTTGTTGATGCAAACAGCCGGCAAACTGTGCATGCTGCTGTGTCCACATGCACGCACGAGCAAGATTGGCTAACGCCAGTTGGTCACAAGGCTTATAAGGTGATCCCCCTTCCAGAAAAGTGAAAAGGCTCCACACTAGTTCCACCCATTCCCAACTGGTCTCCCGGCCTCGCCTACGTGCCCTTATGCGAGCACTCCTCGAAGTACCATGGTTTCTCGGCACAACAAGAACAGACGGAAATAAATTGGAATTATCCCCACTAGAGGGTGTCCTAGGCCCCGGCTTCTCATCTGAAGCTGTCTCATGCAAAACTCGATAGAATCTGCCGAAAGAACCATGGCTAGCACTAACTTCCGACAACAATGAATTAAAGACTGACTTCGCAGTCTTGGGTGCCTCCACGGCAGGCGCTTGGGAACTCAGGCCTTCTCGGCGCCTTCTTCTTCCTCCTCGGCTTTGCCCCTGCCCTTGCCCTTCTTCCCTTTCTTGTTTGGGTTTCCAGGCTTTGCAGGGTCCTCTGCGCGGTCCATGGTGTAGTAGCTCTGGGCACGGAGCTTGGCTGTGCTCTTCTCCAGCTCCGCCATCGATCTGAGATAGGCTGCTACATTGCCCAGCTCTGCTTCGTCGCCGCCCCACCTTGGACGGCTGAACGGATTCTCGAGATGGGTTATCATCCAACTCACCTCCCAGTCTCCTTGATCCAACGCCGTTTGGTGGACAGCTCTCAGACACAAGACCAGCTGCAGGCAGGCTTTCTCCATCTGGCCCTTCAGCATCAACTCCAGCACTTCGCTCATCATGTAATGAACTCGCTGCAATGATTTCTGCTTGCCCCAGCTGATCTTTTTGCCCAGTTCCGACAGACGATATGGTCTGTCGCTGGCACCTAGGTGCCTTTCCACTTGTCTCACGTACCGCCTCACATGATGCAGCGGCCTTTTGAACATCCGGCGACGAGCTCCATGATAGTTCTCTATGGCTCTGGCGTGGCCGGAACGTTTCCGACCACTGGAGAGAGAGCGATCGCTGGATGCTGACCTGCTGTCTGCCGACTCCCTTGAGGCACTGCGACTCCGATGTCTCCGAGCCTTCTTTTCTCCTGCCTGAAGGTGCTGAGCCAGCTGCAAGGCCACGAGCATCTTGATTGGATCCTTCTCGGTGTCCAGGCTGTCCAAGATCTTCTGCGTTGAAGTTGGCTCCACCACCTTTGATCCTTTTGATTTCTTGTTGTCCTTGTCTAGGAATGAAAATCTCTTGCCCCCGGTCAAATGACGTGAGCTGCTTGATCCTCTTCCTTCGCCAGAATCCCTGCCTCGCCAACTCTTTTGCATTTTGCTCAACATGCCGACTAGGTCCTCCTCTGACTCGCTTCCACTGCTGCTGGCATCTGAATCTGGCTCCTTCATTTTTGAGCCCTTCTTCCGCCCTGCAGCCACAGGCTCTGGATCTGACGCAGTTGCAAACTGCAACTCCGGGTCTGACTCCATGTAAATCTTCCCTTCGGTGAGAAAGTCTCCTGAATCCACTCCCAAACACAGTGGGCGGTTGTTGCGCGCCGCCCTGAGATGGGTTGCCGGGCACTCCAAAAGAAAAAAGGAAACCTTCTTGTGCTCGAACCGAGCTATGTCCGGCCCCAACTCTTTCACGTCGTTTGATCTCACTACCAGCTGCACTGTGTGGTGTCGGATTCCTACCACCAAACCTTCCCGCCATCTGGGGTCCTCAAAGGCCTCGGACAAGCAGATGTAGGCCACTTGTCCTAGTTTCGCTGCCATCTGTAGTAGAAAATAGGCTCAGAGGGCACATCGTGCCAAGCTGCTTCCCTGACAAAAAGATCCACAGCTTCCCTCACACTGAAAGCTCTACGCCAAGCAATTCCAGCAAAGCGTCCCCTGTTCAGATACAGGATGCCCCCGTAAGCCGCCAGGTCTTCGCCCCAATGAACACCCCGGTATTCAATGGTAACTTCTTGAGCTGGAATCACCCAAACATCCCCCATGTATAGCCCGCTAGATGCTTTGCGGCCGACTTTATAGAGAATAGCCTGGTATAAACTGGAATGGCCACATGTCTGGAGTCTATAAAGTGGAAAGCCAACATGTTTTGTCT
>Ga0126342_10023342_pt1 | contig 10130 bp, 6 predicted proteins | sample Cyp1metagenome_FD_92528 | JGI IMG/M metagenome (GOLD analysis project Ga0126342, IMG submission 92528) | Coral microbial communities from Lord Howe Island, Old Settlement Bay, Australia - Cyphastrea 1 metagenome | ecosystem: Host-associated > Invertebrates > Cnidaria > Coral ... | reverse complement strand
GGTAGCCACTAAAACTCAGGCCCTAGACTGAGGGCAGACGAAACGACACAGGCCCAGGAAAACCCGCTAGGCCGACGCTGCTGGGGGGTTCAGGTGGCCGGTGACCACTAGAAACCACCAACTTGATCTTGAAGGCCTAGTGTGGTCACTTCTGCTTGATTTCATTACATATTCACGTCATGTTCATATAGCAACCCCATAAAGATAGAAAAGCCAAATCCTACCAAACATTAGCAAACTAGCTCTTGAATCTAACCTTGTCATACCTTTTTTCCTTTTTTTGGAGGTTACATGAGGTTCCTATAGCCATTATCGTTGATTCACAACATCAAGATGAAACGCGATCTCCAAGGTGTAGAGCGTGTCGAGACAGTGGTGGAGCGGCCCCAGGAGCGATTGAAAGATGCCAAAGATGCGTCCAACGAGAAGCTGGAAGAAGAAAATCTACAGAGCCTCATTCAGAGGAGAGCTGGGTCGACTGGTGCTGGCAGCGAGCTGGGGAGCTATAAATTGAGTTTCACAGCTACATGATAGTTAAGGTGGATGGGGAGTTCAATACTTCATATTTTGTTTGCATATCTTTTTGTCATAAGGAGGATACTTATACTATGTATATAGATGGATAGATATATATTAAAATTATACGTGCTCCCATGATATGCACACCAGCAAAAATTGGCAAATGCAGGATATCCATGATTGGCCATGAGAAGCAGATTATTAGTGCCAAGAGATCTGAAAAAATTGGCAACATGTTCTCCAACACGGGATTACTTCCATACAGGCGTATTTGAAAATAGGGTAACCCAATGTAAAATGGCCATGTGGGGTTACCCTATTGTCAGACCAACCACAGAACGAAACTTGTCGCAATCGTTGGTTTCTTTTGAGAGCGGCGCAGGATAGACTGGAATGGTTTGTATGTGCAAACCAAGCACCTTGGGGCCAAAGCCTATGTCCAAACCAAGCACCTTGCTGCCAAAGCCTATGACACCTTCAATGAGGGCATGGTGTCAATGACCAAGAGCAAGCCGGAAGTTGCTTGGATGCAATCCATGCTTGGCTTATTTGACTTCAGGATATGCAGAATTTCTATGTTGGTTGCCTTTTGACAGCCCCTGCTGGATTAGAATTGGAATCGAACACATTTGTGGTCATTCCGAGATTGAACATGTATAAGACCATCAGCTCCATGTGTCATATTTAATTTTATAAAGTATGTGTGTGTGTTAGTATATATATATATGTGTGTATAGTCATATATATATATACATAAAATATCATTAGATATTATATATATATATACAGTATATATAAAATGCATTGTTCTATGTCATTGCCAACTTGGATCCATAGCCGCTGGCCATAGCCCACTTTGAGGCCTGGTGGAACGCCTACCAGGTGAATCAGGAGAAGTTGGCCGATGTCGATCTGAAGCCCGTGGTGGTCTTCGTGAATACACGAAGTGGAGGGCAGCAGGGCATGAAGGTGCTCAATGCCACTTGGATAGCTTGACCAAGGTGGATTTCGTGCCCGAAAATGGGGGCACAAATCGTTTAAAAAATTGCAACTGTGAGAGGACCACATCCAAGCAATTCATCAACATCAGAGCAGAGGTGAGTTTCACAGTGCTGTTTGTCCCATGATCATCCCTGACTTGCCAGCCATTTGGTCTCCGGTCATGTCCCAATATTTACTGGTCCAAACTTCCATTTTGTGGCTTACTATGTATCAACTTCCACGCACAATAAACAGCTTCTGAGTGTGAAATGGTTACCAAAAAGGAGGCCTAGTCCTCCGGCCGACCATGGACGAAAACCCGGCTGAGGGACAACAAATTAATTGGTGTGTCGTTCTCTCATTACCCAACTATGTTGGTTGGAATTTAATTGCCAACCATAATATTGTTACCATGTACTGATGATTAATGTCATATTGTACTTACCATCCAATTTCTCAAGCTCAGTTGCTTGGAAATAGATGGAGATGCGTTAAATTCTGATGCTTCACCGAAGCAAACTTGAGGTCCCCCGTTGCGGCGCCCCACGAAAAACCAGGAACTGCAAGCCTACCTCCACTGCGCCCAGCTTGTCGACCTACAACGGGGCGGGCCGGAAGCTGCCTTGGGATGGTGGGACAAGACCGCCTTGCAGTACCGCATTTTGGTGTGCCTTGGATGTGGCGCATGGTTTAAATAGATGTGACTCTGGGGGAAAAAAATGGTTGTACCCATCTGATCAATGTCTGAACGGGTCTGAACCATGCCTGACCCAGTCTGAACCCACCCTGAATCAGTTTGAATTCAATAATGGCATCGCAAGCAGAAATATTTGCCAAAGTGAATCTTCCGAAGCGTATGAAATCCACGGCTGCACGGTCTACCAAAGCATCAGGGGCAAGAATGAGAAAGTCGGCAGTAGCACTTTTCTTTTGCTACTAGTCATACTACCCACTGGCCTGGCTTGGAACCCCAGATTAATACTGTCTGAAGGCTGATCCAAAATAAGCTGGTTGTCTCTCGGCCCCACGAAGTCCGAGGATTATGACTTATATCATTATCCCCATCGCCATTTCCGAGTTACCCCATGTTCTAGACAGGAACCTGTAGACCAATCAATCTGCTACATTTTGCCCAGGGATTCCTGGGGAACTCTGATATTGGTTTCTCAATCAAACAACTTACTGTAATTGTTACATGTTTGGTGGCTAGTCATGGCTGGCCATTTTCTAGAGAGATTGGGTATATAAGGGTTGGAAAAAAACACATCATCAGTCGGACTACTGTCCGAATGCTTCCTGCACCATTCCTGGGGAATGCTTAACTGGCCCCAGGGCCAAGTTGAGCCTTCTATTCCACGTTATTTTCTAGATAGGGGCAAGCTTGTTATCAGGAGCCACAATGATTGTGCCAGGCATTGTCTAGACCATTTTTGGGGTGCCCAAAAGAATTCCAAAATAGATCTAAATTCATCCAGATTTTGCTGAAATGTGATGAGATGCTTTTTCAGTTGTCTATTCCAAAAGTGTGAAGACAGAACTTCAGGATTCATGTGATCGTGCCAAACTTTTGAAAGGCCAGCGTAAGATATTTTTTGGTCCTCCATTTTTGAAGCAAGTTTTTTAAGGACTCATTTTTATATATTGTTATTTTGACTTATGACTTATAATACTATTGCAGATCATCTTCTAGACCCAAGGTGGTGAATTGCACTCTCATGCACATGTGTGTTTAAACATGTGCATGTCCAGAGAACAAACATGAACTCCTCTAGAAAATGCATAGCCCAAGTAAAACAATGAAAACATACGCTTTTACCTGTTTCAACTTAGAGGGGTAAATGGCAATGAGGATACTTGATTGATAGATAAACTTCTACGCCAGTGTTGACTGCATGTAGGGAAGACCCATGGCGCACAGTAGTTGCAAAAAAAAATATTAATGCGTGCATTACTGCACATCGGAGCAGGCACGGCTTCACTGTGCGCAAAACAAAAGGGGGCACAGTGTTGAACTTCCTGAAGGTTTGCCATAGAGGTCCAAAATTGAATGCTCTTTGAAAAATCACAGATAGAACAGGTCGTTCAAAGTCAATCCAAGACCCTCCGAAACGATATATATATATATATACATACGTATCATTACGTTTTGCAAATCATTTTTTGAGTCTAATTTGCAAATAGAAAAATCCAACTCTTGAGAATGCTCACGAAAACATATATATATATACATGTATGTATGAAACATCAAATAAGATGTTTCGAGATAGTTTTTTTGCGCGCGAAATTGAAAAATATTTTACGATGAGATGCCCAGTTGACCTACAGTACAGGGTAGGCTGATGGTGCAAGACCAATGGGGTCTGAAGTATATCTAATATCTAAGCATGGCAGCATAGGGTGGGATTATGAAGGACCAGGTGGGATGAGACGGGCATGAATCAACCAGGAGCACATGCTAATAATGCCAAGGTAAGATGAGCGGAGAGCGGTCAGTACTCCCACCGTTTCATCCGTTTCAACTGGGCAGGGTCGATGTTCAGCAGACTCTTGTGTTCTGTTGGATGCACAACTTGGTACGCGGCACAACCAAACGAAGCTTGTGCATGCCGATTGGTCATTTCCTGCCGCCTATGTATCAACTTTTCATTGGTACCATCGTACTATCATGTGCGTCTGTTGGAAAATGGGGTATCCCCCGTGTAATTCCAATGAAAATGATCATCATGTTCCTTATATCAGGGTTTCTCAACATGGGGAATCCCCAAGTCACCATGGGATCAATATGTTTTAATACTAAGTCATGGCCATCCAAGGGCTGGGTGCTGGGCCCCTTGGCTGCAGCCATCCACCTGGGATGATCGTGGGATGACCCCTGAACTTAGTAGCATTTACCCTCTGGTAAACATACAAAAAACTATGGAAAATCACCATTTTTAATGGGAAAACTCACTATTTCTATGGCCATTTTCAATAGCTACGTTAAATTACCAGAGGGTAGCTGGGTTTGATGCAAGGAGGGCCTTAGGAGGTTCAGGAATCATCCCCGATTGCTTGAGATGACCATTTTCTGGAATTCTTGGGATTCCCCTAATGTTTGTATGCTGTTCAAGTTTTTATGCAGACATTGGGTGAAGGGACATCCTAAGACAGCCCATTTTTTGGATAGTATATAGTCCCCCTTCAAACTATATTATTAAAATCGGTTCCTATCATGTTTTTGTATCGGAATGCTTCATTAAGAACCTTGGAGATGTCAACGTATCAGGAAAAGCCTGGGGCCCTGGGATTGCAGCGCTTTGATCGCCACCAGGCGCTTTGGAGCAGTTGGACTTCACCTACAAACCGCCCTTGGCGGTTCTACCCTTGGGCACCGGAAACGACCTGGCCAGAACCTTCGGCGTCTTGTCATGACAGTGGGCAATCTGAGAGCATTGGATTGGGTCCAGGGGGGATGAACTTCCCAGGTTACATCAAGATATATACATATACTAGTAATAGTTATTAATTTTTGTAAGTTGATGTAATGGAACATTATCTATCTATCTATCTATCTATCCATCCATCCATCCATCTATCAATCCATCTATCAATCAAGATTACACACCAGGCAGTTGTGAAATCCCCCGAAGCCCAAGGCCATCCATAGCCGACATCCCCCAGCACTGCCCAGGCTGGGGCGGTGGATACACTGGCAGTAGCGTTTTGCCCGTGCTTCAGCAGGTAGGACGTGCACACGTGGAACTCTTGGATCGATGGACGGTAGCTTGACCCAGAAGCGATCTGATGTGTGGTGCAAAAAGAATGAAAAAGAGGTACCGGTACCAGGGTGAACGAATGTGATGATTTTTTAGGGTTGCATACTGTTCATACACTTTCTACTTTTGTCCCATGTCGCTGAATTTTCGACCTTGATAATTAGTGTTTCATTATTGGAAATCGGCGCCTTTCAGATGGGATTGCAGCAGCTAAGGTGGCTTGTCGCAGCTTGGCTAAATTTTTGGAGGTCAGAGCATGGAACAGAATTGTGTGATTGGTTGGGCGCTTCCTAACAATGTAGGCACCAGTTCATGCGATCTGTTTGATGTCTAGTGAAGCCGTATGAGCAAATTGATGCTGCTGTAACTTGCGGTTTGGTGAAAATGGGCTCATACTAGGGTTGATAGAAGGTCATGTGCGTGGTGCCAGCCGGATTTTTTTGGAGTTACAGCCAGATTTGAGCGAATTGTTTAGGGCTACCACCTGTCCCGAAAGTGTCATTCTGGTTGGGGTCACCCACTACCAGGTTCTTTGGACGACCGGCGGCCCTCCTTCCTACCGGGCGGACAGCCGCCACAGCCGCGGGAGCGGAAGACGTTGACCATGAGCAACTACTTCGGCATAGGCCTTGTGGGAACATCCAGGATGATTGGTGGATCCATGCCATACTGTAGGATATGATGAATCATGACAGTACATACAGTAGAATACAGTAAATTACAGTACATTACTGATACATTGCATTGCATTTCATTGCATACACACGCACGGCCGTGTATGTATATATAATTATATATATACTATTAATTGATTGATTGATCTATTTATGTTTATTTATTTTTATTTAGTTATTTATGTATTTATTTATTCATTGTTTATTTTGTTGTTTTAATTTATGTATATACATCGCATGTCCAATACATATGAATGACGCAAACAAACACAGATATATATTTATATACATGTACCACTAGTACCGCACGCGGTGGCGGAAGTTTCCAAGATAGAACATTATAGGAGAGGTGAGTTGTTGTGATGCATGGATGGCAGAGCGAATCCACTGATGAACCGAAAGGTGGTTGTGATTTTTGGACTGGTTGCGGTGGTCACCTCACCCACAACTGCAGCATATAGTGTGGTGTAGCGAAGTGCAATGTAATTGTAGTCGTAGTCGTAGTTATAGTTGTAGCTCTAGTGTAGTCGAAGTGTAGTTGAAGCTGTAGTTGTAGTATTTGTAGTAGCTGTAGTAGCTGTAGGAGTTGTAGTTGTAGCTGTAGTTGTAGTTGTAGTGTAGTTGTAGTTGTACCTGTAGTGTAGCAGTGTAGTGTAGTGGTAATTGTCGTTGTAGCGTAGTTGAAGTTAAAGTTGTAGTTGTAGTTGTTTTTAGTTTACTTTTAGTGGTAGTTGTAGTTGTCGTTGTTGTAGTTGAAGTGTAGTGTAGTCGCAGTTGTCTATCTATCTGTCTATCTCTATATTTGTTTATCTATTTGTCTATCTATCTGTTGATCTGTCTATCTGTCTGTCTGTCAATCTCTGTGTACCTGCAAGTTTGAAAACGAAGCTATTCTACGAGACTTCCTCAAATTTTGAACTTGACAACATCGAAAACACAGCCATTCTACGAGATTTCCTCAATTTTGAACTTGACAATGTCAGAAACGAAGCAATTCTGCGAGACGTCTTTGATTTTCGAAGTTGACAGCATCAAAAACACAGCAAATCTGGCAGACTTCCTTCGAAAATGGAAAGTTGACTGCAGAGCTGATGACCTCGTACCAATCCGTTTTGCGATTTTTCCGCTCCATCTGCCTAAACTACTGCACTTGCCACGAAAAAGTGAGACCAGGTCATACGAAGTGTTGCACCCGTCACGCCAAATCATCTTAGCAAACCTGAAGATCTGATGCGCCAAAATGCAACCTGTCTCAGGAAATTAGCGCCCTACTCGTACCTCCTAACATCTCTGGTGAACATGTCTCTTGTATTGCGCCTGCCATGCGACATGCATCTTCGCAGATCCTCTTCAAATGTCCCACACCTGCCAGTGTTTTTGAAACTGCTACAAAAACCTTACGTTTTGCTCTCTCTTGGTAAGGTGCAGAATCCTTTGCGCCTGCCATGCAAAACCACATCCTAACTTGAAAAAATGCCCCGAGACCGCCAGCTTTTAATACTTTTCACTTCGAAATGTGCTTCGCACCACAAGGGCGTGCACTTTTTGAACATCTCAACTTCCAAAAGTGCTCCGAAGCTGGTGTCTTTTTTACATTTTGACATCGACATGTGCTTCGCACCACAATGGCATGCACCTTTTCATCATCTCAACTTCCAAAAGTGTTCCGAGCATGGTGTGTTTTGTACATTTTTCACTTTTCACTTCGAAATGTGCTTCGCGCCACAGCGGCCTGCACTTTTTCGACATCTCAATTCCTAAAAGTGCTCCGAAGCTGAGGTGTTCTGTACATTTTGACTTGGAAACGTGCTTCGCACCACAACGGTGTGCAACTTTTCATCTCTCATCCAGCCAGATCGCTCCGCACCCGCCGCTTCAGGGAGCCTAGATTTCGACCCTCCGGAGCCACAAATCATCGGAAAAACACAGTGTTTCGCGACTTTCCTACCTTTTCGCGCATCTGCATCTTCTTTCTTCTGGCTCTTTCTCTTCTCTGATCTTCTTTCTTCTTCTCTTCTCTCTTCTCTCTTCTCTCCTTCTCTTCTTCTCTTCTCCTCTCCTCTCCTCTCTTCTCTTCTCGTCTCGTCTCGTCTCTTCTCTTCTCTTCTCTTCTCTTCTCTTCTTTTCTCTGACTCTTCCCAACTCTGCTTTGTCATCTGTCCATATTGTCGGACGTTTGACTTTTAAACTTTCTTCGAGTATACAAATGTGTATATTCATCTGCGTGTATGTCTTTTGCATCTTTTGCATCTGATGTATCTTGTGTATATTATGTACGTTGTGCATATTATGTATCTTTTGTCTATTTTGTAGACTATGTAGATTATGTATGTTATGCGCGTTATATATTATGCATGTTATGTATATATACATACAATTTTCCATCCATGCTCTAATACTGACTGGCGTTGAAACCACCCGCAAGAAATTCCATTCTCATGCTGCCCTTTCCAGTGCTTCGTTGTTGATAATACCACCTTTCGGATAACACCCTTAACTACCAGCTACCAACTAAATCCTGATGTGGAAACCTAGGGATTCTAGGGTTTTCATTCATACTCATATCTGGTTGGTGGTTCGAAAAACTACTCGTTTGCCGCCTGCAACCAGATCTTGTGAAAGTTGTTGCTATTTCAGGCGGGTTACCGCAAAAACGTGAGTGCGTTTGGAAAATGAAAAGTTTACCAGCGATGTTGGTTAGTTTCAAACATATAAGAAGTGTTCAAAACCCTTGTTGGTTGATGATCCTTGGGCGTTCTACTACCCACATATATGTGTATATATATATACACATATATACATCTATATACGCATATATACACATATATACACATATATACATCTATATATATACACATATATACACATATATACACATATATATATAATTATATACACACATATATACATATATATACACATATATACACATACACACATATACACATATATACACATACATCAGGGATTGTCATCATCCAGTATGGGAATCACTCTTCCGACCAGTCTCATGGTTGGTACAACCCTGCCCAAGAGCAGGCGTCGACGCAGCCGTGGCGCTGGACTTCCACCAAATGCGAGAGCGGCGGCCAGACTGGTTGCCTGGATTGCTTGATGATGAGTTTGGGATTATACGACCCAATATACTTCAATGGAATATAAAATAATACGGTTATTATAATATACCCAACATACCACTATACTGGATATTATGGATATTATAACCAATATATACCCAATAATCCCATAAGAAAATATGGTTCTTAACCAACCACGATTCAATGGAATGACAGAGGCATTTTGAACACTGTTCATGTGAAAAGATGGTTTTGGTGTACCCAAAGATGTGGGGTTTGACCGACCGACGTGCGGATTTATCATGATGTAACAGTGAAAAACATAGAGTTCGCGAATGAAGATTGGTGGGAACATATAGGGAAATGACATGGACATACTGTTCATACTCCCAAATGGTGATAAACCCAGATGTCCAACGAGCAGAAGCCAAGGTTTTGGTCGCGGCTGGTGAATAAGCTTTGGTACTTCAGGACGGCAGAGTGTTCTTACCATGAACCACCCAAAAAAGGCAAGTGGTGCAAAAGCCAAAAGGGGTGTCACCATTGATACGGGTACCTGTTTCCCCCCTGAAAACTGGCGATATCTAGTGATAAACAGCAAAACAATCACCAGTTGAGGGGGTCTATTATTCATTAGGATATAAACATATGTTGCATGAATATCCCAAATAGTGATTTAATGTTATATAAAAATCACATAATCACCAAGTTAATGGGCCCATTGTTCTTCCAATGGTAAGCCATTGCCATGGCAATGGGATCTCGATCCAGGAGTGGTGCCATGACTTGGATGGGGAAGACTTGCGCCAACATTGGCAGCAGCTGGGCAGACCTTGCATCCAGCGCGTATGAACCCTTTGGTTATGACTAACATAGCCATGGTATAGATGGCCCATAGAAATAGATGGTTTAGCGAACTTAATTGCATGGTGAGTTTCCATGGCTATGTTCAATAACCAGATTGTATATATCACTCTATATATAATGATAGATACATGAACTATTTACCAGTAGTACCGCACAAGGCGGTGGCGGAAGTTTCAAAAATAGGAAACCTATAGGAGAGGTTGGTTGTTGTGAATCAGGGATGGCAGAGCGAAGCCACTGATGGACTGAAAGGTGCT
>Ga0126342_10023341_pt1 | contig 10130 bp, 13 predicted proteins | sample Cyp1metagenome_FD_92528 | JGI IMG/M metagenome (GOLD analysis project Ga0126342, IMG submission 92528) | Coral microbial communities from Lord Howe Island, Old Settlement Bay, Australia - Cyphastrea 1 metagenome | ecosystem: Host-associated > Invertebrates > Cnidaria > Coral ... | reverse complement strand
ACCCTTATTGAAGATCTTCAATGAATGTAGAAGTTTAACGGGGGTGGGAGAATTAAACCCTTATTGAAGATCTTCAATGAATGTAGAAGTTTAACGGGGGTGGGAGAAATAAACCCTTATTGAGGATCTTCAATGAATGTAGAAGTTTAACGGGGGTGGGAAATTTAAATAGCCTAAATACCCTTGTTGATCTTCCCAATTGAATGTAAAGTCTAACGTTTGATATCCCCAAGTGTACAGCATAGAAGGGGTGTGGGCGAATCGGGGTGTTTGCGCGTAACATTACTAATACGAGTATAATGATCCCATATGAATAATGGATATTCTTGATGTATATTACTAAAAACCCCATAAGATTTATTGTTTTAACCATTAATTAACCATCGGTTGTTAACACCACTAGTCACACTAATCCTATGGGATTTTTACAGAGCCTGCAGCTCAAAGAGGCGTTCGGAGTATTTCTCCCTCTCGGGGATACTCCACCTGAGCCGTTGCGCCAATTGGATCAGTGGACTTTGGCGATGTACCCAGAAATTTCCATGGGAATTTCTATGGTGATTCAACGGGAGGAATCGAGGAATGTATCATGGTTTGGAGGATTCCCATACGGAGATTCTTATTGGAAGAGAATTGGAATGAATAATGAAATATGATGGAATATATTCTCAACAAGTGGAAACAAAACAGCACATTTCAAAGGTTTTGGTGCGATCATATCTGGGTTTCAATGAGGATGTATTGACCAAGGAAACAGCGTAAAATCATCTAAAACCAAGGTTTTATGAACTTGAAAAGGTTTGGTGGGCTTAATTAGGGCCAATTGCTTTCACTGGGAATTTAGTGCTTGTGACATATCTTACGGAATGATCTATGCAAGTATTTACTGACAAACTAAGCATCGTAATCCCACCAGAAATCAATCTTGTTTGATGCTCGATGAATAGCTATATCCATCATATCCAAACAAATTGGTCGTTGGTGAAATAGCGCTCCCACGGGAGATTATCATCATCAATATCAATTTTCCAGTTTTTCTGGCTGGATTTGTTGAAGATCTAATCCCCATTCAAAACTACAGGAACAGCACGAATCACAAGGCTTGTGCTGGCATGTGCTGGCCCTGCAAGACATCCTACAGGGCGGTTTCCAGTGATGTTTGCTGGCTTCTAATCCCCATGAACTAGATATATCTACCATTAAACCTGGGACACCACCTCGCAAGGAACACAGATTTTCATGTTCACCACGACTACTACGATACCATCATTTGTCGCGGATGGCACCTCGAATTAATCAATTTTCCAATGATCTTTCCCATTTCAACTAGACTTTCGCCAATTCTCCTAGTTCAACCATCTCTGCTGGAGAAATCCGCAGCTTTTAGTTGCATTTTAGTTGGATACGCTGAAAAGCTGGAACCATAAAGAATGCTCCCATGCCATGACACTGGCAAAATGGATCAACATAGCTATTCTATGTTCAATCCCAAATTTTTCAGGCTTGTCATGGCTTAACTACAATCTTTGGGGGGTTTGCCAGGTAAATTACATCCACGAGTTGGCTAGTTACATCCATAGGTTGCCTGGAATAAGAACAAAACTCATTCACCAACCCAACCACAATTTACCGAACTACCATGTCATCGCAATGAGGTCGTTATCACCTAGCAGTTGGCTGAAATAGTTTTGTGACAATTGATCCATTGAGGGGAAATCCAAGAGGTGTTTATATCAATTGGTCTTGGCTCAATCCCAACATATATAGATATATTAATATATATATATATATATATATCTGGCTGGTGGTTTGAACCATCTTGAAAAATACTAGTCAATGGGAAGGCTGTATAATATAAATATATGAAAGCACCAACCAGTATATACAGTATAACATAAATCTGGGTAAATTATAATATTTCACTAACCTGAATGGTTCGGCCATTTGGAGATGATTTCCCTTACTAACCATGGTTCCAGGGTTCGGTCGCAGTGAAGTCGTTATAATTTACCCAGATAAATATATGCGTATCATCGTTACACTTCATCCAGAGATTCTTTCGAGGCGACGAAAACTCACCGATTTCACCGAAAGTGTCGGGAATCACTGCAGCCATGCGGCGTCACACCCAAAGCATTGCCACCTGGAAAAACTGGGATCGTCCGGAAGACTTGGAAGTTCACCAGCCAAACATTGGGGGATTTTTCAACCAAAACAAGTGGGGCATTCATGGGATGTTTTAAGGTGAGATTGAATGAAAAACTGGATGGGGTATGTATAGAGTTTTTAATATGATTGGTGATTTACCCTATAAATAATCCTGAAAGTAAACATAGAAATACTCTATGCAGATATACAACCAACAGCATGCTGTAGACTTTATCAGAATAGGGGCTATGAAACCGACCAAAATATGGGGATATACTGATATACAACCAAATGGATATTAACCAACCATACGATATGGGTCATTTTACAATAAACATACAGGGTTGTCCTAAAATTGGGTACGTATTCAAGGGAGCGATGGGCCCCATGATGTATGGAGTTCCTGGGTTTTAAATTTTTAATAAGTTCTACTTGTGGTGGTTTGGGAAACCACCATTGTTGCAATATTTGGAAATCAAGCAATAGTACTTACAGCATTTAATCATACTTGATCATGATTCATCAGTTTAGCCAATCATCAAACAACTGGTGGTACATGGCTTTGGATTTTTGGTGGGCTATGGACGTACATCTCCATTCAGATGGTGTCTTGCCCGATCCCCCTCGTCTCAAGGAGAATTTAGATTGATATTTTCGTTTGCCCTCTGGTAAACTAACACAGCTATTGAACATGGCCATTTATAGTTGATTTACCCACTTAAAAATGTGATTTTCCATAGTTATGTTAGTTTACAAGAGGGTATCTTCCTTATCGAATTTGAACTCAAACCATCTGAATCTTGTGGTTTCGGAGGCGAGGTGATGTTCTTGATATTTATTTTTCAGGTCCTTCAAAATAGCTCTCACATATCCATGAAATACTCTTTTGTGGTCTTCGCACATCTGCCAAACTTGGGTCCAAAAATGTATCCAATTTGTTTGGGCAACTCATGCCATGGATAGTAGGAAGGAATGAAATTGGTTTATAACAAATCCCAAACATAAATTCGGTTTACAATACCCTATCATCAGTTATCTTTGACTCACCCAGATTATAACTGATGTCAGAATGACGTTATCATAATTATCGAGTAGAAATTACCCAGTATTGAAACCCAGCAGAAAAAACATCAGTTATCATTACCATTGACATTCGATAACTGATATGAGTGTTAATGTCAAAATCAGTGATCAATATCAGCTATCATTCAGTTATCAATATCAGTGTCAAGAGCAACCCAGTTTTTTGCTGTGCCACTGCCTCCCTCAGACCCCTGAGGAGCCCAGACGTGGCATGATGGTAGCCTTGTGCACAGGGTCCTCAGCGATTTTCTGACAAATTCAAGATGCGCCAAGAAAAAACTGACACAGAGTGCCCCAGTTCGTTAGCTAAGTTGGTGCGAATAAGTCCAATTTTCACTATGGTTTTGTTGGTGATATATCGAACTAGTTAATGGGATTACAACCATTCATCGGCATTCTAGGGCTAATCGGCTCCTTAATTGATGAAATCCATAGCTCAGGCTTAATCCGGTTAATATTCTTCCCCCCAAAAATAGATGGTTTACACCGGGAAAATCACACGCTCAAGCTTGCAGTTCTATTGTGGTAAACCCAAATCCGCTAACTTTCCATTGGAGGATGATTTTTTATCGCCCAAAGATGGTATGATTGGGGTCTATGGCATTGGACTTACCACATTAAACCCATAAACATTGGATTTAACAGTTTGCTTGGGAAACTAAAATAACTATAAAAACGGTTAATTTATAAGTGGTTTACCTATTAAACAATTGTGATTTTCAATAGACATGTTCAATTGCCAGAAGGTATCTCCCAGTAAATTCCATTAGATTCCGTGAATTCCTAGTAAGTCACCATAATAACCATATAATCCTATTAAAACTGGTGATTTTCCATACGGTACCAAATCTTAAACATCCATCAGCTACCAAAATGACTTGACGGATGCCCATGGCTGGTGCGCTTCCTGCCGCTTCTGCAAACAAAGGCAGATTTGGTTAAAGTCCGTATTCAAATATAGTGTGTATACATATGTGTGTGTATATGTAAATGTAAATGTATATGTACATGTATATGTACATGTATATGTATATGTATATGTGTATGTGTATATGTATCTGTAAATGTAAATGTAAATGTATATGAATATATGTATACGTAAATGTATATGTATATGTAAATGTGTATGTGAATGTATATGTAAATATAAATGTACATGTAAATGTATATGTAACTGTAGGTGTGGACATATGTGGATATGTAAATGTAAATGTAAATGTGGATGTATGTGTATATGTAAATGTATATGTATATATCTGTATATTTAAATGTATATGTATTTATATCTAAATGTAAATGTACATGTGGAGATGAATGTATATGTAAATGTAAATGTACATGTGGATGTATGTGTATATGTATATGTAAATGTCTATGTATACGTATATGTAAATGTAACTGTATATATATATGTAAATGTAAATGTATATGTAAAAATATATATATGTATATGTATATGTAAATGTATATGTAAATGTATATGTAAATGTAAATGTGGACATATGTGTAAAAAGTAAATGTAAATGTAAATGTGGATGTATGTGTATATGTACATGTATATGTAAATGTAAATGTACATGTGGATATGAGTGTATATGTACATGTAAATGTAAATGTGGATGTATGTGTATATGTATATGTAAATGTCTATGTATACGTATATGTAAATGTAAATGTATATGTAAATGTCTATGTAAGTGTTGATGTATGTGTATATGTTGATGTATATTGTGATGTAAATGTATATGTTGTATACGTTGCAAATGTATATGTTGTAAATGTATATGTATATGTGTATGTGTATATGTATCTGTAAATGTAAACGCATATGTATAACGTATATGTAAATTTGTATGTAAATGTAAATGTATATGTGTATGTGTATATGCACCTGTATATGTATATGTACCGATATATGTATATGTATACTATATGAAAATCTAATTGTATATGTAAATCTGTATGTATATGTAAATGTATATGTATATGTAAATGTGTGTATATGTGTATGTAATGTAAATGTATATGTATGTATATGTATGCATGTATATGTATGCATGTATATGTACATGTATATGTAAATGTATGTGTATATGAAAATGTATGTGTATATGTAAATGTATGTGTATATGTTTGTATATGTATGTATATGTATATGTAGATGTATATGTATATGTATATGCATGTGTATGTGCATGTGTATATGCAAATGTATTTGTGTAAATGTATATGTATATGTACATGTGCAGTAGCACGCATCAAACACCCTTGTATGTGCTTCATTATCGTTATTTTGAGGTGTTTCAACTTTCATCTTTTTTGCTCGCGTCCCTCACTTGGAGCTGAAGTTGGAATGACTCAAGGAGAAGGTTCAAAAACGGACCGAGAAAATGAGGAGTGCCCAAAGCCCCCTTTCATTCCATTTTCCTTTTCCCTCCTGCCGAGAGTTCGATCTCTGGTGAAACAAAGATCGACGGCGAAGAGAGGATCAGGCTGGAGCGTCGACGAACGCTGCATACTGCTTGAAAGCACTATGGACCGATTTGATTGCTCTTGCCCCGCGTTCAAGGAAAGGCAATGTACCCTGTCAAAGTATTTGGGAAGGCTCTTAGCAGCAAACATCGCTGCCAACACTTGAATATCGGCCCCCACGGCAGTCGGGACTGAACATTGTATGGGAGTCCAGCAATCCTTACAAAGTTCTTCACCATTGCATTGAACCACCCGGACGCTCGGATGAAGTCAAACTCCTTGGTCCTCAGCAGGTCTGTCAAAGGTTCATACTGTTTTGTTTTGCGATTGTAGTGGTATCCCAATTGTCCAGTTTTCCATTGGAAGTGCGCAAGAACCTGGTAGCTGGATAGCCACATAGGTATGGCATCAGCTTCCTGAGTGAGGTCCATGAGCCATGAATGAATCACCTGGAACCCATCTCCTAGTGGTATTGGGTCAATGCTTATGATTTCCGTCATTGCTGGGATGCATGGCCCGACAAGTTCCCAAGCGTCCGCTTCTCTTGATCTTGTGGTTTTTTTCTGCTACAACCCTCTTACCTATGTCGACAAACATGGTATGCAAGGCTCGGCATGCTGCATATCTGAGTGCTGTTTTGTGCTTCAGTTTAACGTGGGCAACGAGCACCGCTTGGGGCAGCAGTTCAAAAGCCTCGGGCGCGGTCTCATCCGCAGCATCATTTCCTCTGGCAGCCCATGCGTCCACCAGATGGGAGAATTGTGTCTCTTCTTGATGTGATGTCACCTTGAGAACTTTCTGGAAAAGGTTTTTATGGCAACATACTTGCATGAGAGAAAACAAGTTCGACCACAAGTCACGATCCTTCTGCTTCGGAGATGGCTGTGTGCTGTGTCTCTCTGCATATTGTTGGATGCGGTCGAACACCACTTGACAGTCAGTCCAAATGTATAGAACGGTTTGTTAAACGCAAGGGCAGCTTTGCACGCAGAAATTGCAGCAGTGAGTTCCCCCCTCAGCACTGTTTGCAGTAACCCTGGGAGTCCTCCTGCTGCCAACGGTTCAAATTCGTGATCAGCAAAAGTGGCTACGCAAACTGACCATGTAACCAGCCTCAATGTTTTCTGGTTTGGGGAATGCCTGCTCCCGTCCGTAAAACAGTGAAGGACATCAGGCACGTTTGATATGTGTTCAAATTGTCCCGAGGTATCGGGTATGGACAGCAGTGTTTGCTGAAAGGTTTTGTCTTCTGCTGTTTCGACGAACCATCCATGAAGGTACGTACATTGGGGTTGTTGCATGATAAAGTTACGGTACTGTGGCTGCATTTGGTTCCTGTCTTCGGCAGTGTGTTGACATTCCCGTGTGCGATGGTAAACGCTGTCTTGCTGTTCACACCATGGACACTGTTTGGAAACGAACTTCCCCCTTGTGGACTGTTTGTCCCTCGTGTAGAAGGACCCATTCATGGCTACCCTCAGCAAGGCCAAGTCAGAAATGGAAAAAGTTGGGAACGTATGTGTACTGCAGGCGACGTCTACATCCCCTAGCCCTCCAAATTCGGCTCGTGTTGTCATGGAGTGGCCTACTGTGGCAGCCCAAGCATGCTAAAACCCTGGTGGTCAGTGATATATCCATTTCCTTCCCACCTCCAGTTCTGTGCGTGGAGTCTGGCAAGGAAGACTCCCGATGGCCCAGAGACATACCTGTGCGGTGGGTCAAGGCTGAGGTGATCTAACACTGCAAAGGCAACGGTTGTTTGTGCGTACTGTCTGAACTGCATAATGGTTGTATGAATGGCATAGAACCAAGGATCATGGCGGGGTTCTGTGAACAACCCAAACTGGATGACGGAGGAAGACCCATGCTTTTCCCACTTCATTGCGTTCATGGCGGCAGCTCTCATGGTGGTGAAATGATCCACTCCTACATCCACGGCAGCGATTCCATGGAGGCATCTTTGCCAGGCAACGGTGTACAGAACCCTGAGTTTATAGTGGACTGGTGCCTTGCTTCTACTCAGCCACCCCCACAGCGGTTTACTGTTAGCTATCCTGGCCCTTAATGGGTAGTTGGAACCCCTCTTACTGTAGTTCAGGTGTTCCCCCAAATTCTTGCCTTGGAGAAGCACAGTATGCGATTGGTCTTTGAGTGTTTTGCGATTTTGCGACTGCTATTGTTTGATGCCCAGAAATAGATAGGTGTTTGGCTTGTCCAAGTTGATATCGAGTGCGCTGGCGAATGCGTCCATGGCTTGCAATGCTTCACATGTGGCTGTGGCATCTGAGGACTGTGCTTCCCAATTGCCAACGTAGCTCACCACTGTCAAAGGGCTCGTTTTCTTGGTGACAATTGCATGCATAGCACAATTGATCAGGACCATTGACAGTACACTCAATGGTTCCCCGTGTGGCAGGGAGCAGCATCCTTGGACCATGAAGCGTCGCACAAGAGTAAACTACTACGTGTCTTGGCAAGGTGTTGAAACATTTGCAAGCATCTGTGACTGTCCCTGACCATGCATAGTTGAAATAGTGAGCATGCTCAACCTGCTCTGCGAGGTTTCTCCACACCTGTGTGGTGGACATGTGAGGCATGTTGGTTTTCTTAAGGATCTGTTTGGTACGGATGCAAGCTCACTGATGCAATCTACCAGCTGCTGGACTAGCCCTTGGGGCATGTGCAAGAGGTCTCTCTTGTGAGCTCCGTCAGGGCCGACTGCGCTTTTGTCTGGTTTGGCTTGGACTGCTTTAAGCCACTGATGTGCTGTGATGGGCTCCAGTGTCATTGGCTGTGTCGGCTGAGGCACAGTTGCCTGGATTTCTTGCAAGATAGGGCTCCACTCTTCCACTGGTTTGTTGGCATGCTTGTTCCACATCGGCTCCCACAGGCCTTGGAAGGCTTCAAACACGTCGGGCAAGTCTCCAAGCATCTTTGGTTGACTCAGGTGGTCACCAGGTTCAATGCTTTGGGGTGCATGCAACACGATTTTGCCTGGCTCATGGGTGTGGATCTCAAGTGGTCCTCTGGTGGAATTGACTGGCCCAACGGTTTGCAAATCCGCAGGTGCATACTTCAGTGTCAGGCCATCTACGCTAACCTCAGAGACGATTGCGTTAGTGTCAGCCACAACAGTGCTAACTGGCAAGGATCTGGGTTGGGCAACATCACGGTAGATGGCGTTATTGTTTTTCGATCTGACTTCCTTGGCATGTTTGCACCTGGCTTGGATCAACGTTTTTTCAAGTTGCAAGAACTCGGATTTGAAGTCTTTGAAGATCTTGTCAACGATGTCCACCTGTCTGGGGAGGTGCAGCGGTGAGCCCTCTCCAATATTTGCCCAATGTTTCCAGACATTGGCAAAGCCGCCTGGGAATCCTGCAGCGTCCTTGATCGACTGCCAAAGTTCTTGGCGCTCTTTGGCTACTGTAGGGGGGGGGCAAGTAGTTTTGGAGTGCATCAATCCAGACATGCTTTGGAGCCTGCGGAGCTGGCGCGACCACTTTGTATGGGTGATTTTCTCTCCCATGTAGGTGATCTGGACCTCTCCTTTGCGTGGGGGTCGACATGGTGTGACCGCAAGCTACCTTTTTGTTGGGCCAGAAGGCCTGGTTTACTTTGCCTACGCAGGTTCATGTCTACTTGGTCCTCAAGTTGCTGGAAGATAACCGTCATTCGACCCTGTACACCTGAGTGTGGTTGGCACGTTTGGGCAAGCTGGTCGTGACCAACTTCTTCCCACTGAATGGGCGTGGGCTTTCTCAGATTGGCACTGGTGGTGACGCGGCAAGCTCCATGAATTCCCCTACTACAGTGGCATGGTCTGGGAAGACTGTGTCGTCTATGTAGACGTTGGCAAGTCGTGGCGCGAGTTCAGGTGACAGCCACATTTGGTCTTTCTTTGTCTTTTGGTGGCAAGTGGGTCGAATGGGGTACCCCGACTTCTGAGCTGCAAGGTTTTGGATTTCAACAAATCCATTAAATCTCCAAACGGTGAACTGTTCCAAGGACTCTGGGTCGTCTTGGTTTAGGTTGCCGCATATGATTCTGAGACCGGCTTTGGAATACGATCTTCTCTGTGACATGTTCCAAGAGCTGGTCTGTTGCCTCACGTGTGGCTCTTGTATGGGCCTGTTTGGCAAACCCATGTGTGATTGGATTCTGATGGCACATGTCTGCAGTCTTGCTGATGACCATACTTCGGAACTCCAATCGTTGGGCAATGGTCTGGCAGGGGAATTGGTCAGGACTCCTACTCCTGATGCTTTACCACCAATGCATCCTGGAGCAGCAGTTAGCGGTGGTGCAGGTGCTCCTGGGACATACTTCCATGCTTGGGACTGGAACTTCAGCTCCTGACGAAATCGCTGGATTCCCTCTGTGGTCAGGTGGCTCTCACTTATTCCCCACACAGTGTGTGTGTGTGT
>Ga0126342_10023340_pt1 | contig 10131 bp, 8 predicted proteins | sample Cyp1metagenome_FD_92528 | JGI IMG/M metagenome (GOLD analysis project Ga0126342, IMG submission 92528) | Coral microbial communities from Lord Howe Island, Old Settlement Bay, Australia - Cyphastrea 1 metagenome | ecosystem: Host-associated > Invertebrates > Cnidaria > Coral ... | reverse complement strand
GAGCTGTGTCGTACCCCGGTCGACTTTCCACCCTCCAAAAGCTTATAATCTTATAGATTTAAAAGCGGGTGATAATTGACCATCCCACACCTGCCACACGAAATGGACTTGGAAATGTGATCCACCGTTGACCGACATGGGTGCTTTGTCAAGCTTTCAAGAAACATAAACTTTCTTCCTCCTGAAGTATTTTTTTTTTTATTTATATAACCAACCATAACTATTTGGGTTTGTCTGAAAATGGGGGATACCCCGTGGGATACCCGCAGAGTACTATTTCAAATTTTGGCGTACCCGATTTTCAGACAAGCCCATGTAGGGAAACTGATGTTCTCGATTCTCAACCATCAAACACGGTGAGTCGTCCCCACATTTACAAACCCATATGAGCAGTGTTCAACACCCTGGAAGAATGGGGATGTTGTTGTGGGAATATCATGGAATAAAAACTCGGAATGTAATGACAATGCCCACCATTTCCAGGTCTCGGAACTCCTTCTCCGAAGGCGCCTCTGATCTGCCCAAACATTCAGATCTCCAGTTGTCCAACTGCCATGCAGTGACGGGAGCGCTTAAAAGTCGAAACACGAGGGCAACAGTCGTGGTCGTACCTGCTACGGACTGGAAATGACTGGAACAGATTGCAAAAGTCACTGGGTCATTTTGTGGATCTCTTTTTTAAAGTCGGGCATCACATCCACAGATGCTCATTTTCTGACTCATCAGATTCCACAGCTTAGTCAAATCAAGGGTTGTCTTGTTGATCACCAAGTCGCTGCTGATGCTGCTTTTTTCTTGGCCAAAAAAACAGCAGTGCAACTTGTGCCACTCCTCAATGTCCACGGATGGTGCGAAGCTCGTGAAATTCCTCGGCGCATCCAGAAGCAATTGCAATAGCTATTGAATCTATTGAGTTTTAGCTTGGGGCTGCCATATATAGGTCCGACATAGCTCCAACATGGGTCCAACATGGGTCCACATAAACCCTGCCACAAGATGGACACAAAATGGCCCAAAATGGCCCTAACATGGACTCAACATACGGCTAAGATAGGCTCAAAATAGATCCAAATGTCAACATTGCCTGCAGCAGCATAAATTCTTCAATGCCAATGTGGTCATATTTCAAGTTGTTCAAGAAAAAACTAAGCAAAAAGCACATGGAATATATATATATATATACACATACATACATTGTATTATATTGTACAGTATATGTTCACGCCCGTGCCAACCCCAGATCGAACCTATATTCAGGTGTTGCGTTCCCGGAAGATTGAGCTCATATTGGTTGATTTGAGGTTGTTTTGCACTGTGCTATTTTGGAAGGATAGCTTGCAGCCACGTTGGCTCCCATGTTGACCCCCAATCTATATCTTAAGTCCAGTAGTGTCCCAACACAGGTTACATGGGGTCAAAATGGGTCCAGCATGGGACCAAATAGCAATCCAAAATAGGCACAAATAGCTCAATATCCTCCATTTGGGCTGAAAATATGTTAAACATTGCCCCAAAACCAACAAATGAGCCCAAAATACGCCAAAAACGACCACATCATAGAATTTCTACGAGGATCTCAGAATCTTAGAAGTCTATATCTAGGGTATCATTTATCTGGACTTGACCGGGGAAAAAAGTCTATAGTCTCACAAAGTTTTGGAAAAAAAAACAAAACGTCACAAAAAATGTCTTGTTGTGATCTAGTCTTCCTGAGAGAGCTCACACCTTCGACCGTGAGAAGGCAGTTCCGGTGCTGGCTGTCGTCGCAAAGCCACCAGAATACAATCAAGCAAAGCGGCATTGCCGAGAGAAGGGATATCGCAAATCCAATGTGGTGTGTATATATATATATATTGCATATACACACATATGTAAAGTTGCGCACGACTATTGATTCTGCATACATCTATCTATAGACATATTATAGTATATATATATATATGTAATACATATATATATATATAATCATACATATAGTTATGTTATATATAGTTAATTATGTACGTTACATATATATATATATATATGGACATGTAAATATGTCTGTATGTATATATATATATATATATATATATACATATATGCACATGTACGTAGACATGTACTGACTAGGCTGTAAGAACACAATGTGTAAATCAACACCTGGGAATGCTGATTTGAAATGGGTACTTGTCAAAATGCAGTGGATCACCGAGGATCTCCTCCTCAATGCAGCGCTCGGCTCTCGTATGCAGCAGGGGGGTGCTGCAGCTCTGCCCAGGGAAGCTCACTGAACAATAGACCGAGCGCTCCTGAAAAAAAAACGCCCTACGTGATGATCTTTGAAAACTCCAGGGTTTTAGAGTACTTCAATGATGGCGTTCCAGGTCTTTGGAGGTCTCTTTGAAACGAGGCCAGCGAGGCTTTTAAAGAAACACGGCTCAAAGTAGAAAGCTTGCACACAAGGACAGAGGCATGTCTTCCTGCGAGCTTACAAAACATGTTCCAGCTGTCCTTCATAACTTGTCAAGACAACTAAAACAGATCCAAGAAAAAGTTGGATGCCTCAATGTTTCAGAAAAACATGTACAGAAATACTAGAACTTTTATAATCAGAGTCCCTTCCTAAGGACCAGCCGTTTTGGTCCAAAGAGCACCCCCACAAAATGGGTCTCACAACTTCACCAGAAATTAAGGGTGACCGTCGGCACCTCTACCACCTCTGTCAACTCGTGGCTTGCTACAAAGTTCCTTGAAACTGCAGGGCTTGGGACCCTGGAATCCCTGGGACCCTGGAATCCCTGGGACCCTGGGACGGCTTCGAATTGGGACCCCAGAAATGCCAGAACCTTCATGCAGCTACCGCAACCACTGGCTTTCGTGATTTGCATTCCCCTAGATTTCTGTGTGATCACGTACTTCAGAATCTGATCAGCTGACAGAATTCGATGATTTGCAGGCTAAAAATGGATTTTAAAAAAGAAAAAAAACGGTAAAACATGCGGCAGACCTGGGCCAATTTTCGCCCGAGCGGCAGTTCCAACTTGCCTCCAGGGGTCTGGATCAAAACGGTCGCACCATACCTGCGCCAGCTTCTGGAGCTCTTTAGTGTCGCTCTCTCCTGATATTTGGGTAGTTAAAGGTAGTTAAAAGGTAGTTACAGTACTGTTTAATTATGTTTAATTGCCCTGCAATATGATCAATACGATGTTCAAGCGATCCAAGAGTTTGATTCCGTCTCACATCTCATGGCAAGTTGTTTCTGCATGTGCCATTTGTTGCAAATAATGCGTTCGCAAGTTGCTTTTGGCATATCCATGCTTTGTCCTTTGGCATGTGCTCTGCGTCGTGGATTGTAACCAAGGCATCCTCAAACATGGAGCATGCGAAGAGTTTTATACATTATTTCTACAGAGCTTTGGACACGTCCCTTGACTCATGTTGCTTCATATTAATCCCTCAGCTTTGTGGCCAAGGATCATAATAGCGAACGTTGTCCCATTTTGCCAATGGCAAACTTGCCACTAGCATCTCAAGTCTTTTGTTCTCAGCTGCGGAGGCAAACCTGAACAACAGGTTCGGTTTGAGCCCATAGAAAAACTGGAATACTCCCCTGATAACCCCTGTTACTGAACTCTCCACCCATGGGTACCATTTAAAACTGAGACGGTCACGCAGTTTGTCTCAGACTGCACCCAAGTTTGCTTCAAAAGAGTCAAACACTCAGGTTCTTACTTTCTTGAGATCCAAAAACGAAAGAGACCCAAACCCTGTCCATTCAGAAATTGCTGCACAAACCTGGGCTGCCGGCCGAGTTTGCTTGAGATTTGCGCATGCCATCATCCTTGCCAGAGCACCTAGGTCGTTGTTATCTTATCTTCTTCCAGTTTTGTTTCCTCAGTTTCCTCGTTCCCCAACAATTCTCTTCATGGCTCCCTCAGTCCGTCCTTTGAGTACTCCAAAATCCAAAACCAAAATACTGTCTGCTTGACTGCTTCACTCCAGTCCTGCCTCTGCCTCTACTTTGTATAGCCGTGTCTTCTTCACTTGACCAGTGGCCAAAATCTCTTGCGGATTTGTTCTACACAGGTTCTTCTGTTTCGCCGTTTCTCTCTCGAAACTCTTTCAGATGGTATCTTCACTGTGTCTTCACTTGCGTTTCCTTTCGCGAATTCGCGGCTGTGATCTTCGCTTTTGCATGCTTTTGCTCTCTTCGAGGGGGCTTTCGCTAAGGCATGCTACTCTAGCGCTTCTTTATATTGTCACTTCGGGGGTTTTGGACGCAGCTCACTCTCGTAATCTTTACTAATTACCTGCAGCAGCAGCAGCAGCAGCACCACCACCACCACCATCACCACCACCACCACCATCATCACCACCACCTATGGTATCATCAGCATCACCACTTGATGACACGCAGGAGAACCATATTTTGCATGACCAGACTGGCCAAGTCGAGCAGGGCACAGATGCAAACGAACGGGAGTGGCAACAATACCACAATCTTAATTGCATTTCCTTTGTCTACTGGGATTGCCCATCACTGGATTCTTGAAGTCATAAATGGTCTCGTATCAACTTCCTGCTGTCAGAACTATGACAAAGAAAGGGTCAGTTTGGGAACCTACCCCGTCTTTAAATAAACGTAGCAAGAAGTAGTAAGACAATTAGGCAGCGAGATAAACACTGACTCTGAAATCACCCTGAGAATCACACTGTCCAGCTGCAGAAAACGCTGCGTGACTTCCGTATTTTGTGTGGCTAGACCGCCTCCACGACCTCCACTTTCATTCCCCAACTGGCATGCCAAAGCCTTAGAAACAAAAGCCCGAGTGCTTGTGGCCCTGCGAATTCCCCCCAGTTCCATTACCACTGGCTCCACTCGCCCAGTCACGCAGCACGACATGAGCAAACTCCGTCACCAACAAGTATCTTTGTACAGTTTCCCTTTGCCTAGTTGTGTATCGGTTCTATCGGATCTATCGATTTATTCGTACATCCATCTATCCATGATCCTTGTGTCCCTCAGCAGGTGAGTGACTTGTGTGTATATTATTTATATAATATAATATAATATAATATAATATGATATGATATAATATAATATAATATGATATAATATAATATAATATAATATAATATTAATATTAATATTAATATAATATAATATAATATAATATATATATTATATTATATATATATGAATATACAAAACACATTGTCCAGGTACAACTATACATCATTACATTAATCATTGCATAGCTGCAGCTTCATGGCCTGGTGACCCTGGCGCCGCTTGTGGCCAGCTGCTATGCCGAGCAACTGGAGTTTGTCCCAAGTGGGCCCATTGAACTAAGTTTGACGCAAGGATACTGGACAGAAAGCCTGGATCAGCGTCCATTCCTCAAATCCAGCGATTTTGTGAAAAATAAAGTACATTGGACAGCACAAAAAAAAACACCCAGGCGCCAAGATGCTCTCCAGATATGGTACCATGCACTGCTGAAACAGGATCTTGCTCCAAAAAGTTGATCGCCTACTGCAAACCTCAGTTACGCTGGCTACGCTGTACACTCTGCCTATCTGAGGCACATGTGCAAACACTCCGTCTCTGCACACATAAACACTTCATTGATCGTCCGAAAACCAATCTCCACCCAACACCTTCGCAGCTTACGGTGCAAACAGGTCATCCTGTCTGGTCATGTTTCATCCCTTGTCATCCCTGAGCCTGCTGAGTTGCAGGCTAGTTGGTTGATGAGGCGACTACAGCATTTGGCAGCAAAAATGTTCTTCAGGCTCAAGTAACTGAGGACCTCAGGATGTTTCAGCGCTCGAATCCCACCTTACTCTCCAAGAGTTCCTGAGATGGTCAAGGTTGGGATATGAATTTCTGATATCAAATGATATCCACGTTTGGGTTGGTGTGTTTGGACTTATTCCCTTTGTGCAAAGAACTGAGAAAATTTACTGTAATCCATCTCCACCCCCTCAGACTCCCAGCATTGGCCATCTGCAACTCCATGAGAACTGCCAAAATCACTAGCCGATGGTACCTGTCCTCTCTGTACAAACAACAGGCTACCCGCCCGTAAAACCAAAAATGGAAACCTGCGGTTCAATCACTCAGTTTGCTGTGAGCAAATACGTGAACTAGTCTTTGGGCCCCAGAATGCAACCCAACAATGATAGGTGTTTGTAGGAGAAATCAGTCTTTTGCGTCCAAAACATGTTTGTACAGGTGACTTTTGTTGATCACAAGTCCCACTTTGTTAGCAGAAGTGAGAAGTCAAATGTCAGCAAAACTGCGCAATTTTACAAAACCTTTCAAAATGACTTTGCACATGTTTTCTTGTCCAAATGGCCTCCTATGTGCTTCTCCCAGAACAAAAGGTGTGGGATCCTGCAATAAGAAGACGTCGAAATCCAACCTGGCGTCTGCCAGCTCTCCAGCTTTCCAGCTTTCCAGTTTTCCAGCTTTCCAGCGCTAGGGCAGCGGCCAGAAAACATCGATCTTCAGCCACAGGTACATCAAGGGCCTTTGGCCGGACACCCTGGGCACGACTGTTTTATCGCTTTGGATGTAAAGCACTCTTGGTTGACGATGACGATGGTCACCGATGGTCCATCATTTCAATCACCATTGTGCAATGTTTCATGATTTCAAGTCATATTGCAGGGCCAATTGAAATGATCATCCACAGATTTGCGTGCTGGCACACTTCGTGACATCTGAGGATGGTGATTGTTTTTTGGATTTTTGTTTTGTCTTTTTAGCATTGTTTTTTTTGTTTTTCAGTCTGGGGCAGTTTTCCTTGCTATTTGCTACATTTTAGGGCTAAAATCTCTGATTTGCGTGCTATTTGCTGGATTTTGGAGCCAAAATCTCTGATTTGCGTGCTATTTGCTGCATTTTGGAGCCAAAATCTCTCTGATTTGCGTGCTATTTGCTGCGTTTTTGAACTGAAATCTCTCATTTTGCATGCTATTTGCAGCCTTTCGGAGCTGAAGTCGCAAATTTGGGTAGCTAAAATCGTAAATTTGCACGATAATTGCAACATTTTAGTTTTCACCCATTTTCCCACGGTTTTCAACGATGTCTGGATGGTTTTCATCGCTTTCCTTCAATGATTTTTCCGTGGTTACAAAGATTCTTTAGGGTTTCTTCTAGGGTTCTTGAGGGTTTAGGGTTTCTTTAGGGTTTCTTTAGAGTGTCGTTTAGGGTTTCTTTAGGGTTTCTTTTAAGGTTTCTTTAGGGTTTCATTTAGGGTTTCATTGAGGGTTTCTTTAGGGTGTCGTTTAGGGTTTCTTTAGGGTTTCTTTTAAGGTTTCTTTAGGATTTTATTTAGGGTTTCTTTAGGGTGAAGTTTTTGGCTTCTTAAGGATGTCATTTAGGGTTCATTTAGGGTCTCTTTAGGGTTTCATTTAGGGTTTCTTTAGGGTGTCGTTTTTGGCTTCTTTAGGATGTCATTTAGGGTCTCTTTAGGGTTTCATATAGGGTTTCTTTAGGGTTTCATTTCAGTTTTCTTTTAGGGTTTCATTTCGGGTGTCGTTTAGGGTTTCTTTAGGGTTTCTTTCGCATTTTATTTAGGGTTTCTTTAGGGTGACGTGTTTGGCTTCTTTAGGATGTCATTTAGGGTTCATTTAGGGTTTCTTTAGGGTTTCATTTAGGGTTTCATTTCGGGTGTCGTTTAGGGTTTCTTTAGGGTTTTATTTAAGGTTTCTTTAGGGTTTTATTCAGGGTTTTATTTACGGTTTCTTTAGGGTGACGTTTTTGGCTTCTTTAGGATGTCATTTAGGGTTTCATCTAGGGTTCCTTTAGTGTTTCTTTTAGGGTTTCTTTCGGGTTTCGTTTAGGGTTTCTTTTAAGGAAATTTAGGGTGTCGTTTAGGGTTTCTTTAGGTTTTTTTTTATGGTTTCGTTATTTTCTTATAACAACATGCATACAAGCTCCTATACTCTACGTCTGTTGTTTTTGTGCAGTTTACATGAAATATATATATATATGCGATGTATTACATGAAATGTTATCTGCAAACTACAATACTAAAACCCAACAAACGCCAAGAGCCAAGTGAAGTTAACGTCAAAAACCAAAGCCAAGTGAAACCAAAACCAAAAGCCAAAAGCCAAAAAAAGCCAAGTGGGCACGCAAATGGGAGATTCTAGCTCCAAAATAAAAATGCATGCAAAACACAGATTTAAGCTCCAAAATGCAGCAAATAGCAAGGAAAACTGCCCCAGGCTGAAAAAAAAACTAAAAAAAACAAAGCAAAAATATATATATATATACACCCTCCTTTCATAACTATCCATACCTAACCATAGTCGGCTCAACCCTATTCTCCCCACGGTCGGAGACTCTCATGGCCCATTGCCGGAACATCTTCATCCCCTGGGAGTCGCGCAAAGTGAATTTGTTCAGAATGGAGGGGGTTCCTGGCACGCACCTGGCCATGACTCACCAAAGGTCGCCAAAGGTCACCAAAGGTCGTCAAGGTCATCCTGGGAACTCTTAGCAACGGTGTAGTGATGTGTAGTGTGCTTTCGTCCAGGAATTCAGGCAACAGTCCAATATGTGTTGGTTTTGTATAGTTTTATGCTGAAGACATGACATTTCCACCTGGCAATGGCTGTGTCGCAATTTTATCATCTGCACCTCTCTGTCTGGCCCAGCGCCCGGCAGGCATCTAGAGCGGCATCATCCAAACAGAAGAGGACCAGGTTGGAAAGGCCTTGGTGGTTGGAAAGTTCCAAAAAAAGTTGGAAAAAACTGTGCCAATCTCTGTGATCTCTGTGAAGATCCCATTGTTTTCCATCGTTGGCATAGAAGTCTCAATGCAAAGTTCCACTAAGTTGCATGATGGATTTTCAGAGTCCTCTTTGCGGGCAGGAAAGCTGCTTTTCAGAGGCAGGTTTCAAAATAGCGATGGGAATCTGCACAACGCTTTGACCATCCAACGGAGCAAGGTTTCCTCTTCAGGTTCAGCACATGTCCCACACCGAGTTTCAGGCCAAAAGTTTCTGCTCTAGAGACAAATCTTGGTATGTATGGCACATACCTGCTGAACTTTCCAAAAAGCAAATTGGACGCCAAAGGCCTGTCAGTGTCTACATCTTAGTGGCATGAATATGCAGGGCGCACTGGGAACCAAAGACCATGGTGATGTACAAAAAGTGCCTCACCTTGAAAACAGAGAAAAACACAGTCTCCAGTCTCCAATTCGCCTGGTTTTTCAGTGGCTCTGCGGCGCCTCCAGTGTGCCAGCCTCCGGATTGGGAAAACAATTAATCAACTGGAGGATTTCATGAGAGTCTCCCATCAACTTGAAAAACTGGAAAGAAGAAAATTATGTGCCCCAGACAGTCAATACTACAGAAAGTGTTTGGACTGTTGATAAAGCGACAAGCCAAACCAAATCATTGCATTAGTTGCCTCTGCCTGATTTGTGGCATACTGCTTTGGTATGCCAGCCTGAGCGATTTTTGGGTGGGTTCCGTGGGTAAATTTGACACACGAAGTTTTGATGCAAAAAACATCACTACAGTCCAGTTCCACACTTCTTTTGGTGGAAACGCGGGAGAATTTGGATTCCCTTCGCTTAGAGCCAGATTTCATCCATGATGTTCTGTCCCTGTCCCTTAACCAACCCGACAGGTCCAAATTGGTTTCAAAAAAAATATCCCAAAATCCAGTGGTTCCACATCAGCTACACATTAAAATCGCGTTCCGCTGAGCTCCCAACCAAGACAGACTTCAGCACGCCTTCAAAGGAGGGCGACATCTGGGCACCTGGGAATCAACAAAAGAAACATAAAGAAACCAAGTAGCAAGGCATCTCTACATCGTATAAATGTGTGCCAAATATATCATATATCATTTATACGTCATTATATCTATGCGTCTGTTTATCTTTACATGTACTATGTATATATATATATATATATATATACCTGAGAAGGGGTGGAACGAAAGCCAGCGCTTGCTTTTTGACTCGCACGGGGGCGCGTGAAACTCCACCTCATCCCTATGGCATGGCTCAAACATGAAGCGCCCCAACATCAACAATTGCTATCGGGTCATAATTTTCCAATCATTAAATGGACCTTTTTAGGGTAAACTCCACGATTTTGTAACTTCTATATCCAAAT
>Ga0126342_10023339_pt1 | contig 10131 bp, 8 predicted proteins | sample Cyp1metagenome_FD_92528 | JGI IMG/M metagenome (GOLD analysis project Ga0126342, IMG submission 92528) | Coral microbial communities from Lord Howe Island, Old Settlement Bay, Australia - Cyphastrea 1 metagenome | ecosystem: Host-associated > Invertebrates > Cnidaria > Coral ... | reverse complement strand
TTCAACTGTTAGCTTGGCAGGTTCCAAAAAATCCTGCACAGCTTTTGGTGTACATTTTTGACACTCGAATGTTTTACATGAGTGCCTTTTGGTAAAAAAGGGAAAATAAGATCACACAACTCACTTCCTGTATCCCACGATGTTAATCGTTGGCATTGGCAAGCAGAGAGGCGACCAATGCAGCAAAGGCCCGTGGATACGGCTGAGCCTTCAAAGTCATGAAGACGCCGTTGCTGTCGACTCCTGCCAGCCGAACATGTTGTTGGGAAGTGGCACTGCAAACTCCCTTGTATGATTTACAACGCTTTGAAAGAGAAGCCAAATTCCAGAAGTTTCCCATAATAGTGGTTGGTTTCCTCCAAGGTTCACCATACTGGCAATAGTCGAGGTGTACCAGTTGAGGATTATATTTGTGCAAAAACCGCTGAACTTCTGGCATGTACCAAGCATAACTTGACATAGGATTTTCCAGCGCATACGGTATACCCCGTTCTTCACACTTTGCAAGCAAACGGAGTGAGACACGAAGGAGAGAGTTTCCCATTCGAACCTTTGCAAGGTCTGTGCCAGTGAGCCACTGAAAACCATGTAAGTTGTCCATGTCACGGAGTGGCCCAGGTCCGAGGTCGTCCCACTTACGAGCAGTAGAAAAAGAAGTACAAGGCATACCCAACCAAAGGGAGTCAACCCTACCAGAATCCAACAAATGAAGAATACGATGTTCAACATGAATATCCAGGAGGTTGTGTGAAGGGTCAATGCAAATATCGATGGGAAAGCAATCTCTACCAGCTTTACAAATTGCAGAGGTGATCCTACCTGTACCAGCAAAAACTTCTAGTGAAAAACGTCTTGGAAGTCGCTTGAGTTTGAGAACGTTGATCCATCCCAACTTGGTCAAGGCATCTGGGCTGTCTGCGATCCCCGCATCACTGCTTCCATGTGCCCTTTCGACCAGCGACAAAACTGCAAGTTTGCTGGAGATAGCTTGTTCAACAACTGCTGGATCTTCCCGACCTTTGTGTATCTGCGAACACTCTGATCGGTGTGCCACCGGCCTCTTTGCTTCACTTGTGCATAGTCCCGATTTCCGCTGTTGATGTCTTCGGATGCTCCTCCGTGTCGGAGCTGATATGGGTGCAACCCTGGAATGCCCAGGGCGGCACCGGCTTTCTGAAACTTGGCCCGAAATTGAGCTGATGTAAACGGGTATAGCAGCTTTTCGCTTCTCTGCAGGGTCTTGGCATGAAGATGGATCAGCTCCCCCAGATATTCCATCTTGGGGGTGTTCAACGGGATAGAGTTGTCGTACACTCCCACTTTGTCCGGGTGTCCCATCTCCGCGTCCCTGATGATCAGGTGATAAAAACGGTATGGCGATCCTCCACCGACCACTGGCGGCACCACGTCCTTTCCCCTGAGCTCGATGCTTTCTCCAGGACGAAGGTAGCAATCGTGATCGATGAGCAACTTCAATGCCATCAACTTGTCCCCCTGAGCTGCCAAAACCATTGCCATACCCTGAGCCAGCACTGTTGGTATGGGAAGGCGACTTTGGGGAGGCTTTTCCTTTCTCCATCCTTTGAGTGCTCGACGGCTTCGCTGCAGCTTTCCCTTGAGATGGATGTTGTAGTACTCCACCGAAGCCACAATCTTTTCGCCTTCGTTGCAACTCTTGCCTTCCACGAACAACACATCTAGCAGATCTGCCAGTAGAAGATCGCAGTCGTTCCCTGGGGGCCATCTTGCACCGCAAATTCGGCAGAAATTCTCGAACGTCTGATAATACTTCTGGTATTGGGACTGAACTTCCGAGCTGACTGATCGCAGTTCCAAGATGGTCATACCTAGGGATTGCGCTCTCTTGCCAACATCTGCTTCCTGTTCCGGTGGCAACCTCTGAATGCTTCGACGAGGAGATGGACGATTTGACACTATCCCTCTCGGGTTGCTCACCACCCGACAGCTGGGCTTCTTCATCGCTATCGGCCCTTTTGCTGGGGCAACTAACTGTCTCCTTGTAGTTGCCTGCTTGACCTGATTCTTCACCACTGGCAACACTCGGCTTTGGGAACGAGCTTTGGGCAGGACAGCTGCTCCGGAGAGCACCCGCCTCGAGGCAACCTTGTGACGGGCCATCCGCCACGTTAAGTTCCGATGGGGCCCATCGCATTCTGACGGAAAAACTACCTGCCAACTGTAGTGCAGCCAACTGTTGTGTGATGCGCAACATGCTAAAGTTATGAGCCCTACCCTTGTTTGCACAAAACGCCAGCGATAAATTATCAACCAGAATCAAATGCCTCTTTTGCCTATTATGTGAAGATCTGCACAATCTGCGGAGAGCCAAAACCAGACTGCGCCCCTCTTTCAAGGTGATATGCTCATCTTGACGACCCCATTTTCCCATGAGACAAGTTTTCCAGGACTTTGGATCCATGAACTGCTTTGGAATCTCAGGAAAGTCGTCGTTTTGGACATACTGCTCCAATAACCTTTCATCCTCGTTCACACCCAAAACTGTTCCCATATCAGCCACCACATCTGATCCCATCGCGCGTCTCCTTGGGTTCCACTCGCAAGGATCCAAGCGCTTGAAGCGCCAACGCTCGTGCCACCTGGCCATGTCACGAATGCGAGAGATATTGTCTTCCCTCTCACACAGTCCAAAACCCTGTGGTGATGCGTCACTGCAAATCACTGTAGAACTCCAAGGACGCCGAAGGGCAGCAAATAACATGGGAACCAAACCAACAAATACCCTGCACTCCAGTCGCTCCCGGTGATTGAGAAGCCGTAGTCGATCTAGATCATCAATATTACGTTGCACAAAATCATATAAAGATCGAAAAATTGCCATACCAGCCCTGTTAAGTACACATATAAACATAGCATGCCCCAACAACTTCTGCACTGTTCTGCCTGACACCGGTCGCGATTCGATGTGCTCGAATGCAGCCATAATGCGCCAGGCTCGCAGCGCAGTGGGCCGGACTTCACCTGCGGCGACATTGAGAGTGCCACCCAAGGTGTTGAAAAATAAGTTGGCTTCTTCTTCCTCATGTAGTTCGAAACCTAGTTGACGAAGCTCACTGCATACCTTCTCACAACCCTTGTTGCACTGATCCTTGTCTGTACTCAGAACATGTATATTGTCGCAATAAGGGAGGGAAAGAATTGAGTCATCGTTCAACTTGGGAATAGGGTGGCCTTCTAAAATCAAGGAACCTCGATCGATATCCAGTGCCCTCAAAACAGCTGACTCGTGAATATGCTGAACCAGATAAAACGACCAAGAAAATCCCATTGGTAATACAACTATGGCTGGGCAAAATCTTGATTGCATACTGTCAAAGTGCCGCTGCCCACGAGTGACCCACATGGCCTCTTCCTTAGTCAGGTCACTACGCAGGACAAAGAATTGCTCAAGGCCAGCCGGCAGGCTCACCGCGTAGAAACAATCGCGGATGTCTGCTCCCGCCACATGCAACTGCTAATTCTCATCAATCCCCAGATCACATAATGAAGAAAGGGACCCCAACTGTGTGTGCGGAGATGGCCGAAACATCATGTTGGTTTGCCTACAATCGAGAACCAGTCGTTGACGAGGAACAGAAACACCATTGATAAGTTTTGACTTCTTAGCCACGGTAAAAGCACCAACTCTGCCCCTACAGCCATCAGAAATACCCAGGATACCCCTATCAGAAAGTTCCCGAAGAAATTGAAGGTATTTAGGCCTGCTCTTCAAAGAGGGATCATCATATGGTTGCAGCTTCCTAGCATCGCTGGAAATAGCAGTGCACACATTGGCATCCTGAAGCATTGTGTTCTCAAAGTCCTCTACCACACGCTTTGTTGAATGATCAAGGGCGCCACACAGTTCCACACCAGATGCAACCCCATCAGGGAGCGACAACTGCTGCAAAGCCATGGGCACCACTTCACCAACGCCGATCTCCGGCTCGGAGTAACTGGATACGGCCGCCCGAAGCGCCTGCAAGGCTTCTGGGCCACTTGCACCGGCGGGTCTTGCCCCTAATGACTTGATGTTGTCCATGATATCCTGGATAGCTAACCTCTGATTCAGTGGCAAGAAACCCAACGAGGGAACACATGGACTGTCACCAGAAAAGGACTCGCCAAAAAATAATGAATTCAAGGCATGGATTGTTTTGTTGGTCATGGTGCCAATGGCACGTCGGCGTGCCAACCTCTGACTGACAGCTCTGCACACTCTTCCCCGTGGAATGCCCTCTTGCTGTATCAAGGGTAAAGGAAAGATGTCTCGATTCCTATCATCACCACGAGGCTCGTGAAAAACAGAGTTGCTGACACCAACCATCTGCAGCAGGGAGACTGGATCCAAGATGCGACTGCTGCACCGCACCCCAGCCAGAAAACTGTTACGAAGACTGGGCCCCCCCACCTTTGGGAGGACCCTTTGGATTTCCCTTTGCCCCACCCTTCGCAGCAGACTTCGCCTCGGCCAACTTGCGCTTCTCCTTGAGGATGGCACTCTGAGCTTGCATCTTGCGCGATACAAAGTCCGTCAACATTGGCACCACGACTCCTCCACCAGCTTTGTATGTTTGCCCCATGAAATGCTCCGCCCCTAAATATGACGGAGCTCCTGGCGAAGCACTATGCGCTTCCGCAATCAACTGGCGGCGTCTCACCACCAGTTCCATCGAGGCCAGGTTTGCCACATTGAGGCCATCATAGCATATGGCGAGGTCAATGATCCGCGACAAGACCTCATCTTCATAGGCGGACCTGTCGCCGTCTGCCAAACGAGCACCACCAAGCCACATATGGTGCTGAGCCGTTGCTGACTCAGCAATGGAGGCCACTGCTTTGCAGTATTCCAGCGCTGTCTGCGGCTGAAGCGGGAAGTCTTCGAACTCCACCATCACCATTTCTTGAATCGACTCCCGGAAGTTCCTCAGCCTTTCGCCCCCCATGCCATACTTGACAGCAAGGGTCCTCACATCTTCCCCAGCTATCCGGTCATCGCCTTCAAGGCACTCGGTGAGGCGTGCCAAGCGAACCCGCTCATCGCAAAAAGCGGGAATGTCAGCTTCTGAAACACGATGGATGAGAGCAGGACGGGTGACATTATCCTTGTTGGTGATATCCATGAGCCCCCAGTCACCACTGTTGGCATGCCCCATCGGAGGTTGGACACGCTCTCCAACTTTGTGACCTTCTATCATCTCAGCCAGTACCCAAACCTGCCCCAGTTGAGCCCCCACGGCTGCCCCACCTGCTGCAGCTGGAGGACCTGCAGCAACATTGAGACCACGTCGAGCTCGTTCCAAGCCAGCTTCTGTCTGACCTTGGGCAAGCAGATTGGCATACGCTTGGGCTGACATGGGTTGGAAGGCATACACATGGGCCGCATTGACCCCGACAGGCACCGCACCACCAGGTCCGGCCAGATGAAAACCAGTATAGTCTGGGTTGGTGGGGTGCAAAGTCTCACAGTAGCAATCCATGTCTGGAGTACCAATTATGTAGTCGTTATTCTCGATGTGCTCTATCACCAAACGTGTATGTACGCATGGAGGATGTTCACCGTAGTCGACAAAAACGATGGTTCCAGTGTTAAGAGCCATGTCGTGTCACTCAACTCACCAATTGTAATCCCTTGGCAGCACCAAAGACCCCCTTACTCTTACCAGCTCCCTTCACGTCCACAGATAGAGTTCGATCAGCTCCTGTGGCTCCGTCCTTGAAGCTGACCCGAAGAGCGAGAGCAGTCTGAGAAAAGGCAATGCAAAGCCCGATCACCAAGAGGAATAACAGGAGATTGTTTGACGTAGTCCACGATGAATTGCCAAGATCCCCAACACACTTGCAATTACAGTTACACACTTGGGGCTCAGGTTTGGGTGCTGACCACACGAAGTCCCGACCAATCCAGCCACCGCAGAACGCAACAGCAACCAAAGCAAGTTGTTGCTCCATGCCCTATTCACCTTTGAACTTGAGAGTTAGAAACGGCATTAATGGTGCAAAGCCTGAAACGTCAACTTCCTGTGAACAGGACACATGTATATATATATGTATTATATATATATGTATTATATATGTATATATATATGTATTATATATATATTATACAAATATATATAATACATATATATACATATACATATATATATATATATATTATACATACATATCATGCATTCTATATAATTATATATATGGGGGGTTCCGTAAATGGGATCCCCAAAAATGTTTGGTTTACAATGGAAAACCCTATGAAAAGGATGATTTGGGGGTACCCCCATTTCAGGAAAACCTCCATATATTATCTGGTTGGTGCTTTCAACCCCTCTGAAAAATGTGAATTCGTCAGTTGGGATGATGAAATTCTCAACTGAATGGAAAGTCATAAAATTCATGTTCCAAAGCACCAACCAGTTATAGTATTCTGTAGATTCTGTAGTGATATGATTACTGATATCATTGTTGGTTACTGATCCAAACCACCAACCATGGTATCAGTAATCATATCAGTAATCATATCAGTTACTGATCCAACCATTGTTGGTTAATGATACCAGTTATCTTTTTTTTTGCTTCACCATTTCCACCGCGCTACACCACGGCCGGAGAGAAGCTGTTGCGAAGACCATCCACCAGAAACAGCACCAGAGCAAAGCCGGAGGCTGCCACGAACCACGTGCCAACCTTGGAGAATCCATGGGCAGACGTGGATTTAACATGATTTAGCTATCAAAAATTTGGGGATCCAACTATCAGAAATGGAATATTAAATCCATTTTGTTGGATTTAAGATTATATATATATGGTTTAACATGGGATCTAACAAAATGATGGGTATTTGATACTTCGATCATGTTAGATCATGTTAGATCAGGTTAGATCATGTTAAATCTATAAAACATGGGGGGGTCTAAAAATATCTAACCCTCAAAAATGGATTGAAATGGATGCTTAAATCCATTTTGTTGGCTTAACTATCAAACATGGGGATCTAACAATCTAACTATCAGAAATGGATGGTTAAATCCACTTTAAATTGGATATATAAGTGGGATTTAACTATCTTAAAATGAAGGGTTGACGGTCAAAAACGGGAGTTTAACCATAGGGTAGCGTATCTTGGAGACCATGCAAATAATTGGATGTTCCGTGGGTCTATAAAGAATATTCGTATTCATTTGGAAGTTTCCATAAATGGTGGTACCCCAAACTGGATGCTTGATGATGGAAACAACACCATTCAAACCGGATGATTTTAGGATATTTTAGGGCTACACCGATTTTAGGAAACCTCCATTTATATGCATGTAATGCAAACAGTTCAAGTACTAAACTGTCCTTCCGGGGCTTGAAGGTTCAGCCAAATGATTACCACTCAATTTCCAACCCTGGGGAAATTGGGACATTGCCTTTCGTTGATGGATCAGCACTTTCAACGGGTATGAATTGACTGGATAAACCAGTCATGCTGCTGGTATCAACCATAACTACCATGACTGAGCCTACGGGTGGAAAACCGAACGTTCGGTCGTCGCTATTTTTAATTGTCCAACATCTTGGGGTGGGATGGGGTATTAACGTCCTTTGTAGTAAGAACTTTCAACTACGTTATTGACTTCTCTAACATCTTGCGTGGGGTGGGGTGGGGTATTAACGTCCTTTGTAGTAAGAACTTTCAACTACGTGATTGACTTCTCTAACATCTTGCGTGGGGTGGGGTGGGGTATTAACGTCCTTTGTAGTAAGAACTTTCAACTACGTTACTTCTCTGACAACTTCCAAGTACGTTAGCATCCCTTGTAAGACATCTTCCAACTACGGTGTTATCTTCTCTATCAACTTCCAACTACGTTAGCATCCCTTGTAAGACATCTTCCAACTACATTGTTATCTTTTCTATCAACTTCCAAGAAGGTTGGCATCCCTTGAAAGACATCTTCCAAGTACGTTGCTATCTTCTCTATCAACTTCCAAATACGTTTCTAATGTCTCTGACTGGCAAAACCTTGGCACACATGTGACCAAACATTGCCGCAGAAAAAAAAAACACGCTTTCATGTGCCAAAACCATGGCCCCACACTCTTTTTTGAAATTACCCACCAAAAATTGAGCACTTTTCTGGGGATGAAATGACCATATTTGATGGCCAGTGCACAGAAAAACAATAAAACCCATGGAGTCGAGACGAAACTTGGCAAAAAAACATGAAATTCATTGGAAAATGCCGAGCGACACAGGATCCACAAACATCAAAAGGGCAACGCCGCCACTTTCAATTACCCACCCGGCGGGATGAATGACTATAGTATGGAACATCCATCACACGCAGCAAACTGGAGATGGAACCTGAAACTTGGCTTCCCAGCTCAATGTTTTGGGATATGGTCCCTGTTGTGGTTCCAAATCTACTGTGTTTGTCGCTGCCGCATCGATCTTCGTGTCTTTTGTGAATGGGCTGGGGATTCATTCATGGGGCCTATAATATGTTTTTCTTACCGGGATGTAATGTAACATTCAAGTATGTTACAGTATGTTGTATATCCACACATGTAATGACCACTACAGTCTCAGCGGCCATTGATGTGGCCTTAAAACAAAATCACTGGCTTAATCCCGGAGGCAAGCAACAACCAAACCTGAGACTTCCAGTCGGGAAAAGAAGAGCGCCACTTCCACGATCTCAGAAAAGCAAGGAATTCTTCTTGGGGGTCCCACATTCTCGGGACAAGATTGGGTCAGGAACCAAATCAATTCTATACCCCAATGCTCCATGTATGGTATATTTGCTAACATTTAGCCCCTAAGTGACCCAAATGCCGGTAAATATTTTATACATGGAGCACATGGGAGATATCTCATCACTTTCTTTGCAAAGTTATTTCGAAATTTGAAACAAACCGATTTAGATCGGGATGGGCCACCTGTTGAAATCGAAGCATCCAAAGGTGGCCATTTGAAGTCCCGTGTGTATCCTGGGTTGAGACTTGAGGATACCCAATTCTGGCAAGTCAAGTGATCGACCGTTTGGGAACCAATATATATATGTATATATATATATATAAAGAGAGAGATAGATACATTACATTACATTACATTACATTACATTACATTGCAGTACATTGCAGTACATTGCAGTACATTACACTAGACTACACTAGACTACACTACACTACTACACTACATTGCATTACATTACATTACATTACATGACATTACATTACATTACGCTACATTAAGTTACATTACATTACATATATATATAAATCATACATTACATACATTACATTGCATTGCATTACATTACATTACATTACATTACACTACATTACATTGCATTACATTACATACATACATTACATTAATTACATTACATTACATTGCATTGCATTAAATTACATTACGTTACATTACATTACATTACACTACACTACATTACATTACATTACATGCATACATTACATTACATTATATTGCATTACATTACATACATACATTACATCCATTACATACATACATACATACATACATACATTACATCACCTTACATTGCATTACATTACATTACATTTCACTACACTACATTACACTACACTACACTACACTACATTACATTACATACACTACATAACATTACATTGTTTTACACTACATTACCTTACATTACATTACCTTAAGTTACATTACATTACATACATACACTACATTACATAGTATAACATTACATTGCTTTACATACACACACATACATACATACATACAGACATACATAATTACATTCATACATACATACGTACGTACGTACATACATACATTACATACATACATACATACATACATACATTCATACATTACATCCATTACATACATACAAACATACATACATACAATACATTACATACATACATACATACATACATACATACATACATTACATACATGCATACATACATACATACATACATTACATACATTACATACAATACATACAATACATACATTACATACATTACATACATTACATACATTACATACATTACATGCATTACATGCATTACATGCATTACATGCATTACATGCATTACATACATTACATGCATTACATGCATTACATG
>Ga0126342_10023338_pt1 | contig 10133 bp, 13 predicted proteins | sample Cyp1metagenome_FD_92528 | JGI IMG/M metagenome (GOLD analysis project Ga0126342, IMG submission 92528) | Coral microbial communities from Lord Howe Island, Old Settlement Bay, Australia - Cyphastrea 1 metagenome | ecosystem: Host-associated > Invertebrates > Cnidaria > Coral ... | reverse complement strand
GTGACAAAGTTGTGTGTGAAAGATGGTGTGTGACAAAGTTGTGTGTGAAAGAGAGTGGGTGACAAAGTTGTGTGTGAAAGAGAGTGTGTGGCAAAGTTGTGTGTGAAAGATGGTGTATGCAAGCCAAAAACAGATGCAACACAACAATTGAATCTACGGCAAATACGGCGTTGCATGCAACTCGCCTCAAGCCATCGGACCACCACCCATACCGCTCGTGGGCCAACGGAATAGACCCACGCAGCGAGAAATGATCTCTCGCTGCAGGTTGCAAGTGTCGACCCAGCCGCTCGCCATCGGCCACATCATGCGCGTGCTTTCTACACAATCTCGCATCTCTACACATCTTGCACACATACCTGATGGCTGTGACACAAAGCGCGCTGAGTTGCTCTGAACCTGCAGTAGCAGCACGATGTAACACACCGTCGGTGGCGGTGCGTACACGAAGCCGCCAGCAGCCATGCTCCAAGGCAACAATCACCACAGATGATGCAGGTATCAAATGAGCATAACACTGCTTAAGCAGCCAGCACTGAAGTTGCACTGATGTCATCAAAGAAAGCAAAAATGCGTTGATGTGTGTGACACAATTCTGTGCATGAAAGATTGCGTACAGTGACGCGCAGCTAAACTATGCAAGTGCTTCCACCGGTCAACAGGATGACAGATGACCATAGGTCGCTCTGCATGGCCCAGGAGCACACACACACATGCATACCGACCAAAATTAACGATGCACGTGCTTCTTTCCACGTTGGGTCACAGCTATGCGGCTACTGCAGCAAGATCGGGGAGCGTCATATGACACATCAAGCTAACAACCACCTGCACACAGTCGAGGAATAGATGCACTGCCCATCAGTGAAAACCCTGCTTGTCTTCCGCCCAAGGAGAAGATGGAAGGGGAACCTGGGCGCGATGCAAAGGCAGAGCAAGTTCAGAAAACACAATGCAAAGACACCACGTCACACTGTTTCATGCGTGCTCTAATCGAAAACAATGCAGATGATCCAGTTTTCCGACCGTTGCATACCAGATGCAATGGGTGCACATTACTGTAACCAATGTGTTCGGAATGCTTTTGAAGTATCAAAGCCGCGTTAATTTTGGGACACCGGGCAACTCATGGGCCCCTGGCAATCAATCACGCACAGGAAGAATGGGACTCAAAGACAGGTGTGAAGGAAAACTATTCGGAAGGTCTGAAACGACCAGCTCATTGGCGCGCGCATACGGCATAAATACGCACCTGTTTTTTTTGCAGAAGCTGCAAAAAGTAAGACATGCCAGAAGCTGCAAAACATGAATCAAACATGGCTTGCAATAACACATAGCTAAGCATGGCTCGAACCAAGCGTCTCTGTAAACATGCCAGAATGTTTTGCCAAAGTTTCCATCAAACATTGCCAGGCATGCCACACAAAACGATGGTCGATGTGACCAAGTCCCACGCCTGCCACGCGAAACGACAGTCGATGTCGTGAAGTGCCATGCCTGCCACGCAAAACGAGGGTGGATGTCGTGCAGTGCGACGCCTGCCACGCAAAGTGATGGATGTCGCCAAGTGCCACGCCTGCCATGCAAAGTGAAGGTGGATGTCGCCAAGTGCCACGCCTGCCATGCAAAGTGCCGCGGCGTCACCGCGCGACCAGCAGTGCCCAAGCGGCGCCCACACGGCGCCCAAGCGCCCCACCAGCCCAGCCCAGCGCCAGAAGTGCCACGCTTGCCACGCAAAGCGAAAGTGGATGTCGTGAAGTGCCACGCCTGCCAAAGACGGTGTGTGGAAGATGGTGTGTGACAAAGTTGTGCGTGAAAGATGGTGTGTGACGAAGTTGTGTGCGACAAAGTTGTGTTTGGCAGATGATGTGTGCGTGTGAAAGATGGTGTGTGACAAAGTTGTGTGTGAAAGATGGTGTGTGTGACAAAGTTGTGTGGAAGAGAGTGTGTGACAAAGCGGAGGCGGCGGGGCCGGGAGGCGGGGCCGGGAGGCGGGAGCGGGAGGCGGGAGCGGGAGGCGGAAGCGGGAGGCGGGAGCGGGATACAGAATCAAAAACAAGAACCCCACACAAAGATGCGGGGAAAAAACACCATAAAGAAGACTTTAAAAGATCCCATCAGCCTGTGTTGAAGACTTTAAAAGGCCCTTGGAAGGATATTTCAGTGTTCTGAGGCATTCTGCAACAGCCTGCTCCAAGCGCACGAAGCTCGCGGCGAAGAGATCGCCGTCCTGAGTGGCATCAAAGAACAGGCGCTCTGCATTTGATTTTGATTTTAATACACTGATAAAGCCTAACCCAAAGATCTCCAAAGTCAATATTTCAGCATCATGGACTTCTGTTGCGACGAGTTGGTTATTTTGCCATACAGCAAAACAGAGTGTAACAAAGCACATTTGAGGACCTCTCCATACTCCATACTGCTACAGTCAAAAGTTGAAGCAAATTTTGCAACCAAACTCTGGCCATAGATGGCCATAGTGGCCGTCAACACCTTGGTTTGTGAAGTCCCTCTCCAGCTCAGCCACGAGTTGATCTCAAAGTTTGGCCTTCAGTTGCATCAACAAAAACACTCTCGAACGGAATGTTGAGCACATAGAACTCCCCGAAGGATCACCATAGTCATCGTAATCTGGACTTTATACCTTTTTTTTTACTTCATAGCAAAGGCAATTACGAACTTCAATAGCAGCAAGAAAGGCAGCCAAACCCAGGGTTTGTGTTTGCCGCCCAGTGAACAAAGGCAAACTACTAGACCACATTGCTTCCAACGCAGTCGCTCTGGAAGAGTACTGGAATCGTATTGAAAGATATTGAAAGGTCTCTTGGTGGTTGGAGCTGTTGTCATTTGAACTGCAATCAATTTCCCATCTCACAGCCTGCAAGGTTGCTGTCCAACGGGCTAACCTCAAAGATGCCCTGGCTTCGCAGCTCAAAACAGCCACAAGGCTGCAAGACGGCTGCAAGTGCCACGGCAAGTGCCACGAAGTTAGTTAACAAGTCTTGAACCGCACACCAGTGTATACTAAGTCGTTCCCCGCCATGAGGACATTCATTTGCCTGCCTGCGTGCGCATTGTGGGCTTTCTTCGGCGTGTACAACGCCATTCCGAAGATGAACTACGCCAGCTCTTCATCGAGTTTCTTTGTTTACTAGATCTGACAGATTGTCCAGTCATTTCTATGTTCATTTCTATTTTCATTCGTTCCTTGAAATCTGCACCTGAATTTTCTGAAAAGGACCTTGTGCCATTTATATTTATATCCATTTATATGGTCACTTGCTTTCACAGTTGTGGCTGCCAAGGCATCGTAGCAAGTTCTTGGAGAGTCACAAACAGCAGGTGGAGTTGTTGAGACACAGTCGTGGCAGTGCAGCTTGGCCGAAGTTAAAGGTGTTGTCATAACGAAGTTCCAAGTGTTGTCGTTGTCACGGGATTGTGAAGGCCAGTGCTTCATATGCGAGCTTTTGGTGAATTCACGTCCGTCAGACGAAAGAACCTAACCGATGGGAGCTCCCCAATCCTTTAACATTTCTATATATATATATGGCTGTATTGAATTCCGGTTCAACTGGATTGTCCCACAAGCAACTCCAAAGAACGAGACTGCGTTGTCTCCGCATGGTCCAGACAACCCAGGTTGGCACAGCCTTGCGCAATGCGGCTGACTTGCTTCGGACGCAACATGGCCGCCAGAAGTCTACGATACATTTACGACACTAACGAGACGTTCATTTCTTTATTCCCTGTAGAGACATTGAAACAGCTGTTGGAGGCATGTCTATGACATTGGCACTCAGTACAAGGCGGCTGGGAGTAGTCAGATATCATAAGGATTTTGCCTTTTTCCATGAAGGTCACAAACTACCGATCTCATGCATGTAAGACAAGATAAACACACTGCGGACTTCCCGTGCTCAGAATCTGAGACTTTCGCACCATTTCGCCAGAACTTGATAGGATGGTAGACTTCAAACATGGAATTGCGCAGTTGGTTCATCGGCATTCGAATACGGATTAGAGTTGAGATCGAGTTCAGAGGATGGCAAGGTACAGATAGAAATGATAGAAATGATAGAAACAGATCCTGTGGATGTTCATTTCCAACTATTGAGAGACGGTCTCAGCTCTGGATCAGGCTTTGTTCCCACAAGACGATGGGCCTTTGAGTGTTTGGCTAAACAGTCAGGTGATGTCCCTCGCCATAGCGTTGCTGCTTTGTTCAAATCGGCCATTTTTGACAGTCATCAATGGCTTCAAACGATGCACGGTTTACCGTTTGAAGAAACGTGCCAGGTTCACATTCTCGGAGCATAGCGTACAATTGGCAGCCGAGGTGGTTGGTTTCTCTTCTGCGTCATCATGTTTTGCCTCCAAGCACAGCAGCGGTGACTGGCTGAGCCTCACCACATGGCGAATTGCGTTGTGAAATCTCTTTCGGGCACTTGAAGCTGAGTTTCTCATCATTTCCAGAGTGAATCAGCACAGTGACACAAAGAGAACAAACAAATGACAATGATACTTTTTGTTTGTTTGTTGCTTGTCCCCCATGAGGCGAAAGCTTCCCAGGGCAGTGTCCGGCTGCCAAGAAACATAGTCTGGTCAGACTGTTTGGACACTTCTGTTTTCCATGGGCAAGATGGCTATTTACTTGACGTCTCCTTCTCCATGAAGGAAACTCCAAAGGGTTGTGCGGTTGTCCCCTCACCCAACATGTGGTGCAGCCTTCACGGCGGGTTCGATATCCATAGCTAGGCTGCAGCCGCTTCACAGGTCTACAAAATGATGACCGGTAATGATAATGTAAGGCAGAACCGATTATATACCCGAACACAGTTCGGAGGAAACTTTGGGCATAGGAGGCTCACCCCTAGATCCCCTGGATCATCATTCTTTTTCCTATAAAATGTTGATTTTGCAGTTACCAGTAGTTACTCATTTCAGAGACACACTGGGATACACAGGACTGGGATGACTCCAAGATTCACAGCTGTCCAAGCTCATACTGTGAACATGTGAACAGGATGTGAACATCGTAACATCGACTATCCAACCGGAAACTTTGTCGCTTTTGTAGTACTGGCAGAGGTGTGGCATGCAGATTTGTTTTGCTGAGGCAAAGATCGACGCTGCCCAGTTGACCACTGTCTTGCGACAATGTGTGCATGCTTCCTCCACGCTGAAACGTTTAGGCTGCCGGGTCATCGCTGCCGAATCATGTTCTTTTTGAAGGAACCTGCAGGAACGACAGCGGCAAGCTTGGCATATCTTGGAATACATCGGCAGGCGGGCACTTCTTTGGAGCCGTCGCCAGCATCTTCGAGGCTCAATGTTCTTGGGATTCTTGAAACTCGTGCAGGTTTTGAAAGCTGTGAGGCTTGGGGACTAGGAGCTGTGAGTTGCATGACGCAATAGTTCTCCAAAGAAAATCCTCCAAAGCACATGTGCTTTGATCATTTTTGATATTTCTTCCAGCTCTGGTGACTCTGGTGGAATTGGTACTATGGTTTGGAAATCCCTTTGAAAAATCAATGTGTGGATGCGTTGCATCCATTGCTTCTGGAGGCACGAATGGAGCAGCACTGTCGGGATATGCTTGATGCAGCGCTTCTGAACTTCCATTCTGAACTCGGACGATACGATTGGGTTCCCTCGACAGCCATGGCAGGCGATCCAACAGATTGTTGTATCAGAAAGCAGCTAGTGATGGCGCAATGGGAATCAATAGTTGTTGCAGACAGTATCAGGCAGTCATACTTTCTTTCTGCAGACGTCTTCTGATTTCATGACGTTTTTTTTCTTCTGCTACTCACTATTGCACCACCTGTTGAACGAATGGTTTGAGTATATATTATATCATTATATCTGACAACTGTTGTCTTTGTTGGGGTTTCCCTGGTTTGTGAAAGGTGGCTATCCATAGCTGCCATAGCTAGGATATACTCAGTCTGACTATCCAAAACTCCGCTCTTCCTGGACAGCCGGAAGGAAGTGCTCCTGAATCAGGGTGGCTGCATCCGCAGGTGTGGTCGGCAGTGAAAACGAACCATTTTTCGAATCTGACTAGTGTCTGCAATGCAGGTGCTGGCACCCGATCAGAGGGGAACTCCAAGAAAAGAAGAAGAAGAAGAAAAAGAAGAAGAAAAAGAAGAAGAAGAAGAGGAAGAGGAAGAAGAAGTCCTGCCTACATTTATTATTTCAGGGAATCACCACTTGAAGAGAACATGTCGCGGACAACCTTTCACACCATCTCTACTGCTTGCAATCAAGTGTTAAGACATTGAGATGCATTCGACTTGGTCTGGCAATAGATCTTTTCAATGTTGTCTTTAGACATGATGCGAAGTCAAAGGAAATCTGCATGAAAGGTGGCGAAAATTCATAAATCTATTCCATCAGATTGGTATTTGCACCAAACTTGGGATCAAAATGGATCACAGTCGAAGCTTGTCACTCTTCCAGCAGTCTATGTCACTCTATGTTACTCTTGAAAGCTTCGACTGCTCGGCTAGGCTTTGGAGTTGACGAGACATCGTCCACTGGCAGTGCTGGCCAATGACATCGTGCAGGTCCAGCTCCGATGTCATAGGTGCTGATGCATTCTTCACATTGGAAAGAATTATTGAATTATTCATCACTTTTCAATTTCCGATTTTTCTCAATTCTTAAGGCACCTTTTCATACTCCTTCCAGGCACATTGGGGTGGTACTCATTTGCTTCCTGCTTCCTGTGCAGGTCTTCAATGAACTGAGACAATGCACTCTGTATGGTCTACGAGTTGCTGTGGTGACTCATTGATCCTAGGCTGCAAAGTGCCTTGAGCAAAGCAGTGGCCCCATGGCCCCGCGGCCCTGTCTCCGCCCTTGCTGGAAGGGTTTTCTTTGGTTGCCAACGAGACCGGATTATCCTGGGCTACGTATGCCGGCATGCCGGCAGATTACCGCCTTTGGAGCTTAGGCTATGAGTGCTCCATGGCATCACTCAATCTGCTGCGGTCCGTACTGGCGCAGAACCTGCGGCCAGGCATCGTCACAGGGCTTGGTTGACTATGAAATACCATGATTTGCCATAGATTGGCACTGTAGGCTTGAATCACGCAAACCAAGCTTATCACTAGTGCTGGTGACTGAGACAGACTTTACCGTCAACTTTTCGCCAAACTGTTTTCTTTCATTGGCTGAACTCTTTTCTTAATTCTCCTGGAAGCCAACCATTTGTGACGAGAGTGGACAGGCTCTCCGCAGACAGCCGAGTTTCATAAGCTTTGCAGAAACTTTGTCCGACGCCTAAGCTTTAGACACAGGGATGAGACCAGAACGGTTTTTGTATGCACAGACCATGGATGTCTTGGACAGGATTCTGACTCTCAGTAGGTTGTCACTTCTCAACCAATTTCTTGCAGCTTGAGCGACTGCAGATCACTGAACGATACCGAACCTATCTACCAGTCTTCGCAAGTTCGAAATTCATTCCGACAAGCATCGATGCACAGGTTTAGTGATTTTTTGTATATTTTTGTTGTATTTTGAGTTCTGGATTTGAGCAACGAGGGTGCAGAGACACAGGGAACTGCAGGGAGATTACTTTTCAAAAGCTCCAAACTGCTTCCCAAGATGCCCGGTTGACATCGGTTGACTCTGTTTCGTCCCAAAAGGCTGACATCTTGATGCCCTTGGTGGCGGCTCACTTGGAAGCTCTATTTGGAGCAGCTGCTAGGCCAGGTATCCCAAGCAGCTTAGGGATAGCCTTGGGATTTCTTGGGCACATCTTGCAGCACTTCACCCGACATATTTCACAATGTATCCCATCAATATTTCAGAAGTCTTGGGCATACCACGAAAGGTAGCACCAAGCTACCTGAGTTCTCCGCTTGCTGTGCAAGCTACTTTTCCTTTTGTTTGGGGTCGCTGGGGACGTGCCTGATTTGGAGCGTTTATGTATTGGTTTTAGTCTTGGGGGGGGGCCTTTTCGATTTTCCCCTGGTCCAAGGCGTGTGAGCCTGCAAGAAATGGCATGATTAAGACATGGTTGCAACCGCTCCAGAGGGTTTTGTCACCAAAGAAAACAGCAGGACTTCTAAAAAAATTGTACACCAAATTTTGTCCCTCTCATCGTGCTATCGCACGCGCTGCTCTCGTCGCCATTTTCTCCCACCTGTTCGCTATGTCCTCCCCACCATTCTTCCCATCATTCTTTTCAAACAGAGAAATATGAAACAAAGACAATGTATTGAATTTCCAATATGTGCACAAGTTACCTTTGCTGAGTTACTTTTAAGTTCACAAAAAATGCCTTGTAACTTAACTATATAGACCAAATACACACAAGCTCCCAACTCCCATATGTCGATTGCAATTGGTTTAAATATCACCTAAAAACTTAACAGCCTAACAGGAATTACAATAGCTTATAGCCTACTTGCAACAAAGGTTGCCAGTGCTACCAATGCTCTAAGCAACGACCGGTCACCTAGCAGGTGCACCCTTGCTGCGCATAGCCATGCACAAAGTCGCCTTCCGCGACGCGCAGACCCTTCTGCATACAGTGGTGTAGCACAGCCATTTCTTTCTCCACCACCTTACTTCGTCCCACTTCGTCCCACTCCCGAATCCAGTTGCGCGCGGCTCTGCAACTGGCTTCATTCGTCTCCTCTTCCTCCCTCTCACCACACCCGATGCCCTGTATAACGCCGACTCCGGCTCGGCCAACCTCCTCTGAGAACACCTTGTTGAACTCTTGTCTCGCGTCTAAAACAATCTCCAGACCATTACCTATTGCAAGCTACCCACATGTACTGACGCCTTACACACATACATTGCACACAAACACATGCATACCTGCCTACTGACCTAAATTCCTACCTACCTAGCTACCTACCTGCCTACCTGGCCCCTAGGTGCCTCCCTAGATAGATACATGCACCTATACATGCTTCCATACATGCATACATACTTACAAACATACATACCTTGATACATACATATGAAGTACATACCCACACACCTGCATATATCCGTGCATACATACATATATACATGTATACATACATGCCTACATACATACATACATACAGACATAAGTACATGCATGCATGCATACATGCATACCTACACACTCCTACATACCTACGTACATACAAACATACATACGTACATACATACGTACATATATACGTGCATAAATGCATACCTGCATACGTGCATACATACATACATACGTACATTTGTACATGTGTAAATTGGTACATTGGTACATTGGTACATTTGTACATCTGTACATTTGTACATACCAACCTACCTTCCTACCTACCTACCTACCTACCTACCTCCATGCATGCATGCATGCATGCATGCATGCATGCATACATACATACAGACACACACACATACATACATACATACATACATACATACATACATACATACCTACGTACGTACGTACGTACATACATACATACATACATACCAGACATACCACACATACCACACATACCATACATACATACATACATACATACATACATACATACATACATACATAGATAGATAGATAGATAGGTAGATAGATACAGACAGACAGACAGACATACATACATGCTTACATACATTACATTCATTACATACATTACATACATTACATACATTACATACATTACATACATTACATACATTACATACATTACATACACAACATACAGAACATACATAGCATACATAAATTAATACAGAACATACACAACATACTTAACATACATAACATACATAACATACATAACATACATAACATACATAACATACATAACATACATAACACGCATAACATACATACCATACATACCAAATGTACCAAACGTACCATACATACCATACATAACATACATACCATACATACCATACATACCATACATACCATACATACCATACATACCATACATACCATACATACCACACATACCATACATACCATACATACCATACATACCATATATACCATACATACATACATACAAGAAGAGTTTGGATATTTTTTGGAAAGAAGCACAATGCAGTACCAGAAACAAAATTCTAATTTATAATGCAGTCATTCAATCAAAACTTCTCTATGCCTTGGAAACAATTGAGATTCCAGTGGC
>Ga0126342_10023337_pt1 | contig 10133 bp, 8 predicted proteins | sample Cyp1metagenome_FD_92528 | JGI IMG/M metagenome (GOLD analysis project Ga0126342, IMG submission 92528) | Coral microbial communities from Lord Howe Island, Old Settlement Bay, Australia - Cyphastrea 1 metagenome | ecosystem: Host-associated > Invertebrates > Cnidaria > Coral ... | reverse complement strand
GGTGTATCATGGTGTATCATGGTGTATCATGGTGTATCGTCATGTGTGCAACCGCTTGTATTTGCACGCGATACAAGAGTCTTCTGGTGGAACTATTTTCTGCTTTCACTGTAACCTCAGACGGATGTTCGAAACCAGATCGGGACGCATCCAAATACAACGTAATGACATAAAACGATGTAAAACGAGGCAGTAAAGTGAGATAGGGAATGTCCAACCGTTCCAGTAACTTCAACATAGGCTTCATGTGAGAACCAAGGAGGTCTTCAATCGCCTGTTCAGCTGCAGCCGCTTGCGCTCAAACAATCGATCCTTTATTGCGTTGCTATGGGGCTGTGGGCAAAGGCAGTGGCCCAGGCTAAAAAGCGCCTTGAAAGCAGGAGATTCAGATGGTGGTACAGTGGATTTGAGAGGCACAGAAATAGAGTGCTCAGACAACATCTTCTTAAAGATCTTTGTTGAAGTTAACTCCAAACAACAGCTGGTCTAGTAGGTCTTCCGAGCGACCTGGCGCTTGCTCTTTCTCCAAGGCAAGAGAAAGATCCCCATGAAGCTTCGAAGCTCGCCAAGCGCATCTATGGAAAGGCACGAAGAAAGGCGAAGGCTGGCGATCTACTCGAAATTCTTTCGAATTCTGACTGGTTGGGGGGGGGGAATTTTAATCGTCAGAGCAGAGACTTTTACATAATCAATTTCAGGGCTTTGAACACCTTTGTACCTGGTGGCCCAGGGTCACTGGGTGGGATGGGATCCGGCAAGTGCACCTGACTCACCTACTAGATATTGCATGATATTGCCCCAATGCCCTGTGTGTCTGCTTCGTGAGCTTAACATGATTGTATTGTGTGAGCATGTTGCTTATGTTGTGCAGCTGCAGATCTGCTGCTGTGGCAACTTGGATGGGTGTTAACCCATGTTTGCTATTATGCAGTCAGTGCTAATTTGGGGGCATATTGATTCATAGTGGGTTGTGCATATGAGCTACCACGTAAAAGATGCATTCAAAAAGTTATACAAAAAAGGAATATAAATAGATGAAAAGTGGTCTGAAGCCTGGGAAAACGAAGCCGGCCCCCAAAAACGAAGCTTATATGGATATGCCGCTTTTTATCCTGATAATTTACAAGCCGGCTTATATTGGGAGCTGGACTGCGTATCCAAGTTGAGCTTGAAAAGAGACTTGCTTTTTTTTCCCGGATCTCCCATTGCTTACCGTCTTACCGCTGGTTTCATTCTCTTGACTATCTTGCCTCTTTTGTGAAGGCTTCTGAGTCTTAGACGAAATTTCAGGCCTCAAAGACAACAATGAAAGCAGCAGCCATGAAGACGATGAAGGCCTTTGGCCTGGCGGGGGGAGGCTGCGATGTACAGCCTACATACTCCCAGGATGCCGCACGTATTTCCATAGTGTCTCCATAGTGTTTCCATAGTATTGCCCAGTAGTGTTTCCATAGCATTCCCATACTATACCATGGACTTGTGGCTGGAGGCAGTAGTGGGAGAACAGAAACAAGAATCGTTCGATGCGGATCTGGAAAGCACATGGAAGTAAGCACCAGTATTTATTTCATTTTATTTATCTCTTCACATTCGGAAGCACAAGTCATACAGTACAAGTCCTATTGCAGCGTTGCAAGGTACAATCTTGATAGATCTTGACGACGCATGGTGTCCATGCACTAGTCTAGTTTTCCCATGAACAAACACCCCCCAGGAACCCGTAGTCAGTATTGAAATGTGTGTGTATATATATATATAATATTTTACATACACACACACACGCTTGCACATACATGCACAAACTAGAAATTCAGGCAACAAACATAGCGATGTCATAACATCGATAAGAGTGTTAGATGTCCTCCAGTACAAAGCTTTTTTGGGCGTTGTGATCACAGCAGTGCTCGGGCATTTGGCTTCCTTGTTTGAACTGTGCAGATGGGAGACCTGTTGTTTCCTTTCACAGCCTTTCCCAGCATTGTGCTAGTCAAAGGAAGGAAACATTTGGAGCCCAAAACTGCAGTCTACCTATCTTGAGTTGAAGACGGCACACTGCACACGGACGAAAGGGACTCAATTGGGACTGACATTGAATTTGCTTAACTAGTGTTGCTTTTGGTGGATTTGAGCGCCAGAAAACAAACATTTCTGCAACCTTTCCTCTCCGACATATGGAATCGAAGGCATCAATGAAGGCAATGAAAGCGATGAAGGCGATGAAGGCAATGAAAGGAGCCAAGTAATCGACGCGCTGCACTGGTTTGGTGTTTTGATTTTGCCACATGTGCAAGCCTACATTGCTTGCCTGCTCCACGACTGACGCTCCACGACGGCGGAGCTACAGCATAGAAAAAGAGTGGATGGCCCCTCTTGTGACTTGCATACAGATGCTTGATGTGGTTGTGCGAGAGAATGCCTTGTCATGCGCCAAGGGAACTTCCGTTGACGGATCACGTTCAGATTCCAGAGTTTGCACGTACCAAGTATGTACGCATGTCTGCAAGATTCAGGTTTGGAACGAGAAAGGCCAAAAGCCTAGTTCGTCGAGGGTACTGGGAAAGGGCTGTAAATCAAGTCAGTTTTCCTCACACTTTGAGCGGGTTAGTTGGGGGTTGGCAGCCGTGAGCAGTGGGAGGCTGCTCAATTGCACAAGCTGAACCGTATTGATTGTAGTCGACAAGAAACAACCATTCCCGATAGTCCATCGTCGTCGTCGTCCTCCTCCCTGTCACCGTCACCGTCATCGTCACCGTCATCATCTTTTTTTTGCCACATTTCCCCAGTTCACTGCCCTTTGGTATTCCCTGCCAAGGCAACGTTGGGTTGACCAGACATCAGCACCTTTGGGGCTTGAAGCTCGGCCACTGACAACTTCTATGCACTAGAAACAATTTTGGCTTTGTGTTTCTTTTTTTCCCTGTTGCTCTTAGGCCAATGCCAACCTGGGTGGGAAACTGAGAGCTTTGCAGAGATGCGGCACTACTGTACAAAAAGTCAGCCTTTTTGGACTTTTTTATATGCTCAGCAAAAGTCTCGATGTTTCACTTTATTTTTGTGCCTCCTTTCAGTCGCTGAGCCATGGCCCAGGAGTACGAAGAACACGCCACTGAGTCCAAGCGACCTTTGGGTGGAACCTACACCACGGTGAAGTTGAGGTCAGGAAACAAAGTTTGTGGAGAAGGAATGAATATAATGAACAACTCTGAAATTCAAGCCTTTGGATTAGTTTCCGGCTGTTTCGTTGATGCTAAGCATATATGCTAGGCCTGGCTCTGCAAGCTCTTCAAAGGCTACACAGATACAGGAAACACCGGGCAAAGCTGGGCGAAGGATGCCGAACGTGTCTTGAAACATTCCAGGTTTGGCTAAGCTTGCTTATTCATGGCATGTGCATGATTTTTTTCTTTGAGTGTAGACTGTGGTGGAGACACAGGCCGAGCCAGACTTTGGATGTTTCCATGAAACTTTGTAAGACCGCAGCCATTTTGTGAGAGTTGTTTAAGGGTGACAAGAGGCAACAGTCATGGTGACCATTTTGGCATGGGAATCTTGAGAAGATTTGCAGGCCACAATGAACTAGGTTCATGTTTGGTCGGAGCTGTGAACGCACTCATCAGAAATCATTGGACAATTGCTGCCCAGCTAAATTCACCCTTTGGGCACCGCGGAATCCGAAACATTCAACGCTAGATTGCCACAACCCAAGCCTCAAACACCAAACCCCAAATCGAAAGTCCTGAAAATCCATCAGACCATCCACCTGTCGCAGTGAAATGACACCCAGGACGGAGCCCAGCAGCCGCTGCGGAGGCAGGGTTCCTAGCAGAGGAAACATAGGAAACGCACATTGTAGAGTCAGACACGGCAATTCAGTCAAGCCATGGTGTGACGTGATCTCACATGACAGCGAGCCAGCAAGCCAGTCAGTCAGTGAGCCAGTCCGTTCATCAGTGAGTTGATCATCAGCTTGGAGAAATGTCCTGATACAGTAGTCAGTGTCCCCTGTAACGTGCTTGCTTCTCCTGACAGCTAGAGACACATCCATCCAACCCATGATTCAACCGACTCCACCCAAGTCACTATAAGTGGTCCATAAGTCACTCAACTAAATTCATCTATATAAATTCTATAAGTCCACCAAACTCATTCCACCTCGGTCACCTCGCCCCGCCTTACTCCATGTTCCCTTTCGCATCTCGCCTGGCATTACCGGCTCCCATCTTTCTCTGCTTAGCTTTCGTTCACCAACCCTTGAGACTCAAGTGTGGAGAATGTTCTGATAGTCAGATCATCAACAGTGCAGTGGGTGTTGACAAGAGTTTCGGTAGGGATTTGCTTACTGATATGGATGGAAAAACAGCGTATGCAAGGCTAAGGTGTTGTAGAATACAAACGGATTTAAGTTTCAAGCAAGTACAAGCAGTCATGACGCTTGCTGCTTCACTGATGACCCTTTCCACGTGACTAATTATACGTATATATTCATGTGAATAAGATATGCATCATTTTCTCTGTGTATGGTGTGCTCGTATGTAGGTTTGTTTATATAACTATATCTGTAGGTACGTATGTACGTACAAGGAATGTAGGTAGCTAGGTAGCTAGCTAAGTAAGTAGACAGATAGTACGCAGGTAGGTGCAGGTCTGTAGGTCTGTAGGCGCGCAGGAGGTCGGTAGCGCAGGAGGTCTGTAGGTGTGCAGAGATGAGAAGTCTGCAGGTGTGTAGGTCGGTAGGTGCGCAGAAGTGTAGGTATGTAAGTAAGTTTGTAGTGGTATGTATTGGTATGTATTGGTATGTATTGGTATGTAAAGGTATGTAAGGGTCTGTAATGGCATGAAATGTTTGTAATGTAACCTGGCGCAACTGTAACGCAATCTAACGGTATGTGTCTCTGTCATGAAATAAAATGTAATGTAGTGTGATGTAGTGTAACGTAGTGAAATGTACTGTCATGTAGCGTTGTGTAGTGTAAAGCGGTGTACTGGAATGGAATCTTATGTAATTCAATGTACTGTAATGCAATGTGCTGTACTGTAATGTAATGTAACGTAATGAAATGAAACGTATGCAACGGATGGAATGCATGCAAAGCATGGTGTGTTATGTAATGGATGCAATGACTGCAATGTCTGCAAACTATGTTTGTTATGTATGCAATGGATGTCACGTGATGTATGCAATGTATGTAATGTATGTATTGCATTCAATGTATGTACGTCAAGTTTTGTTAAGTTATTTTACATTTTTCTATGTTATGCTATGTATTGTTTTGTAATGTAACGCAACGAATAACCGAATGTAATGCAATGCAATGTATGGTATGTATGGTATGTACGGTATGTAATGGTATGTATGGTATGTATAGTATGTACGGTATGTAATGGTATGTAATGGTATGTAATGGCATGTAATGGTAAATAATGGTATGTAGTGGCATGTAATGTATTGCAGTATAATGTAAATATTGTCATGTCATGTCATGTAATGTAATCATGTATTTGCACTGTTTGTATGTATGTAATCTAATGCAATGCAATCTAATGTAATGCAAGGTAACGTGAGGGTGATGTGTTGTGATGTCTTGTGATGTGTTGTCATGACGACAAGTAGAAAAGCAGAGAAGCAGGAGCAGAAGAAATTCAAGAATCCAAAGAAAATACCTGAACCTGCTCAAAAGAAACCTAAAATCAATAGCCCTCCATAAGAAAGGGTTGCGACAAAAGCACGGGCCCAAAATCAAGCCCCAAATCGCAAATTTATTTTTGAAAGGCATTCTGAGAGAAATTGCCGGAAAAATCACAAAACACCAGCCCGAAGAACCTACAAATGCCTGAAAGCAATCATTATATTATAGTTGATCTCTACTGCACAGACTGTAATAGGCAGATTTGGAAATCTGCTTATTACAGCTGCTTGAAAGTTGAGACTTCTTTGGGCAACAAACTCAAGAAATAGCAGGCTTAGCCCAGAAATTGAACCAGACTAGAACATACCAGAATAATTTGTTTAAGCAGTTTCAATCAATCACAGCACAATATAGAAGGGCTGCCGTTTCTAGGAGTCCAAGGCACTGTCAAAAGCGTTCGTTTGTAAAGCAGTCTTAAGAGAGTTTTGGAATGAGAAAGGGTTGCGACAAAAGCACGGGCCCAAAATCCAGCCCCAAATGTATGTTTAAACGGCATTCCGAGAGAAATTGCCGGAAAAAAAACACAAAAAACCAGCCCGAGGAAGGGCTGCCGTTTCTAGGAGTCCAAGACAGTGTCGAAAAGCGTTCGTTTGTAAAGCAATCGGGCTCAAAATCAAGTCGCAAATGTATGTTTAAAAGGCATTCTGAGAGAAATTGCCAGAAAAAACAAAAAAACAGCCCGAGGACACCTACAAATGCTTGAAAGCATGCATTATTATAGTTGATCTGCACTACACCTTAAACTACGCTGACTGTAGCAAGCAGATTTGGAAATCTGCTTATTACAGTTGCTTTAAAGTTGGGACTTCCTGGGGCAACAAATTCAAGAAATAGCCGGAAAGCCCAGAAACTGAATCAGACTAGAATATACCAGAATAATTAGTTTAAGTAGTGTCAATCACTCGTCACAGCACAGTATAGAAGGGCTGCCCTTTCTTGGAGCCCAAGACAGTGTCAAAAGCGTTGAATTGTAAAGAAGCTTTGAGGGATAATTGCAACAAGAAAGGGTCGCCTGAAAACCAAGAGCCACAAGAAAGGGTCGCTGCAAAACCAAGAGCCACACGTTGTTTCCTTACTCTGGGGTGGCAAATTTCTAGGCCCCTTTGCATGATACCCATTAGAAAAATATTGTACACTTACACTGAATGGAGTAGGTCTACTCAGGCTGTAAGAAGCAACTCAGTTTCATTGTATACGGGGAACCTGATCAATTTGCTCGTGTCGGGGAAATTGCATTTTGGTTTATTGCTGTAGGTTTGTACGCGTATACAGAATCGGAAGTTCGGTCACTGACTGAAAAACAACTAAACTCTAGCAGCCTCCTTAGTAACAGGCATGATTGATGCATTCTATGGGTTTATAGCGTCCTTAGAGTTTCCTTGATTGGTTTGTTTTTCCCTTGCATTTTCCTTTCCTTTGTTTCTCCCTTGGAAACCAAAGGAAAACAAAGCAAACCAAAACCATAGAATCCACCTAGTCCCAAACGAAAGGAAACCGAAGGAAACCAAAGGAAATCAAAGGACATCAAATGATACCAAAGGAAAAATGATATAATCTAAGAAAAACTGATTTTAGCTATTTCCTTTGTGTTTGTTTTTCATTGGTTTCCTCCCACAATTAAAAACCATAATATTTTGGTGCAACTCATGCGTTGCAAAGGTTGACACTGCTAGCTTTTGGTCCATACCTTGGTGGAAATGTGAAACACCTGTTACAGGAAACACACTTGTACGAATAGGGTAAGAAAAGAAAACAGAAGAAAACACACGACAACAAGATGTTTTCAAAGGAAAAGGCAGGATGATCAGAGGAGAACATCGGATCATCTAAGGTAGCCCTGCCGTGAAGAATGCATGTTCCAGTGATGTTACTAAAGAGTTCCTATGATAAACTATACCGAAACAATTGAAGACGTGACCCAGTGTCTGGGGGCAACAGTAATAAGCAGATTTTCATTTTACACATTTTTAGGGGTAACAAGCAGATAGATTACCGGCAAGCGAAGCAGTTGAGCAATCTGCTTGTCTGCTGGCAAGGCAGGAAATCTGCTTATTACCCGCCCGTGACTATAAGCTTTTCTGTGTAAAAGCTTCTGTGTGTAAAAGTTTCTGTGTGCAAAACGATTCTCCGGGTAAAAGCTTGCTGTGCAAAAGTGGCGCCGGGATCCGTTTTTGGAGCAGGTTTTCAGCCAGAGGAGAGCTGAGATGATTTGAGAGTGCGCTGAGAAGAGCTGAGATGAGGTGTGACGAGCTGACAAGAGCTGAGATCAGCTGAGGAGGTGTGAGAAGAGCTTAGAAGATGTGAGAAGAGGGAAGAGGAGATGGGAAGGCGTAAGATGAGCTGACATGAGCTGCGGAGAGCTGAGAAGAGTTGAGAAGAGCTGTGAAAATCGGAGAAAAATTAAGAGAAGCTGAGATGAGAAGAGATGAGAAAAGCTGAGGTGACATGAGAAGAGATGAGAACAGCTGTGATCAGCTGAGAAGAGCTGAGAAAGGGAGAGAAGACATCAGATGGGATGAGGAGATGAGGTGAAAAACCTCAGAAGACATGAGATGAGTTGAGATGAGATGTGGTGACACAGACTGCGGTGACAGAGGGATGCGACGAGCAGTTTCCAAGAGAAGTTGCGATGTGATGAGATCAGATGAAATGAGAAAAGATTCAACATTCAAAAGGCATGGCATCAGATTGACAAGTCAGGCGCTTGTTGCGGCGAAGCACAGGAGGCTTGCCTGTCACCTATATGCACAGCCTTTGCTCCGCTCTATAGGCTATCAGCGTTTCAAATTTGAAATTTCCGCCCCCGGCTTGCCCGGGTACTACTTTGTATTGTAATTGGATTGTATTGCATTGTACTGTACTGTATTGTATTGTATTGTGCTGTATTGTGTTGTGTTGTGTTGTGTTGTGTTGTGTTGTATTGTGTTGTACTCTGACGTATCGTATTGTAATTGTAATGCAATGTTAATGTCAATGTATTGTATCGTAATTGTAAATATCGTAATTAATTGTATCGTAATTGTTTTGTATTGTATTGTGTTGTATTGTATTGTATTGTCTTGTCTTGTACTGCGTTGTATTGTAGTGTATTGTTTTGTATTGTGTTGTGTTGTATTGTAATGGTCAGTACTGTACTGTGCTGACTTGTTTTGTCTATTTTGTTTTTTGTATTGTATAATGTATTGTATACTGTATTGTATATTGTACTGTATTTTGTATAGTATATCATATCGTATATTGTGTTTTGTATATTGTATGTTGTATCTTGTATGTTGTATATTATATGTTGTATATTATATGTTGTATATTGAATGTATATTGAATGTATATTGCATTGTATTGTAGTGTGATATATACATATATATATATCACTGTATGTAATTTTAACGTAATGCCACGTAATGTTTTGTAACGTATTTTAATGTATATAATGTAATGTGTATAATGTAATGCAATGTATAATGTTTTGCATGTATGTAGTATCTTCATTACAGGTGCACGCATACAATATATATAAAAATAATTTAAATACCCGAATGTATACATATGTATGATACATGTATATATATATATATATGTATCTGATATTGAGTGCATGGCAGTGCCTGCTTATTGTCATACATAGATTCTTTCTTGCTCAAGGCCGGTCTCCGCTCAGGCACTGGCTGAGATCAGTCTACTCCAAACATTGCATCACATTTGGATGGGAAAAATGGCTCCTTGAGTTTTGACCCTTTGGCAACTACAGTTGTTCGAACGTTCTCAAACTTTGGCACCTGTGATGTCAAGTTGCAAGCGTGCCAAATACAAATATCATTGTATGGATGCATAGCTGTTGTGATTGCAAAGTTGGAAAGAACAAACTTACAAGATTGAAATGACAAAAAAAGAGCAGCAACAGGAACGGATGGACTGGTGAAAGTAGCCCGCTTATGCAGATGGATTCGCCAAAAAATGTTAGGCATCCAATTTTTGAACCAGCGAACCTGGCAGGAACTTGAAACTCCGCTGAAAGCCGGCCCCAGTCTCTTGGCCTATCCAACGCACGCGGGCTGGCAGGAAATCGGGTCACATTGGGCATTCACGCCGCACTTTCATTCGAGGTAGAAGCTGATTCAACAGATTTATGAACTCTTGCAACATAAATGCTTGCATAATCTTCTACCCACATATGCAGGGAATTTCAACACTCAAATCGCTAGGTCATAGCCAGTTGATACTCCCTTCGTTTCCAAGCGTTTCTGAGCTCGTTGAGAAGTAAGCCCAAGAACCTTGCAGGAAGTGTTTTGCAATTGATCAGGTGGTGCTTTCTGATGAGAAAGCCTTTACAGCAACAATTCTTGCTCGCATGAACACCGCTCAAGGCCTTCTGTTATCAAGCAATGTCGTTGTTCAGGATTAAATGCATATATGTAAATATAATGTCATCATCATCATCATCATCAT
>Ga0126342_10023336_pt1 | contig 10133 bp, 11 predicted proteins | sample Cyp1metagenome_FD_92528 | JGI IMG/M metagenome (GOLD analysis project Ga0126342, IMG submission 92528) | Coral microbial communities from Lord Howe Island, Old Settlement Bay, Australia - Cyphastrea 1 metagenome | ecosystem: Host-associated > Invertebrates > Cnidaria > Coral ... | reverse complement strand
GACCTCAAAAGCCAGATAGAATGCCAGAAGATATGCCAGATAGAATGTCAGATAGAATGCGAGAAGATATGCCAGATAAAATGCCATAAGATTTGCCAGATGATATGCCAGATAGAATGTTAGAAGATATGCCAGATAGAATGCCAGAAGGTATGCCAGATAGAATGCCAGATAAAATGTAAGATAGAACGCCAGAAGATATGCCAAATAAAGTGCCAGAATGTTTGCCAGATAGAATGCCAGAAGATTTGAGCAGATAATATGCCAGATAGAATGCCAGAAGATATGCCAGATAGAATGCCAGAAGATATGTCAGATAGAATGCCAGAAGATTTGCCAGTAACAAAATGTATAAATGCCATGGTGGGGATCACACGAAGTAAAGTATTTTTTTTTACATCCTCCATGGTCTTGGCCAATACTTTGTTGCAAGACTTTTGACAAAATATGTTGTGTTTTTGTCAGCAGTGTTGGCTCTTGCTGGCTGCGCTTGGTGTGTGGCCTTTGCCTACGTCATGAACGTGACTGGCTTAGCAGCCGTGTGGGAGGCCGACGAGTCTCTGCGTGAGAGACTTCGCAAGGACCGCAAGGTCTGCATTCATCCAATGTCGCAGCGCTGGTGTGAACCTTCGAGGGTCAACGCTGTGAACAACAGCATTGTCTTGCTTCCGGCTTTGCGTCGCCTGAGGGAGACAGACGAGTGGAAGCTCCCTTACCTGGAGCAGCTCCAGGTGGAGATTGGCCTCCTTTTCGAAAAGGTTTCCGTGCCAGTTGATGACAAGACAGTGTACACATCGTCTGTCGAGGTCAAAAAGCTTCTGGGTTTCGTGAAGCGACGTGCCAAGCGGCATGAAGTGACGAAGGACTGGGGACTACATGTTGTTGACAAGTAATATCAAATAATACATGGCCAAGACCAAGGAAAACATTTTTGAAGACTAGTGTCTACAGCAAATGCTGTTTCATTCTGACTTTGGCCGTGGACAGTTTGAGTGTTCATCACTGACTAAAACCAACATCGTTGTATATCTTAAGTAACCATACTGAAGAAAATCATGTGCATACTCATCCCTTTCAACAGATTATAAGCATACTCTAGGACCCAAGGGTTGTTTATTCCAAAGTTCAGGGATAAGAAACCATCCAGGCCAAAACCTAAATGCAAACGTGAGGACACCAAGTTCCATGAGCTTCTTCTTGCACTGGACCCCAGCTTGAAGGACCAGGGATTTGTTTGGGCTACACATTGCATAAACTCTTGGGATTACTTGGGAATACACACAATTATTGTAAACCAAGTCAAGGATTTAAGGATGGATTAGATACAAATACAGTTCTTAACCATTGGAGGACGTCATTGATGCCTACATGACCGGGTGCACTGACGGAGATGGTCCCGATGATGACTTTGAAGATGAGGACGCAAAGACCAAAGAGGACTATGAAAAGTTCAAGCTTTGGCTGGACCAACAAGCCGATGGTGATGATCAAACGTATTCAGCCCCTGCTCCCACACGTGAGGTCAGGCGACCCGTGCCAGAGGTTCGCTACATCTGCAACACTTGCAAGAAGGATGTCAATTCGTGTGACTAGTCTGAACACCTGTCTTGTTCGAAATGCCCCGGTGTAAATATTATTAGATCTAAATTTCTAAAGGATAATCAATACTTTAAGGGGGTTGGGAATGCAGATTGGGATTATGGGTTTGTTGTGTGATTGTGGTGATATGGCTATGCCAAGTGTGCACTATATTTATATATGTAGTATCGACCACATAGAAAATTTATATAATACTGTAATTAACATATAAAACTATATCATATCACTTCATACTATCATACATGCCCACGATTCGAAATCACACCGGTGAATTTTGTTGGATGGAAATTTCCATTGGAGTCCCAATCGCATGATATACCCTGAGCCCCTTGCTCACGTCCGGCCATCTCTTGTCCAAAGAGGCAATTGCAGAGCCGCGCTGGAGAAGCTCAAGAAGGCCCTTGCAGAGAAGAAAGCGCAAGTGACGCTCCTCGGCTGTTTGGGTTTGAGGCGACAGGTATTTCCGCAGAATGTACCTTCGGGATGAAATTTAATTTATATAACATTTGTGAGGGGTAATCATTTGGGATTAACTGCACATATTTTTCCAGGAGTTCAATGGGATGGTACTGGGCCTAAGTCATTGTTTATGTTCAATGCCTCAAAGCTTAGGATTTCTTCGGGCGCAGCATCGCCATCATCTTCTCATCCGTTATCATCCACTCCAGCTGTTCCCACAGTTAAACCAGGGGAAAAGCAGCCAGATCGTCGTCCAGCAGTCCCGAGCAGAGGTTTGGTCCACATCCAAAATCTGATGACCCTTTTGTAGAACTTTTTACCATCAATCTTTGTTCAGGCCAGAGCCTGGTACTTGTCAAAACGGCATTCTTTTTACCACATTGCCACAGGTGGAAGCTTTGAGGACAACCTTGAGACCCAGCCGTTCCAACCTGCCTTTGTCCCTGAGCAGTCAGATTCCCATCCCCGAGAAGAGTTCATGCTGGCAGAAGTGCCTGCCACCCCTGATGAGGATCATAGCACCAAGCCGGGTGATTCCAAAACACAGTCGGGACGTCCTTTGGAGGTAGGATGTTGTTGCCAAATGTTTTTCAAAGTCAAGTCTAGATGGCTCCTTATGGCTCGATAAGTTCCAACACACATCCTGTTACAAAATGGCAACATTTCTTTCAAGGCTCGAACGAACCAATTCAAAAGAAATTATCGCAATGGGTTGCATGTTTTGACATAATTCCTCTTGATAAAAGAATCATCTCCATATTCCTTTTTCCTCTTGTTCTGGCAGGTTTTGACTCGACGACAGCAACTGGCGGCCAAGAAGAATGGCAAGAACCAGGAGGCTGCCGAGGGCAATGGTGAGGGTGAGGCTGAGGGTGATCATGGTGATGATGATCAGAATGGGCAACCTGTGATGAAGAAGCCGGCAGCTAGGGCAAAAGCTGCCGGCAAAGCAAAGGCAGCAGCCAAGAAACAAGTTCAGACTGAGAAGGCCACCGATGCAGAACCAAAGGCAAAGTCAGCAGCGAAGAGGAAAGCCAGGAAGAGCAAGGCAGCCGAAGAGCAACATGAGCCAGAGCAGGAAGAGTCTGAGGTGCCTGAGGGCGATCAGAATTTGGACTCTACCAAGCGCAGGTTGTTCAAGGATGGAGATCAAGACCCCCCAGCGCCTGCAGAGGAAGCTGTTGGAGCTGACCCACCTCGCAAGCGTCGCAAAAGGCGCACTCCTGCTGCTGATGCGGCTGACCCTTCTGGTCAATCCAAAAAGTCACCCGAGGCCAAGGTGAAAGCCAAAGCGGCTCCCCGCCGCCAGAAGGGAGCCGATGGCGAAGATCAGAAGTGTGAGGATGGTCAGGAAGCACAGCCCAAGAGGAGAGCAAGGAAGTCCAGGCAGCAAAGAGAGGCTGAGGAGGCGGTTTTGGCCAGCCGTATGAACATGGAGGATGACGTGATGAAGGGTGTGGTTCTGCAAGTCCTGCGTGAGGTCAAGACCATGACCGTGGACGAGCTCAAAGACCATTTGTCCAGCAAGAAGGACAGCTTGGCTGGGAAGAATTCCACCTTGAACGTGTACTGGTCCAGGACCAATTCCCGATGCAAATACTTGTTGGACCCTGCCACACCGGACACGGCCAACTTCTACTTCACCTCAGGGACTTGGAATACCCGAATGGCAGCAGCCTTCATTGGGTCGTGGCTGATGGTTACTCAGCGATGTTTGTTTTTTTTCTCAGAGAAATCAACTACACCACCGCACTTTTCAAGAATACACTATATACAAGCACATATTTGGACCATTTTTTGCGGTCTTCACATGTCACTGGAACTTACCATGCTTTCTGAGGCTTGTTGGATGGACACCAAGGATGAGGCTGTCTTATCCCAGTGGGAAGATCCGACTTCAGAGTTTGCAGTGGAAGAAGCCAAGATCAAGTTCAACGCAAACCGTGCCATCCAAGAGTTCGGTCGCAAGTGAGAGCCTTGAGCCTTTTGCAACATGGCCTGAACGCCTTAGGGTTTGCACTAGTTGATGTTCCCATCAGTAGATGTGCTGGTAACCGGTCCAACCTTCCACCACTGGTAGCAAAGTTTTTTCAGGAATCATAATATTGAAGAAACCTGTGTTACTAAATGACTAATAATTATAAAGGTCCCAAGCCTACTGTATTCCAAATAATTCTCCATGTTCCTTTCCATATTTAGAGCTGGCCATGTCGATGTGCAGACAGGCGTTCTGACGTCAAATGGTTTTTCGAAAACCTTCAAAAGTTTTGATCACATTAGTTTGGGAAAGCAGCCTATGCCCACAGCGCTTGAGAACCTGCTGTGGGGTGCTGTCATATGTCTCCTTGGGTTTGCATCATGTTGACGAACATGATTACGCTAAGTTGCTTGTGGGGTGACCCTCATTGGCGCGCGAGAGAAAAAAGAATCAACTTGATCATCTAATGATGGTAGTGTTTAATGGTTTCAATCCACAAACACAAGGTCAGAGGTTTCAAGGTAGAACCCACAAAGGATTTATATTATATGGAAAGAATGTGAAGGTGCAACCGTTTTCAATGCCTCTGGAAGCCAAACAAAACGAAAGGTTAGTTCTAGGAATCATGGACTAAACACCATTTATGTAATTTCTCAGTTGGGTATATTCACAACACAATTTACTGGTTTTGATTCAAAATGTGAACCTACCTGTTTTTTCAAATTTACCCTCCTGACATCCCCTCATTGCATCGTAGCCTCCACGCTTTCCAAGGTCGCTGGAAGGTGGTCTATGAGAGCTCGCCTCAAATGCAAGAAGTGGGCCCTCAAGCAGGGTCTTGACCATGAACCCCGAACAGCTGACATGTTTGCGGCTACTTTGTGGGAAGTGAGCTGGCATACATGTAGCTGGAAACAGTTCACAAATTTTATTTGAAAACTGTTGCTGAAGGTTTCCAATGGGTTGGTATTCTTAGATGGTTTTCTTGTGGTGATCATCCAAGTAAGAATTTGGTATTTACACCGAAAGGTGACCACACATAATCTCGATTTGGACTAGAATCACTTGATCAAAGGATTCAAATCTTGATTCTCGCGATTGATTCTTGGGGTGTTTGCCATGGGTTTGTGGGGAAGCAGCGCAATAGTGCCATTCTGACAGTATGCTACCTTTTCTGGCCCAAAAATATAGATACCGACTGCGGGTAGCTAGCAACCAGGACCAGGAACATTGCCAGTGTCAACATATGTGTTTCAATGAATCCATCCTATAAACAATTCCTATCAAGATCAAAGTGTACCTGTTGTTCTACCAATCGATTTACTAGGGTTGATACCCTTGAAAACACAAGTGCCTGTCTCAACCCAAAGCACAGTGCTAGCCCCTTGGTCCGTGGGAAAAAGATTTTCCCTTGGGAGCGACCTGCTGCCTAATGGCTCGTTCCAAGAAGTTTGTGGACTCACTGGTGTATAGGCTCAATGCCCTTCAGGTGCCAAAGGCTCCCAAGCATGCATTGGACAAATCTCTTCATATCACGAATTAAGTTTCCATTGAGTACCAACCACAGTTTATTTGAATTTCAGTTTCGATTCGAACCATGAAATGGTACAAAAATTGCAGTGCCTTTAGAGGTGTATGTGCCAACTTCCTTTCAACCACTGCTACAACGACCCTTCCCAGCTAAGGTAATGATCTTTGCTGTCCTCTTGACAATTTGGACAGAACCGGCGACGCTATCCAATGCTGGTTGTGCTATGCAGGACTGTTCTTGCATTTAAGGGCCGGGGCATAAATATCAGACCAGTAACACCCAACATATTTGGAAACACTTTTAGTCATCAAGGTTTAAAAACTTGCGCCAGGACCCCCCTTCATTCCAGTGGGTGGAGTTTTTTGCTGGTAAGGCTGAGGCTACACGTATGTTCCGTGAAAGCCACTTTCGAACTGGGAAACTTGACATCACCTACATGCGTCCTGGAAAGTCTGGTTTCAACCCCATGGACCTGTTGACTGATTCAGGTTTTGCGTTTCTGGGGAGACAATAAACATATTTTGAGTAGTTCATTTCAAGAAGTTTCATGTATCCCGAACAATTTTATTGGCATATGTCATCAAGAATTCAATTCTTTTCAACCAAAGTTACCATGTCCCAGGTTAGCCATTGAAACGGTTCTACTGGGAGATCATGAGAATGGCTGGGTGTGTCTCTTCGGTTTGAAGTGCAGTTCACGGACAACAATGAATTGCGGAACATCGGGCCGAACACCATGCACTGCAATTGGTAACCTTGCCTATCAAAGTGTGGTGGAAGGCAATTTACTGGCAAGTCGGAACTTTGGTGGTCTATATTGTATGTACTGTGTTGGTTAACATTTTTTTGCAAACTTGGGTCATAATTTGGGGGCATTTTACCTTGACCAAATCAAATTTCAACAGCTAAGGGTAATGTTGCTGATATTACTTGTGGTTGCCTTAAATGGCACCATAATTCTGGAACAGCCAGCCAACTCTTTGTTGGAATATTACCCTCGGTTCCGGGACATGATCATGATGCTCAACAATCTGGGGGGACCTCTGACAGTGCCTGCGCCCATCAGCCAAGTAACGATTTCGATATTTCCCACAAACATTGTTCTGCAAAGACTCCTTGGACATGGTAGTTGGACGTCAAAGTGATTGGTCATCAAATTCTTTCGGTCTATTTCAGTACAAATGTCATTGCTTTTGGTGAACATCCTCTAGGTTCACCGTGTTACATGGTGGATGAAGTTATATGATGGACCAACGCCAAAGCGCCATGTGGCCTACTCGAATTCTCCGGCGATCTCCAGGCTAGACTTAGGACGACTACAGGGATGGGCCAAGAAGGTTCGTCAAGATGAGGCTGCCGGGGTTGAGCGAGTGAAGTTGGTAACCAAGTACATTGACAAAGCTGGGAAAAAGCGAGACAAAGGATCAGCTTCGCTTCGTTCCAGCGAGTCAGAATCCCAATTGTTAGACTCAACAACTTGAACATACTCCATCATCAAGAATGTAACTAAAGTTGCAGAGTACCTTTAACTGTTAAACATCCATAGATCAACGTGTGTAGCCCATTGCCAAGGCACTATCCAGCAAAGTTTGGGCGAAAGTTGGTCTCCATCTTTTCCGACCTGATCAGTGACAAGCGTGGGCTGCCTACTCTCCCTGACAGGGTTCCGCCCGCCGAGGAAACATTTTCCCAGATGTCTTTTGATGACCATTGGCAGGACGCCCAAGTGGTGGCAGTATGCCACTGGCTACGTGGTGGGAAACAGTTAGACATCCCGCAAAGTTTCAGAGACATTATCCCCAAAAAGTTGTAGATGTTTCGATTCTTCTAACATTGCTGGAACTGGGCCCTGCTGGAAGTCAAGTTGCCCCAAAATCACTCAATACCAAACTTATGCAGAATCTACACATCTTTACCCATAATTTGCCGTAATGCTAAAATACCTGGTTATTCCATTGTTTTACCAGGTTTCCCCCGGTTTCTACCCATAAAATTTTATGGGCAAAACGTAGTGCGTAATTTGCCCGTAATTTCCCGTAATTTACCCATAAAATTTTATGGGTAAAAAACAGAAAAACCTGTTTTTTTTTTTCATAGAATTTTAGATGAATTTATATACCTTCCGATGGGATTGTGACCGAAACATTGTCGGTTTTCGAATGTTTTGTCAGTTGTAACATCATCAACAAGCACTTTGCTAAACTAAAATCATGGAATACATGGCAGAGACATGCAGGGACCAGCTTTCCAATTCAAAAGTGCGGCGTTGCACTTGCAGCGCGCTAATTCGATTTCTATTTGATCTGGCATGGGGAAGAAAATAAACACAGAAACCATTACCGACCTTGTCAGGTAGCACGTGATTGATGGCAAACCGTATGACTGTATTGAGAATGTTTTGTGGCATGAATTTAGCTATTCTTCTATCCCAATTGGCCCAGCATTTGGCTGAAATATTTAGAGTGGAAATTCTTTTTGGGTGCCATGGCATTCATGAGAACGGATACAGCACATAGCTTCAAGAGCCGTGCTTGGTCTACCGAAGACTTGAGTGCTGGCCTGGCCCACATCCTCACAGACGGGCGGCTGGAACTGCCTGATGATCTTTCACAGCTGAAGGACCACCGCTTCCTTGGCAATGCTTCAATGTTGGTGGTGGGGTGGTTGTTATTTCTGGTGCACTGAGACCTTTCCCTCCTTATTTGTTTATGCTGTAAAAATGTAGGTTGAACATATGATATATATGTTTGAATGATTTCAGGTCAAATGGCATTTCAATAGCAAATCTTTTGTATTGGCCCTATGCTTGCAGGAAATTGAGCAGACCATCGCCGATTTGGAAGCAAGTCAGGCTGCAGACTGGTTCTTAGTCGTACACAAAATGTAATACCTATCATACCATCAAAGTTGCCAGTTCCATTGAATAAAACAAACGTGGTAAATTCAGATGTTGAAATTGTTTTGATTGTTTCCAACCATGTTCTCCGAGGACATGGCTAAGAGAGAACTGCTGAGTGTTGCACCTTGATCCAATCTATAGGTCTTGACTTGATTTTTCCTATGTTTTTCGAAAACGATTGATCACATCCAGTTTGAAAAAATCCAAGAGTCGATGCTCCTTCACAATTTTCAGCGTCGAGGGTTGTTCTTACAGAGCACATACCTGAGGCGACGCCGCAGGCATTGGAGTCAAGGGCTGGCATTCAAGATGCAGAGACCTTGCCTGCAACTGACAGTCAGTTGGAGGAAAGCAATGGTTTGTCCAAAGCCCCTTCGTCCCCAGTCCATTCCGTTGCTTCTTTGCCTTCGTCTGTCCGTACCCCATCAGATGCAAGCATGGCAGTTTCTTAGCTCATTTGTCTCATGCTTCGATTCTATAGCCACCCATCCTTGTCAGATTTTATGTTCGAATTTCTGGGGCATATCGAACCTCTACAACGTAAACACTGGTTCATTTGAGGCTCAGCAACGGCTGATCCACATGTTCCAAAAGGGCCAAGTGGATGCAGCTACGGCCATGAAGCTGCTGGCTGAGATGTCAAGCAGCCCCCAGTCTGAGGCACCCGAGGTTCCACCGAAAGGTGATTCCAAAAAAAGGGCACGTAGTCCAGAGTCAGAGTTGGACACAGACGAAGACGAGGACATGGACACCCATCCAGGAAATATCTTGGAGACTTTGACGATCTGTTGGTTTACCTCTTTTGTTGAATAAGCTTAGCCCTGGCCCGAGTAGCGATGACTAGTACATAAATCATGTACCTACTGTAACTGTATACATTATGCCCTTGTTGGTCTTAAGGTTTACAACTTTCAGTTTTTGAAAACGATAGCTTTCTATGAGCAACAAGCGACAAACAACCACTCAGGATACCAAGACAAAGAACAAATTGAAAGCCAAGTTGAGACGCTTGTGTGAACTGAAGAAGGGCAACAAGTTGAACGTGCCACAGTGGCTACATGATGCCTGGAAATCGGGCGATCATTTGTCTATGGCCTTGGAGTACCAGAATTCCGGTTTCGACAAGGAATGGTGTTTTTTCTGATATGCCAAGGTGCAAGCATAGATGTTCATGTTGGTGTTAAGCAATCCAGCATGCCACTTCCGGGCTCCAGCTTCCGATGGGGCCACATCCTGACAGGAGCAGTTCATCAAGCGATGTGAGAAAACCACCACGGAAGTCGAGAAGCAATCGAATAAGGTTTGTGTAGGTTGGTACTCAAAGGAGGACATGCGAACCGATTTGAAGTGGAATGCGAACCTTGAATCATTAGCATTCGATTTTTTCCCCACCTGCCAGGTGAGGGTTGTTAGATTTTATCAGAGTTGTTCTTCTCCTCTTCCTCCTCCTCCTTCCTCCTCCTTCCTCCTCCTTCCTCCTCCTTCTCCTCCTTCTCCTCCTCCGCGTCCTCCTCCTCTTCTACCACCTCTGCCTCCACCTCCATGTCCACTGTTGCCTTGCCAACTCTTGGCCAAGCTCTTCGCCAACTTCGGAGCTCAGTGCGCACTGCTGGACCTCAACCTGGGACCTTCCCAGCTCAGTGCGCACCGCTGGACCTCAACCTGGG
>Ga0126342_10023335_pt1 | contig 10133 bp, 13 predicted proteins | sample Cyp1metagenome_FD_92528 | JGI IMG/M metagenome (GOLD analysis project Ga0126342, IMG submission 92528) | Coral microbial communities from Lord Howe Island, Old Settlement Bay, Australia - Cyphastrea 1 metagenome | ecosystem: Host-associated > Invertebrates > Cnidaria > Coral ... | reverse complement strand
AAGTTGTGTGTGGACAAGTTGTTTGTGAGTAAGTTGTGTGTGGAAAAGTTTTGTGAATAAGTTGTGTGTGGACGAGTTGTGTGTGGGTAAGTTGTGTGTGAGTAAGTTGTGTGAGAGTAAGTTGTGTGTGAGTAAGTTGTGTGAGAGTAAGTTGTGTGTGGTCAAGTTGTGTGTGAGTAAGTTGTGTGTGAGCAAGTTGTGTGTGGACAAGTTGTGTGGTGACAAGTTGTGTGTGAGCAAGTTGTGTGTGTGGTGTGTGGTCAAGTTGTGTGTGCGGACAAGTTGTGTGTGAGTAAGTTGTGTGTGGTCAAGTTGTGTGTGGACAAGTTGTGTGTGACCAAGTTGTGTGTGGTCAAGTTGTGTGTGGACAAGTTGTGTGTGAGCAAGTTGTGTGTGGGCAGGCGGCGGGCGGAGAGGCGGGCGGAGAGGCGGGAGTGCACAACCAAAAACAAGAACCCCACACAAAGATGTGGGGAATTAAGACTCAACCAACAAATCAACAACCTCGGAATTACCCCCCAGTCCCCCTCCAAGAAAAATCTGTCTCCAAGTGAAACATATCTCATAATTAATCATATTTCATCATATAATACTGGTTGGTGGTTTGAACCCCTCTGAAAAATATTAGTCAGTTGGGATGATTATTCCCAATATATGGAAAAATGAAAGTCATGTTCCAAACCACCAACCAGAATATCATATATAATATCTCCTTAATGCTGGCCCAGGGTAGCCACATCCACAGCCGCCACCAAGGCACGGTTCACCTCGCGCCGCGTCGAGTCCTCCGTGTTGAGATCCAAAATCACCGGCTGCAAGGCCTGGCAAATCACCAAGGCAAAGCCCACCTGGGCGTTGCAGTCCCAGGCCCAGCAGTGGAACATGCGTTTAATAACCCAAGCATTTTGACAAATGTATACGTTACCATACATCATAATACATCATGTATGTTTGGCACATTTTTAGGAACCATCATTGATTTATTCACAGCAAATTGGTTGCCACCAGCGGTGTTCAACTTATTAGCATGTTGGTAGGATCCTGTACCCCAACAAAAATCCCCGACATCCAGTGGATTTGTATACCCAAGATGTTGTTCCCACCTCTTTCCAGCTTCCAATACAATCGTCCCCAACAAATCCCCAATAATGCAATGGTTTTCCATGGTTTCCCACTGACATGTTTTCCAGCTCTTCCCCGCGACCTTCAGCACCATCAGCAAGACCATGGACCAAAAGAGTGCGCCGATGCTGGCAACACAGGTGCCAACCAGCAGACGCAGCTGCCGGAACAGCTGGACCTGGTTTGGGAAAACGTCACCCGAAACGCAACATCAAAGGTGGTTGAGATGGGGAAAATCCCGAAGAAAAATGGAGATTTTAGTGATTTTTAATGGGAAAACCGGAAAACCATGAGATAATCATCTATATAATTTTTTTGATTGGATAATAATCCAGTAGCAAATGGAATATGAATGGAATATGAATGGAATATAGTATATAGTTAATCCAATCTGGTTTATAGCCAGCCATGTTTGACACCAGAGGGTACATCTGGTGGTTTGGCGATCGAGGTCATACTTGATGCAGCGATGTGTAGCGCGGCTATAATGGGCCCGCCCTTAGACACTAATGTGGGTAAAACAATAATAAACCATCCCCAAAATCACTATAAATAGGTGGTATAAACCATCAAGAATTGGGTGGTCTATTATTGTTTTACCCACATTATTCTTTTTTAATGATCAGATCTGATTAGTATTGCAGTATCAGGTATTGCCCCCAGTTTGCCATTGACAGGAAAAGATTGACCTCTAAACTCCAAACATCTCTAAACTATCCATGCAGTCGGTTGACGCAGCTGTGCAGCCATGGCACGGTCTTCACAATTCGCAGGGTGCGTGCGATTCGCATCAGTTTGATGACCCGAATGCTGTTCACTTGATCTTGGTCACTGCCCCACACCAGCCTTGGTTAGTGGCAATGGGGCCCTCAGGATTCGTTTTTCTTGTGGGACTGACTAGAAAATCCAGCAGTTTAACATGAAAAAGAAAGCGCAATGACCATCACGATCTTCCCGATGAGCATGAGAGCTTCCCCATTCAAAACACTACATCCTAGCCGTTCCGTTCCCAGTAAACATGTCACTTTCATCCTATGTCCACTTGACAACTGAGGATTGCTGGGAATGTCCATCCCAGTGGCAGTGGCATGAGCAACAGCTCAAAGGCGTTGACTGCCACCACGCAGGTGTCGAAAATGTTCAAGAACATGAAGCCCTGTCGCGGATCAAAGTACCATTCGTGCCGCAAGACGATGATCCGCACGAGAACATCTACAGTATACCTGAGGCCAGTGGTGACAAGAGCCATCTGAAAGGAATTAAGCCATTAGATGCAAGATTCCACGGATCACGGATAGTTTTGGTTGTTTTAATATATATATATATATATAATTTACCCTCTGGTTATTTAACATAGCCATGGAAAATCACCATTTTTAATAGGTAAACCATCTATAAATGGGCCATGTTCCATGGCTATGTTAGATAACCAGATGGTAATAATAATCATATGCACCAAGATTTAGGGATCATATTCCATCTTTTCCCTGTGTGAAAATTCAAACGTCTTCATCCAGCTTCCAGCTACATGCTGAAGAAAATGTACTCCGCAACCTGAAAGAAGTTCTCATCAATGTTCCATCCTGCATCTGATGAGAGGCCCAGTGAAAAGTCTAAAGTGGCTCCAGTGGATTGCGTTTCCAGAATCATGAAGGCCAGGTTTATGAGCACCACAATCCCCATGTAGCCGTCCAGTGGCCCTTTCACGAAGACCTTCCAAAATGGCTCTGGTTCCCACCTTTCCTTCATGACAGTAACTCCCAGTTTCCCGGAACGTACACCCGCACCCTTGCTGGGTGTCTGAGGCTTCAATTCCTCATCTTCCTCCTCGACTTGGAGAAAAAGGGCCCTGGGCCGAATCAAAAAAACTACGGAGACTGTTCCCAGACAGTTGATAAATGTTGGATAATGTCGGTAAACCACTTGGAAAAGAAAGAACAAAAATCACCGAGCCGGCATTTTGGGAACTCGACGTCCTCGGATTTCTCTGGAAAATCCAAGTCACAGACTTCCAGCACTGGTTCCTTCACTACCAGCGGCTCCCTGGAAGTCGCTCCAAGCTGTTGAAGGTCCATTGTCTCCACTGGAAATTCCGGCACTGGGTCTCTGACGTCTCTGATCAGCTTCCGGATTAGCCTTGGACTTGGAAATCTGGAAAAAAAAACCTCGTAGATTCATGTAGATTCACCATTTCTGATGGATAAATCATGTTATAAAATGTTATAAATATGAACAAACTCAGGCGCAAGCCTGGAAAAAGGGGACTGGATGGTATACTGGTACCTGGAAATCACATATATAGTTCATGCTTAGTTCATCGTCTTTTTCCAAGTCAACATGGTACTTTGGGATACAGTAAACCATGTTCTTTTAGACAAACCCAGGTAGGCCATATGGGAAAATCAAGTCAATTAATCTCACGTCCGAGCAGCTGTTCTTGCTGTGCAAACTTCGCATCTAGCAGTTCAACCAAGAACCGGCAGGAGATCTTGTCGGCGGGAGGTTCACAAAGGCCCTCCATTTTGGGAGTGGGCATAACGACGGGGCGCTGTGAGGGCCAGGGCCTGCGCGCGGACCGAAAAAAAGAGCTGCAAAGCAATGGAAGCAATGGCATAGTTGTGGGTGTAGTCAGTGGCACCAGAGCCCTGCTATCCATGGGTGATTCTGATGACACCTGTTAGACCCCAAACCATCCATACATGGCACAGTACATGCATTCATCTATATATGAATGAAATATTACAATATTTAGGACTATTTAGTCTATTTAGGCAAATTCAGCATGGTTGAGACGGTATGGTATGGTGTTTAGTATGTATATACGCATAGATCAGAGGAGATCATATTGAGTTCAGTTGAAAAAACTGTGAACCAGTTGAAGTTTACCTGGATACGGTGTCAACATGGTGTCAACATGTTCATCTGCATGCTCCCCTTGCGACGCATCGTTTTTCAGACTTACTCAGCGGCATCACAGTTGGCCACCACAAATCGTCTCAGCGACTGGAAGAGGTAAGCATCATCTATGCCCAAATACTTCGAAAACCTTGTTTTTTTTGCTAATCAGTGGAACTCAAAAAAATGATAACCCCTCCGTATTGAAAACACAAACCCACATGGGACTCCAAAATGAACAAACAGTTATAAAACTAATTACAACTACGTATGCATTGCCGCGTCCCCAAATTCATGACGCATTTCCATGTGGGAACAAATAGGTAAAACCTTGCCCCTTTTCACATCTAGGAAACTCGGTGGGCTGAAGGCGATCCAGATTTTGTAGCAAAGCCTTGGCTGCCAATGGTTCTCCTGGCAACTCATCCAGAGAGTTCAAGAAAGTACGGACGGTGAAAAGGATGCACTTGGGATGTTGGCGTAGCCGTCGCAAGGTCTGATATTCAACCTTCAGCCACGCGCTATCACCTAAACCTTTCTGTTCAATCCTTTCCTTCATTTCTTGGAAGAGAGAAGCCCGTTCATCTTCCGAAATCCCGGGGTTCCGGTGAGGATAGCGGCTGTATCCCGCCAAAATATCATCGCTCCAACTGACATTCCAATTACTTCGCCACATAGGCCGATCGTGCTCCAGAGTTGCAAAGACCTGGGGAAATGCCCGCACGAAATGGGCAAACTCGGAAAATTATCAAACCAATATGTATATATATATATATATGGCATTTTTCAGCCGTTACCATAGCAACTATACATTAACAGAGCATCCAAAGATCAAAATTCAAGCTCAAACTTGTGAATCAAAGGCCCCTCCAAACCGGCCGGGGTGGAGATGCACCCTACTGGCACCGACATCCTGCAACATGTGGGCGACCTCCCCGCCTTATTCACTGGTTTCTCCAAGTCCCTCTGGTATTGCTGTACCTTCCGGTGGATTTGGTCCTTGGAGTTGCTGAAGGCTGCTTCCAAAAAAGTCGAGCTTCTCATTAATTACCCAGTAGATTGACACCTTTTGTGACTATGATAAAATCCCAACTCAGAAAAACTGGTGGACTAGTTAATGTGCATCAAAAAAAACATACATTGATCCAGGTATGAAATAGAACATTATTTACCAATATTTAAAAATCCACCATTTATAGATGATTGCCCCATTAAAACCTCGCCTCCATTGCTAGCCATCTTGGATTGCTGGTCTCCAAGGGCCCCACGTTAGGTGACCCTCCAACTATATACCCATAAAAAACAGTGTTTTACCTCAAAATTTACTACTTCTACCATATTTTGAGGGGTGATTTGGAAGTTCTAGGCATACTATAATACACACACACATCTATCCATCTATCCATCCATTTATCTGAATCTACCTATCCATCTATCCATCCAAATACCATGATATACCCATGATATATCCATGATATCCCATGATATCCGATGAATCCAAGGGTCCATATTCATCCCAAAGCGCTCGTGGAAGCGCGTGAAACTGAAGAGCACCGAGCCCGCGACCACGGTGCCATCCTCTACCAACACCAAATCCTCCTGGGACACCGCCAAACTCGAAGCAGTTGTTTTCTAATGATGGTTTATGGCAATGTACAATGACTGGTTCCATCATTAAATGGTTGAGTTAATGGTTCCATAACTCAACCATCATTTATGACTGGTCCCATTAATGATGTGGTGCCATAATCATCTTGAAAAATATGAGTTCGTCAATGGGAAGGATGACATCCCATATATGAAATGGAAAATAAAACATGTTTGAAACCACCAACCAGATGATGATCACTTGGCTAAGTTTCCTAATTTTTGGTTTGGAACTATAGATTCACCATGTCTTATGGTACATCTATAGTATTCTATAGTTCGATGGAGTTGTAAAACAAGTTCATGACTAGACTAGAACACCTTGGATACTAAGTATAATACCATATGATATCACAAAATGTTCTAGGTCCACTTGCTGGTTGAGCAACCTACATGGAAAAAATAGGAAAGACATAGGGGAATCATCATCCCAAGATGGATCACCAACCAGAAAACAATGAATTACCACCAAAAAAAGCTGCGCTTGGAAGCGAGTAGTCATCGGAATTCATTGGGATGAAAAACGCCTTCCAAGTAGCCATGGCATAAAGACCACAGGCGCAGCAACAATAAGTGAATCCTTTAGTTGATGCGTGGCCTATCGTTGCACCGTTGGTTACAACAGGATAACATCAGCACCTCGGTGACTTGGGCCCATGGCAGTCAAGATGTGACTTAATCAGAATAGATTGTATATCATGTCTCTCAAACCTTTCTTGGCTATAGATATAATGCTATATCTTTGGATTCTTGTGGTATAGATAGTTGGATAGAAACATAGGAAGACAAAGAGCAACGTAGTAGATAGGCAAATATATATATATATAATTATATATATATGTGCACATTAGAGGCGAAATCGACTAGAAAAAAAAAACACCAAAGGTGAACAGAAATTGATCCTTTGTCTTTCGCATGTTTTGCGTTCTTGCCTTGTTTGTTTTTAGCCGTGTTTTCGTTTGTTTTCATCTTCTGCCTTCGTTTTGCTTTCTTGGGCTCATTGTTCCTTCTTCCACTAAATGTGCAAACTGACGAAATCTTTGGAAGAAAAACACATGAGAAAAACAACGAGACAAAAGCACACAAGGAAGGAAGAAAAACAACGATCCACTCTCCGCCTACCTGAACCAACAAGGACGCCAGCTCCAGCGGAAAATGTTCAAAGTCGCCCAAACGGTAAGACACATCGACATCAGCCACCTCAGGCGATGAGGCAGAAATCAGGGCTTCTCTTGGATTATGCTGGTTGGTTTATACACCCCATTATATAGGTCTGGCAAAAGATCAAAGTATTGAAGTGCTCATTCAAGGCCTTCCCGGAAATATGAGAATCATGGCCCAATTGCCCTGTTTGGAGGCCTGTCGCCAGGTTCAATTGCTGGTCTGCTAGAGGTGAAGCAATGTGAAAGCAATGATCCCCCCAAATGCGGGAGCGACTCCAGAAAAGTGATGGTTGAAAATAGGATAATGCGGTAAACTCAATAGTAAACCATCCCCAAGTCATCACCATTCCAATGGGTGGTATAAACAAGCTCCAAATGGCAAATAGTTGTTCATTGATGTTTATTGTTGGGTTCCCCTCATTAATATTAACTTTCAGATCTTCACCCCAAGGCACCTTCAAAGCCACCACAGTGTCGGATCCAAAGGGTTGCCCTGGAGTGGACACTGGGGTTACCTGAAAGTTCTCAGGATACCAGCGAGGCAAATGATCCAGCAACATGTCCAAGACTTCCTTGGGGCTTCCATTCCAAAATATCACTAAATGTGCCAAACAAATCTGAAAGTCAAGTTGGATCATGATCCTTATCCCAGTTTCAGGGATGGAAAAAAGATTTAAAAAAACGAAAAATCGCTGAAACTGCCGACTGGAGCTTCGCGTTGGGGTCCCAGGCATCCTTCTGCTTGAAGCAGGTGCAAATGCCTCACAGGCGATTGGAAGATCTCCTGTTTTTTCTGCAGATGTTCGCTGGACGGTTCGAAGTGGATCCAATCCTTTACCTAAGCTGTGGAAGGCCTGAAGCGGGTGGTGCCCCAGAGTTGGCTATACAGTTTAGCTCGGGTTTATGGTATCTATATGAATCTATATTATATACACTTATACATCCACCTATAACGTAGAACTAAGGAACACCACGATTGTTTCATATTGTTTCTATTTTATGATGTTTATGGTTTACCATCTCCTACGCTATCGAAAATCCCCAGCTCCTGCGATCGAAGCCCCAAGCTGAAGGACATGCCAAATCTGATGGGCCCCCGAGTCATGCATTAATTTTTGCCCCATGATTTCTCATTGGAAAAATCACGTCTCACCCCAGCGCCAGACATCTGCCAAGTCACATCGAGGCGGTGCAAGTTCGGACGCAAGCGGCCCTTTGCAGTCACAGTCTCAGTGAAGCCACGCCGCAGCCAAGTGAAAGCTGAAGGTTCTCTTCGAAGGGCTACGGCAGCCCGGGCCATGGCAGCACCGCAAGATTTTTTCACCACAAGTAAAAATAAGGTGAGTATAGGTCAAAATACACTTAAGCTACAAATGAACGGTTCGATCATGTTTGATAATTATTAAACATGACCAATCGTGCGGGTCATTCTTAGTGCCCCAATTTTATCCAATTTTGGCTAACTTTCTGCTAATCTGCATAGTTTGTTGTGTTTCACAAACCTCTGAAATGTTGGTCATCGTTGCAGTGCTTCCCGTTACCAAGCATGATTCTTTGGTCAGGTCAGTTGGCCGCTGTTCGCAATCGATCTGCTCCAGGGATTTGGAAAAGGGCAAGCACCAAAGTTCATCGCCAGAGGTCGTGATGTCCAAAGTTTGACCAAACAAAAATAAAGGACAAAGACAAACTGTTGGAAATGTCTGTGGTACATGTAAACATCAGGTGTCAAATATATCAGAATTTCCCAGATTTCTTGGCGTAAGCTGCGCACCAGCTCTGCCAAAGTTGCAGCGTCCACACCTGCCACGTGGGGCTGCCCTGTGTGATACCTTAAATGAGCAGTTGATTTTAAAAAATGGTAACCTATGTAAAATGGCTGGCAGCAAAAAAAAGGCTGTCAACAGTTCATAAAGAACACCAATATTACATAACCAAGAAAACTGGCGGTTTCAACCAAACAGGCTGGGTTTGAATTGAAATAGCAAAATTGGTAATTATTAAGAAACCAATCTGATGATACATATGTGGCACACCAGGCATGGGGAATTTGCAAAATAGGTAATGCATGTCCCACTGTTATGCGGACTTCCAACTGTGGTCCGGCTGGTTGGTGAAGGTCCCATTTCCGCATATTGAGGAAATATCATTATATAATATATAATATGATATATCCAATAGATACATGTAATATATGTATGTCTATAAATAACTAAATATATATATATATATATGTATATATATATATGCACACAATTACCCGCATCTTCCCTGATGCGGTTTCTTCAGCCCTAAGGTTTTCAGGCTAGAATTTCAGCTCCAGAATTTCATCCCGAATCTGTTTTGTCATTTTTGTTAGTTGGTCTGTGAACATCATGGGGCTGCTCCTCATGAATTTGCCTCAAGCTAAATCATGTTGCACAACCATTGTGCTGTTACACACTTTAAAAACAATATATACAATGACTATCGTGGTGATATCCTGTGATAAGGCAATGTATTCATTGGAATGACAAAAAGAAACAATACATAACAACTAATTTCCCGGATTACTCCCAATATGTGAGAACCCAATATATACTATATATATATATTACATATCATTACTACCATTTGGTTAGGAAACTCTAAGTAGCTTCTCTGCTCCCCATTAGGGAGTATGGATACCAATAGATGCTCCTTGATTTCGTCCTAACCACTGGAAGACAAGAAGGGCTCCAAGAATCGTTTTCGGCTCTCAATGTTTGCTGACTCTTAGAGTTAGGTCTTTATTCTGACCCCTCAAAAATTGTACAATTATTACATTTACACATCTCCTTTGCTCAGCAAAGTGATGTAATTGTCTGCTGCTTTGCAGCCATCAACGTCGCTTGCCCTTCGGCTCAGTGTGGCACTTTCCATGCTATTTCTTGGGACACGCCACTGACTGAAGCCATTGTCGATAGGGCAGCCAGATAAATCCTGGCACCAATTCCATTCTGTACAGGTCTGAGGTGAAACCACAGCCGCTGGACAGTCAAAATGCCTTTGCCCATTCCTGGGGTAACGGTGCCACCCCGTGAAGAAAGCTGTAGATTCTACTAGATCAAAACATCCGATCCCATGTTTTCAATGTAAGTCAGGCTATCACATCACATAGCCTCTGGTAAACTAACATAGCTATGGAAAATTGTTAATTTATAGTTGATTTACCAGTAGTACCGCACAAGGCGGTGGCGGAAGTTTCAAAAATAGGAAACCTATAGGAGAGCTTGGTTGTTGTGAATCAGGGATGGCAGAGCGAAGCCACTGATGGATTGAAAGGTGCTT
>Ga0126342_10023334_pt1 | contig 10133 bp, 9 predicted proteins | sample Cyp1metagenome_FD_92528 | JGI IMG/M metagenome (GOLD analysis project Ga0126342, IMG submission 92528) | Coral microbial communities from Lord Howe Island, Old Settlement Bay, Australia - Cyphastrea 1 metagenome | ecosystem: Host-associated > Invertebrates > Cnidaria > Coral ... | reverse complement strand
TTTTTAAAGGGGATCAATTAAAAGTCAAATTGGCCAAACTGAAATTTTCGGAAATTGGAGATGGATGCCTGTTTTTAGTATTAGGGGGACGTTTAGTATTAGGAGGAAGGGATTAGAAACATATTTAGATAGCTTTGTGGTTAAGGAAATTCACATGACATTGTCAAGCAAACCAGACGATAAAGATAGAACTCAACTCATTATCACGATCAATGGACAGCTAGATGATATATAATATTCGCAAAGAATTGCGCTATATTTCTTCAACCGGCCCAATTAAAAACTATCTCATTGATCTATAAAAACGACCTATATTGATAGTTCTGGTTTAGGGATGCTTTTGATTTTAAAAGAGCACGCTGAAAGCTTGGGTGGAGTCGTCTTATTATTGGCCAAACCGAAACCAGATGTCAAAAAATTATTAGCTGTGCCTAATTTTAAACAACTTTTTACCATCATCCATTACCATTTTATCCCCAATACAAGAATGCCTAAAGCATAGATGCGGCTGTTCGTTAGAATAAGTTTTGTATTGTTCTTTGTTGTCTTCAGCAACGCTTGTGGACAAAATTGTCCACTTTATTTACCAGAATGGATTATGGCATTATTTGTGATGTGCCCCAAGAGCAAGTTGCCAGCTTCCGTCTTTTGATTTCTCTGGGGCGAGGGTGGCATACTGGACACTGTACAACGCCGAAAAAACCCAGTGGCAGAGATCTGCTGCAGATGATGAACAGCCAGCCTCTCAAGATACATCGCTTTTTAAGCTGAGAATTCAGCCTTGATGGTAGCTGGTTTCCTACATTTTTCAACAATTGGCTGCATGAGAAGCAGGTCGATCATCGAACAAACCATGAGCCACCAGGGTGATTTTCACTCTACATGGCGAGCTGTGACCACTTGGGAAGTCACAGATGTGGCACATCTGACATGCAGCTGGCGTTTTTGCCGCCCCAGAGGTGAATCTTAGAGCTTGTCAAGGTAATCAGCGAGTAGTGGCATCTGAAGCTTCAAGTTCTTGCGCTTGCGGATGCTGAGCACCAACTCTTCCATCTTGCCTTAGCAGCGGAGCACTGCTTCCTGGTCTTTTCACCCATTGGTCCAATGGTATTTTCCCAAAAACATCTTCAGCAACTGGCGTAATCACATGGACGTAAACCATCTTAGCTACATGGCTGTGCGGTCAAAAACCTGGTGCCCCAGAAGTCCATGGAAATCCAATAAGTGGAATAGTAACTCACACAACTTTAGGGTGGTGATTGATCTTATTCGTCTACAATAATTTGAATCATCACCTATAACTCGAAAAAGATGCATATGCACATTATGATGAAAATAATACCAGTATTGCTGTTTTCATGAGGTAATGTTAGTTCTATAATATAGTTCTTAGTTAAAATATCGTAACCATGATGAATTTCCCGCAATTACTACGGCTATCATTTATTCTTATATATTTTCATGAAAAAAATCATGACTCATTTCCATTTTATCGCTAAACCAGTAGTACTGCACAAGGCGGTGGCGGAAATTTCAAAGATAGGACACTATAGGGTGAGTTGTTGTGATGCATGGATGGCAGAGCGAACCCACTGATGGACCGAAAGGTGGTTGGAGTTGTGTTTTTTGGAATGGTTGCAATGGTTGCAGTGGTCACCTCCCCCACAACTGCTGGATGTAGTGTGGCGTAGTGCAGCTGTTAGCTGTAGTTGTAGTGTAGTGGTGTAGTGTAATGTAGTTGTAGTTGTGGCCTGGTGTAATGAGTGTAGTGCAATGTAATGTAGTGTAGTGAAGTGTAGTGTGCTGTAGTGTTGAGTGCTGTAGTGTAGTCTAGCCTAGTCTAGTTTAGTGTGGTGTAGTGGGGTGTAGTGTAGTGTAATGTAGTGTAGTTGTACTTGTAGTTGTCGTTGTCGTTGTAGCTGTAGGTAGTGTAGTGTAGTGTAATGTAGTGTAGTAATAGTGTAGTATTGTGTAGTATAGTGTAGTGTGGTGTAATGTAATTAGTGTAGTATAATGAAATTAGTGTAGTGTAGTGTAGTAGCTGTAGTTGTAGTTGTAGTTGTAGTGTAATTGAATGTAGTGTAGTGAAGTGAAATGGACTGTAGCGTAGTGTAATTAGTGTAGTGTAGTGTAGCGTAATGCAGTTGTAGTTGTAGTTGTGGTGTGGTGTAATGAGTGTAGTGCAATGTGATGTAGTGTAGTGGCAGTGTAGTGTGCTGTAGTGTTGCGTGCTGTAGTGTCGTCTAGTCTAGTCTAGTGTAGTGTACTGTAGTGTGGTGTAGTGTAGTGTGGTGTAGTGGAGTGGAGTGTAGTGTAGTGTGGAGTGGAGTATAGTGGTGGTTGTAATTAAAACTGCTACCAAAGCCCCCACGTCTGGCTCACTATTGACAACATGCAGAATCCCTTGCGCCTGCAATGCAAAACGATATCTGAACGTCCAACTGTGCTCCGAACCCGTCAGTTTTTTACACTTTTGACTTCGACATGACTTCGCGCCACAATGGCTTGCACTTTTTCGGCATGTCAACTTCCAAAAGTGGTCCGATGTTGGTGTGTTTTGTGCATTTTGACTTGGAAACGTGCTTCGCGCTGCAACGGCGTCCACTTTTTCATTCTTATCTCAACTTCCAAAAGCGGTCTGAGACCGTCAGTTTTTTACACGTTTGACTTGGAAATGTGCTTCGCGCCACAACGGCGTGCACTTTTTCGACATCTCAACTGCAAAAAGTGATCCGCACCCCTAGTGTTTTGTGCATTTTGACTTGGAAATGTGCTTCGCGCCACAACGGCGTGCAATTTTTCATCTCTCGTCTGGCCAGATGCCTCCGCACCCGCCGCTTTAGCGAGGCTACTTCTGACCCTCCGGAGCCACAAATCATTGGAAAAACACAGTGAATTGCGACTGTCCTACCTTTTCGCGCACCTGCATCTTCTTTCTTCTCACTCTTTCTCTTCCCTGATCTCTCTCTTCTTCTCCTCTTCTCTGACTGTTCCCACCTCTGCTTTTCCATCTGTCCATATTGTCGGAAGTTTGACTTCTAAACTTCCTTCGATAAGTTATATAATGTTATATACCCCTATCATCACCTATCTAATCATTCCTTTCCGCAAAAAACGCCGGAAGGGGCCAAGTGGCTTCCCTTCTCGAGACAGTTGCCAGGCAGACTCTCCCAGTGATCGAAGACGCACTGCGGGAAGGCCTGTCCGCTGGTGGCCTGTCGCAGCGAGCCTACGAAGCCGAAGGACTCGGAGACCGGCAGGTGCGCCTTCACCTGGAGTCCCGGTAGGTCCGGTAGGTGGCTTTACAACAAACAAATGGGAGGAAGTACCAAGTAGATCCAAGTAGTTCAACAAGGCTCGAGGTTATCAAGAATCCTGTTTTGAACCAAGAGCTGGGAGATTGCATTTTGAACCTCTCATGTGGGAATCGAAAAGAAGTCTTTTACTGCGGGCCTGCACCAGTGGTGTACCTTCACGTTGGTTCTCCTCAAAGACGCAGCCTGCAAGGCTCGGAATCACCCTTGATCAACATTCACCATGCGTTTCAGGTGTTTCCAAGGAATGCTGGGTGCTTCTCAAAGGACTAGTTGTCAGTTTCGTATTTTCTTGCAACAAGTCAATAGCGGCATATGATAGTAGATGTACAAGGTGGGGGTTTACAAACCAATCTAACTATATATAGTTATAACTTATAACTTCTATAAGCCCCAGTTAGCATAGTTACAAACACTTCACCATCTGCATGCCAATGACACTGCCGTTTGTTCGGGTTAACTCACTTACTCAAACGGATTGTGTACTTAGGTCTGGTCGCTTTGCAAAGCCTGCAAGCAGTTGAAACTCAACTAAATCATGTATATCATGTATGTACATGATACATACATATACAGACATATATATATGATTGTGTATTTTCCGAGTTACTTCTGTGCATCATACAGTCATACATTAAAATGATTTACATTTCCTCGTATGGATGGGCAAAGGCTTTGTGTCAAAACATGTCCCTGGGAGCTACGCATTGCTACGCTACGCCTCTGCGGAGGTTCAAGCAGTTGTAGATGCCACTGAGGGAATCCTTCGGACAGGAGATCTCCACCTGAGACCCGGTGATCACACCCGATTCATCCCGATTCATGATCATTTCAATCATTTCCTACTGAAATTTAGCAAAATTCAAAATAAAAGTGATCTAAATCGAATTACTATAGTGCTATACTCAATTTCGCCCAGAATCTCCAACAAATTTTCAAAACATGGGATCTTCCCAAACTATCCCAATCCCATGATAAAAGATGGCCATGGTCCCGCCATGCGACCAGGAAGACCGGCTCTTGCAACGTTGGCTTGGCCGTGAGCTCGGATGCGAAGCAGGCGCGACGGGTCGCCGGCATGATCTGACCACCTCCCAGGCGAAATGATGAACATATTAGGGGGATGGGATATGATGGGATTCATCTTGTGGATTGTCTCAGTGATTATAGTGATGGGCGTTTCTGTTGGCCTATTTCATCCTATTTCCATGAGTATCTGGAACAACTATACTGACGCCTTTCCACAGGATTCATAAACGTATTGTAGCATTCAAGTTTTCCAGTTTTGCTAGGGGTCAAACCGGGGGAGCCTCCGAATATCATCATCAAACTCATCATTTGTGGAGGTGGGTCAAATTTTAAGACTCAGAGAGCCGCAGAATTTATATGGTCTATGTTTAGTTTTAATATGTTTTAATCATCCATTTTTGGAGGTACCAACTTTTGATCCATACATAATAATTGCCCATACGAAATGTCTAAGGAAGCCCCATGGGCCCATGAGCCTCCTCGATGGACCTTGTCTGGATGCAGCATCACCTGTGTGTCTTGGTTGGATGAGCACAGTGGCTAAGAGTTGGGTAAAATGTGATGGCTCACTTGTGTGACTTGCTACTGGTGATGACCCTGATCTTTGTGAACCAATCCAATTGGTGACTAGTCCAAGATGAGGATCAATGTGCCTATGCCTATGCCGCAGGCCGCCCAAAAATCAGGACCACGAACATATACACAACTTTAAAATACTTTAAAACCTGAGTTCATAGATGTTCATAGCGGGTTTTCTCTCTCCCACTTATGACCATTTTTTACAAGAAGCATGCCAACGTGGGTTTGACTGACTCCAAGCCACTTCAGTCAGATTGAAGCGGATACCGCGCATGTTCTCCTGGCCGAGTCGTCTGGGACATCCGATGTGTGATTGTCCGCAAGAATGATGCTTTGCTTGTGACGCCACATGACACCACGTTTAAACGTGCATCACACAATCACATGGAACAAGTCAAACTCGCATCGAAATCACAAGATCAGAAGCATCACAATCAGCTTCACTGCCATCATCTTCTGACGTCAATACATGCAGATCAAGGATGGATCTTCAACCCTATTTCATCATCTCTTCTTTACCCTCCCTTTTCGTCCCCCTTTTCGTACCGTACCCTGTGAGGTCCTCGCAGAGTGGACCTTCCTTGGTGGCCCATTGGAAGGCGCTGGTCACCGAATCCTTGATGTCTGCCAAGTACTGTGCACCAATGGTGGTATCCACCACCATGTTGGCACCGTCGCATTCTGGACCAAAGCACCAGATCTTGCTTTGAGCCACCTGGGCAATCGATGGCAATCGGCTGGGATCTTACTACGCTCAATTATATAAAGGTATGGCCATGATGGCATCTAGGAAGCCTACAATGAAGTGGTTTGTCATATTGTAACACCCAACCCCAGATTTTGCCCGTCAAAATGGATATACTATACCATAGTAAACCAATTTTCCGGACAAAGCGAGATTGACTGAGGTCAACTCAGTCATGTATCTGCCCTTCAAGGCACCTGTTTGTCCCATCCAAATTTGCTGGTCAGAAGTTTGGCGGCTTCTTTGCAGTCAGCCTTAGGACCCACTTGTCCTTGCTCAATGGCCTGAACCAGCTCTCCATCCAGCGGTTCAGCCTTCAAGTAGAGACGGTTGTGCTTGTTTGCCGACTTCGCCAGACCTGAAGCACTGGAGATCAGATGCTGGGGATATCCCGAGGAGATCTGGGGGACATCCCATGAATCTGTGCTTTGTGATGGATATGATGGCTGATCTGGCTGAAAATCATTAGCTAAATATCTATGGATGCTTTATGGATGATATAATGGGTTTGTCCGAAAAGATGGTTCCTTTAAAGTTCCTACAGAAATCACAGGAACATCACACAGAAATTTAAACAGCTTCAGTACAGCAATAGCAAACTATCCACCATTTCAGCATGGGTGGTATAAACCATCAACATATGGGTGGTTTATTGCTTTACGAACATCACAGTCCATTATTATGCATATTACACATTATCATTATTAATCACTATTATCCATGATTAACCCATCATCAACAATTTCTGTCCATTGTCAATCATTGTCATCCATTATTAGCCCACTATTAACACATATTAACACATATTAACACCTTCTGACTTTCACTTTGTCGCCGGTTTCCGACTCGCTGGGGCACAAGTCTGGTTGGATTCCTCGGTGACGGTCTCGCGGTAGGAGACCACAGGATCTGACACCGTGAAGTCGCATTGGGCGAATTCCTCTGACAAAACTAGAGATTCCCAGGCATAATGGTGATGTCCAATAATAACATGGCTGGTAAATGATGTAAAATGATGTAAATGGTTGGAACATCCCATTTGAATGGGGCGTTCATGCGATTGGAATTCCAACCCATGACGAATCCCTAATAATTATATATTTAGATAATATATAGATTAAGGGTACAGTAGTGTAAGCATCAACTAAGTGGGGTTCTTGAAACTGATCCTGTTACATTGCCGAATAAGCTTTGCTCCGTCTGATCAAGGTTTAAAGGACTATCATACAGTCATACAGTAATCAGGAGATTTGCAAATAAGCACGACAAATGGATAAATTCCACAGGTGCGTCAGATTGATGATGATGATGATGATGATTATGGTGAGGAAGAATAATGCGGGTTGCATGGGCTACGTAGGGATTCAAAAACAGAAGCAAAATCACCTAAACTGCAACAACATCATAGCACTCATCCCAGCTTACCATCGAAAAGTAGAACATATTCGAAAGCTTTGAAACCACCAGCCACCTATAGTTATCCCCATCTCATGGTCGTTCAATCATATCAAGTCATATCAAGTCCATCTTTTCATGGTATCTAAAGAGATCCAAACGGAGGTTTCCTAAAATGGGGGTACCCCAAAATGGATGGTTTATGGACGTTAATGGACAATCCTATCAAAATTGATGAAATGGGGGTACCCTTAACCCGCCATGATGGTCGGCTTCCATCATCTCCCAGTCCTCCCTCAGGTCTTTCAAGCAGATCTCCACGTGCAATTCCCCGCAGCCCGCAATGACGTGCTCGCCGCTCTCTTCGGTGCTGCAAACCACCAACTGGTCGGATTTCGAGAGCCGCTTCAAGCCTTCCACCAATTTGGGGAGGTCCTTACCATCCTGGAGAAACTGGGGATCATTTTGCCAAACTGGAGCTGGGAAGGTTTTTTTTGTGTTTTTTAATTTTTTTTCGGGGGGGTTGATAGGATGTGAGCTGATACGGGTATACTTATTGATAGATGTTGATAGTTGAATTATAGGTTGTTATAGACTATTATAGTTGATATTCCCAAACATAGATAAAGTAGGAACATCGGGAATTTTCGGCCGCCGTGTTTGATGATGTTTGGTCCCCGTCGGTCCCCGTCGGTCCTTGGGCTTCACTGCCACCTTCACCACAGGCGACACACTGTACTTCATGTCAGTGAAGTTGTGGGCATCTTCCAAAGTGGTGATGGTCCCAGACTTCCTCAGAGATCTGGAAGTGGCTGTGAAAAGAGGGCATTGAACTACTAACCGTTACTAACCCCAAAATTTTAATGTTGATTGGAAAAGTGGTGATCAACCACTGACTGGATGTGATGATCAATCAACTCTACCAAGACCAGTTATGGGTCATCTCCGTTTTCTTACTTTTCGATGGTAATGAGGGTGTCAGTGAAAACCTGAAATCGGTCAATGAGGACAGCTCTAAGAGTCAGTACATACCATTGGATGATTCCATGCATGGAGCTTGAGACTATACCTGCAGCTGGCATTGTAGCCAAAGCTAGCCACCGTAGCCCAAATTGTTTGCCACATGAATCCATGAATCCAAACTCTTGAATGTCAAGTCCATTGATACCAGTACAGTTGCAATGGAACTTACCTCGACAGAAACCAATTGCTCTTCTCTGCTTCTCCGGTATGCTCCCTCGTGTTTTTGGCGTCACACCTCTTTCCAGCAGAATCAATTCATTCAGTCTTCACCCGCTATTTCTGTGTCCCTGACTTATGCTGCAACGCGCGGCAACATAATCAGATCCTCAAATACATGAGGCCCCATCATACAGTACATTATAACAATACATATTATATATATGTATATATATATATATATCATATTATAACTATATATACAACACATTACAACAATACTTACTGAAACATCCATCACATCTATTTCTGTATCCTGTTGTATACTCCCTCCTTGTTTCAACGCACAACCAATATACGGCGAGCCGCAGGATGTATTGGTCCACACCCACCAAGGCCACAGTGTTGCCGCATGGGACGTCCTGGAATGTCTTGGTTTTACTGAACATATTTGAAAATATGGCTACATTGCTACATAATTATTTCTACCCCCCAATTTCATGATGGATGTTCATGGTTCATCATGTTCCCATGAATCTTCATATCTTCCCCATTGAACGATGGTCATCTCCCATGACCCATGGACCAGTTCGCCCATCTCGTGCCTGGATGAGTTCGGTGCCGCGTCCCATCATCAGCACGGTGCGCTGGATGGCGCGCACGTGCAGGTCGTCTCGACTGCCCGGGCGATAGTGGGGCCCTTGGATGCGCACCTTTTGACCAGTGGCCACCGTGCCTGAGAAGACGCCTGGGTTCATGGCGATCATCCGCCATGTCTGAAAATAGGGGAAGTCCCGCACACAAACTCCGTCCTAGCCGGACACTTGGATGTGCATTGCAGTAAGTGGTTAATAAGCCTGTTGATAAGTCTCCAAATCTGATTATCCCCCGGTTTGTGTCATAAATCATCAGAAAAAATCACAAATCTATGAATTGAGTTGTAATGATTCGTCATAAATCATCATAAATCATCATAAATCTATGTAATGAATACGTCCTTTTCCTTCATGAGAACCAACCAATCCCCCTTTGCCCAAGCTTCGGCCGAAGGCATAGAAGCGGCTCCTTGGGCTGTATCACCCACTGGGGTTTTACTTTACAATAAGATACGTAACTGATCGTAATTGACACTATAAATGACAAATGACCAATATTATATATATATATACATGACATTATATGACTATATGATATAATATCATACTGTAATTTATAAAGTGGTATAGCGGCTAATAGCGGTCAAATATTTTTGGGATGGTTACCTATCATCTTCATTCATCTTTGTCATTTCATATAATTCGATAAAGGGTGGAGCCACCATTCAGCTGGGCCGAGTCACGCACTGTGGATGGTTTGCGAAATCCTGCACCTATTGGTTTCATAGATTCATACTTAATAAATCGGAGTTGGTATTTGGGGAGGACTGTTGGGTCAAGATTTTGTCTGTAAAGTAGCTCTGCCCAACCCCAATCATTACATTTTCCATGCACAGGCCAAAAAAAATCACTACAAAAGTGCAACCCCAGCCTGGATAAAGGGTTACTACAAAAACCAAAGAATCTAACAAGAGACCCTTCAAGATACCCTTAAAAAACCCCGTAGATGTTTGTAGTGATTTTTAAGTAGATCCCACTCAAGTCTTCAAGATCAATCCAAAAAATGACAAAGTAGTTTGTAGTGGTTTTTTGGTATACACTACAAAAAAAGTGAACAGAACTGTCTTTTGAAAGTAAGAAATTAAATGACAAATGCAGGCGCCAGAAAACCTTGTCGTGTGTGGTCTTGTGATGATCGATGACAGTAGGTGGTTGCCATGGGGGAGGGACAAAGATTTCTTGAAGTGGATTTTGTAGCGTTGGAACGCTGCAACTTGATTTTGTAGTGGACCTCTT
>Ga0126342_10023333_pt1 | contig 10134 bp, 8 predicted proteins | sample Cyp1metagenome_FD_92528 | JGI IMG/M metagenome (GOLD analysis project Ga0126342, IMG submission 92528) | Coral microbial communities from Lord Howe Island, Old Settlement Bay, Australia - Cyphastrea 1 metagenome | ecosystem: Host-associated > Invertebrates > Cnidaria > Coral ... | reverse complement strand
CAAGCTTGGACGCCCATAAAAAGCCATGGATAGGGATGGCCTGTTGCTAAGAAAGACAAGTTCCACACCTGCGGTGGTCCCAGGCGCCGCCCCTGCCTTGGCGAAGGCCGGGGTCGGCGGATAAAGATTCATAGCATAGCCAATAGCCTTCCAGTTGGTATTTCGATGTAGTTTGGGCACCTCTCAGTTGCAGACTTAGGAACTGAATGGTATGTAGGTCGATCGCAACGGCTTTATTGCAATTGCTGGATTTGTTCACGTACTGTGTCAGCCGTTTCAAACTGGGATGGTCACCCAAAGGGCACCAGAGGTGGCTTTTGAGTTGGTCTCTAAGCAGGGTTGTGATGTTCGTGGATTCACACTTTGCAAACTTTGCAAACTTGGGGATATATATATATATTTATATTATATTATATTATATCATATTGTATTATATTATATTATGTTATATTATAGATATAATATATTATATAAAATATATTCATTATATATATAATAATCAATAATGACTGAACCACATTGAACTACAATTTAACTAATTTGGAAAGGATGTGAGCACCAGACCATGCCGCTTTGCAGCTCACCGCCCGTAAGGACTATACAAAATGTCGATGTTCAAAGTGCAGCTACCCTCAAAGATCAGATCCCAAAAAATGCTGTGAAGGGGCCACTGCGAAAACTATTTTTTTTTCGGGCTCAATGAATTGATTCTTATGGACAAAATTCAGAAACCCTGTCTTTCCTACATGTTTTTCTCCAAATCCCTAGTTTTTGGCCCTTTTTTTTGCAGTATTGCTCCAAATCTACAGGGGTTTCCCGTGTCCAATTTTTCCTTCAACGGACTCGTCAGGACCAGCACCTCAGTGATCCGGGAATGGATCCGAAGAGACTTGTTGAGCAAAGCCTTGGAGGAAGCGGAGCAACTCATCCTGTTTCTTGGCTGCCGGTGTCCAAAAGATCCAAGTTATCCCTTCGTATCCCACGTGAATTTCTGTCGTTGGGATGATCATCTCCCGACGAAGTGAAAATAGGGCATGGTAAGATGAAAAATCTCTGGTGACACCGAAGAAGTGGCAATGTTCTTGTTCTTCTTGAAGTAATTCACCGAAGAATCTGAGTTCCATTGTTGCCATGACTTCCTCCGCAAAATGAGCCATCCATTGTTGGGTTTGACAAATGAGAATATATATATATATATTATATGTGTAGAGGATCCGATTGTTCTTGGGGATGTTCCTCCATCCAGTGGGTGTCTCAACGGACCATTTCACCGTGATCCGCCGGTCCAGGGCGCTGGAGCAGGCCGAAAGGCTGGCCACCATGAACGAGCTGCGCAAGCAGGCTGGCTTCGAAGGCGCAAAATTGGGGCAGCATCACCGGGGATCCAACGACTCACTGGATAGAGTCTGGATAGAGCTGATAGAGAGTTGAGCTATGGCAGCCAGTGGAATACACAGTAAGCCACGAATGTATTGGTGGGTGTGTTCGAGTGTGGACAGGTTAGAATCATACCAAAAGATACCTTTGAATAAGTGGTGCAAATTCAAACGCAGGCTGGTGTGGCTGGAGTGGATGTTTGAAGAGCAAATTGTCGTCTTGGGGCATTGGGCCTGGGAGAAATTTGTTCTGCTATCTGAGCTCCAACCTTGCCCAGATCGCACCTGACAATGGTAAGGACTCTTGCACTTGCGAAACATGTCCATTGCCAATGAAACGGCGTGTAGTGCCGAAAATTGCCATGTGTGCTTCCCTCTCCAAATTTGGGGACACACCTCAACCAGCTTTTTTCTGGGACAACTTGATATTTTTATTTTGTCGGTGGCATTCTCTTGCAGAACCATGCAATGGCTTCTACTGATGGCCTTTTTCCATGGGTCAATTGGTGAGAATGGAGGGTCGTTCGCCAGTCGTTTGCTGATTTTTCACAAGCATTCCGGATACTGCAAATGGCAATCAAGATGGCTTGTTAGAGGAATCCCGAGGTTGATCATAATTTTTCCACGAAATCGGCTGTAAATTTTGGTATCCCCTATTTTAGTAGATAAATGATAAATGCCAAATTCCTGGTCAGTATGTCTATCATTCATGGCTGGTTGATGATTAAACCATCAGTCTGTTTAATGAAAAATCACAATTTTTGATGTTTACCTCGTGATTATTGATGGTCGAATTGAATCGCTATTGTTGATGCTTAAATATGCTTAAACATCACCATTTTGATGATTTAAATCAGTGTGTTTGATGGTTGAATTGCCGTGATGAATGGTTTCCCGTCAGGCTCCGGCAAGATGCAGCGGAAGGCAAGCCTGCCGCGACCGTTGGGTGCGCCAGGCAGGCCGTTTTCCCTCGATGTGTGATGCTTCTCTTTGGTTTCTGCATTTTGGCCCAGAGATGTTGTTTTTTTTTTTTTGCGCATTTCCAATCTCACTGGGAGAAATTACCCTCCGCTAATCAAACATGGCAGTGGTAACTCTTCCATTTACAGTAGATGATTTTTCCCATTGAACCGCCATTTCGGATTTTCAACTGCCATGGTTGATTACCAGAGGGTAGTGGTGATGTTCCGGCCCTGCAGGGGAGGTGATGGTTGGGCTTCGAGACAAGGAGGACCTGCAGCAACTTGGCTAATTGCAGTGAATTCCTCCGTTTTTTTGATCTGTTCATCTTGGCCCAAGGAACAAGAGTTGGAATGAGAAATATCTATGAATATCTGCAGGATGTCTTGAAACAAATCAAAGGCAGAAGGGGCCCGCAAGGCAGTGTTTGTTGTGTCTTTTTTGATTTCAAGTGTGTCTTTTCGAGGATGTTGGTGAAATTTTCCACTATCAGTTTTGGGATGAGTTGATCTAGGACTCCAATTTCACATATTTCACGGACGAATTGTTGGCTGCCACCAAAGTGAGAAATCTGAAGTTCGAATTAGTGTAGGGACATGCATATCTGTGTGTTTATGAGTGGCTAGCGGCTTGGCTTCGGAGATGAATGGTTCGAACCGGGACATGATGACATGATCAACAAGAGATGGGTGGATAGATCTGATGATCACTATCGCCCCTACAACTGAATCATCGCTGAGCAGCCCGCCAGTGACTGAGTCAAGGTTCATGTCGCTGCTTCAACTTGGAACCAAGATTTTTTCGGACAAAGGTATACCTACATGTTGAAAACCTATGAAAACATTGGTTTCTTTGAATTTGTTAATTCTGAGGGCCAACCATGGTTTCTGGTTAAGATAACTTACTTCGCAAAAGGCAGTGTTTCTCTTTTTGGCGAAACACGGTTTGAATTGTTGCAAGGCGATCGAAACGCTTGCGGCAATAAACATTGGTTTCGAGGAAACAAAGCCAAATTTTTGGCGGTAGCATAATTTCGGTTTCCTGCAGAGTAGTCCGTAGTCTAACAACACCATGGACACAGTTTCTTGTAAACACACATTCATTTTTTTTTGGGTCACCATCATCTAATATGGCAAATAAGAGCAAACCCACAACAATCTCGTCAGGAATGATTGGTTGGTAAGGGATGCAATCCCCATTCATCCCCACAGAGGCTTCTTTCAGGTTGGTGAATTAGAGTATATAATTGGTTGCGATTTCCCCAGAATCCCGTTCACACATGCAAAGAAAAACATGGGCTAAACATAGCTAAAGCCTAATTTCATAAACGATACCTCCTTGATTTATCTGTATCTATTCATATCTATTCCTATTTATCAATATTTATTCATATTTATCCATATTTATTCGTAAATGTATCCCGTACATACTGGATCGCCCCAGGATCTCAGTGGATCCGCCACCTGGGACGTCCTTGCAGGCGTGGCAAGGGATTTTTTTTCTACGGAGGTTTAATGGGAAAAACATGGAAAAACACCCTGTAAATGATGGTTGTTTTTTTTTTCCCCCGCTATAAACTTCATTAAACTTCTATAAACTTCCATTTATAGATTTAGCTCGGGGATTTCCCAGCCGCTTTTGATTACCGGAGGGTAAACATATGAATACTCTCCCGTCATTTAACAACAAAATGATGTTCTTTCCTCAGCAAAGATGGAGATTGAACCAATAAACATGGGACATTTACCATCTGGTAATCTATATAATATGACAAAGGAGCATCCTATTTTTTAATTCACAAATTGGTCAACAATTCAAACACTTGGGGTATTTTCTTCTTGCCAAGTGATACTGATTACCGGAGGCTACCCTTCCAAGAAGCCAACCTAGCAATGGAAGATCTCCCATTTGTGGTGGATGATGTTTCTCTTGCAAAATCTGAAACAACCCATTCCCAAGTTTGATTGGTAGAAAGTATTCCATAATTGCTTAAGTTGAGGTTTAAGTTCTTTTTTCAGAAGTGGAGGCATGTAAAGACATACCATTGCTCTTCCAAGGTAAGGATAATTTATTGAGGTTGATTATGACAATAGTCCATAGATCTACAGATACAGATTTAGTTGGAAAACAGAAAACAGATCGTGAGCGGTAGCAAGTTGTCACAATGGAGATCAACTGGATCGAATCGAGCATGATACCATAGTGCCAGTGACCAAGTTGTTTGTTGGGTTGAAACTTCTTGACCCATGAGGTGACTGCTTTCTGGTTAGGGCTATAAACCGCTCCAGAACCAAATGCCTCCAATGCCCAAAACCGAAGCACAATCAAGTCGAAACGAAATGTAGCACCCAGTTTTTTTCCTGCACAGATGCTTGATTAATAATAATTGAATATAATTGATGCATTCAACATGAAAATCACAGATAAATCAACTAATTACTCATCAACTGGGTCGAAGATGTCATCGTTGAAGCTTTAGGATCACGTGCTGAAGATGCTGTTGGGGATCACCTGGCCCGATTGCGTGTGCCGTGGATGCATTCGCTGCGGGGAGATTCACCATGGGTACAAACCACATTGAAACAACGGTTAGTCATGGGATGTAATGGGTATTTTGTTGGAGAATATGATTTGATATGGGTTTGTCCGAAAATGGGGGATTAAAACCCAACAAATCCCAAGTATATTGCAATTTATGGAGACAATGATGATTTACCAACCACCCAATTGGGGGATGCTGCCAGGATTGACCGAAATATATAAGTCCCATGGGGGGCCCTTTGAGGAGGTACAAGAATGGGGGTGCACTAGAATTCCAGCAACGTTTTTGAAGGGGAGACGGGTCATTGCTCCAATTACTGTTCCCCATGCCTGATCCAGACTTGTTGTGGATTTTCTCAGTTGCTTGGAGAATCTGGACCGCCCAGATGGTAGATCCAGGACGGTTTTTACTTTTGTCTAGTACCACAAAAAATCAGGTTTTTCCTGGGAGACTTTTAAAGATGTTGAAGGGACATCTTAAGGATTTTGCGATGGGTTCTAGATATCCGAAGATCCCAAGGATTCCTAACATACTCATGCCAAGGAGCCGTGGGAATGTCATTCCCGATGGGCAGCCGTCGATCAAGGCGCGTGGAAAAGCGGGCTGTTGGTTTACGCTGGATGCATCTGGATGCCCAAAGATATTTGTCACCGTCCGTGAGGGATGGGTACACCGAAAACTTTGGGATGATCTGGTATGGCCTAGAAAACCAATCATCCCAAGATAGTTTATGAGCTATATATATAATATAATATATATATAGTATAATACACATCAATATCATGTTATTTTTATATATTTTTATGTTATATCTGTTTAGTCCGTAGCCATAATAGTCAGATGATCGTCAACTCCCAGGCCTTTTGCCTGGGCGCCACACAGCCGCGCTTCCGGCGTGAGCTGAGCCTGGCGGTGAGCTCCAGGAGGATGCCGATGCTCGATAGAAGTTGGCGGAAACCATGGGAAAACCATGGGAAAATCGGAAAACCATGGGAAAACCATGGGAAAACCATGGGAAAATACACTATCAATGGAGAAATCCTAGGTGGGAACTGGGAACCCCCAAATTTTTTTTGGAGCTTTCTAGGTGGGAAAATCATCAATGGGGGTTCCAATTGCTGTGTTTGATTACCCCAGGGTATCTGCTAACAGAGATGGGTGAGGGAATATGGGAATATGGGGTTATTCAAAAGGTTTCGTCAGGAAAAAAACACGAATTCATGGGAGAAAAATGAGAAATTGGTAAAATCCAAACATGTTTCTTTCCTGTTGATTTTCCCATAAAACAACTTCTGGAACACGAAGATTCATGGGAGCAGTGGTCAGGTCACCCCTGTGAAGCAGCAGGAAGCAGGTCGGGAGTCAAACTTTGCCGTCTCTGCCATAGAAGCACCAGTTCTACTTAGAGGTGCAATCAAACTTAAGCACCAACAATGTCCTCTGCCGGAGCTTTGACCATTGGAAAACCTCCCTGAATATGCACTGTTCGAAAGTGCTGCCTGAAATTATGAGGTCAAAACTTCTGGCCGACACAAAATGATTGGTTGATACAGTACTTGGTATTTGCTGAGGGTATTTGCAGCTTGTCGTCATCCTGCTGGGAAGAGCCGCAGCCGGTAATAGCTATGGATAGAACCCATTTATGACCGGGACAGTCCCATTGGTGGGACTTCTCGATCGTTGGTCAGAGTCCGCCCAAAAGCCAGGGAAATCCGAAAATTGGGAGTTTTTTTGACAACCTTTTCTTTATGGTTTCAGGGTTATCAACACCCGATAGGGGTATATAAACCATCTTCCCTGCAGGGGCATTCTCCAAGGCGCCTCACTGCTTTGATTTGCACACTAGCGCGGAGAGAGATCCCAGAAGAAGGCTTCCCTTGGACAAGTGCTCCTCGGCAGCTGGGTCTCCCATAGAGTTACCAAGCGGGTTGAAACAGAAGCCGTAAATAGTGCTGAACCCGTCCACCAAAGATGATGGAGGAAATAACTAGGAATCGAGTTTTTTCTGGTGACTTGCGAATGCTCCAGCCCACCAGAGGTTTAGTGTTAAGGATTCCATGGCAAGTTGTCCCCGGTGCCTTTGCAATTCGAAATGGTGGACGGGTTTGAAACGGATACCTTTGAGTTCTGCGCTTCAAGCCCAGGAACTCCAAGCGCTTTTGCAGGGTTCCCTGCCACCAGGAGCTGAGATGAGCTGAGGTGCAGGCCAACAAAGATTACGCTGCACGATTCCATCGGGACAAGAACAATCTCGGTCCGAGTTGGATCATGGCGCACTTTGCCAGCAGCAGGGGGAATTTTCTGGGGCTGTTTCAAAAAAAAATGGAAACCCAAAATTCAATAGTTTCTCATTGCGTTTTCCACATCAAAAAAGGGTATCGGTGTATACCGTATTTGAAGACAAACACACCTATTTTGGCCGCAGGATGGTTGGCTTTGTATTTGGGCTTCTGGGGTGCATTTGTTTTTGTATTGTAGGAACAGGCCATCAAATGGTAGTAACATTGTCGTGCGGACCTTAGGAGTGTATTCTTTCCACCAAGTCCACATTGGAAACTTGATGAAACCTGATGTAACAAATGGTTTATTTGAAAATTGGATACCCCAAATTCCGGATCCAGATAGGGTGTCACAGAATGCCCTAGCTTTTCCAGATGTGCGACGTACCAGATCAAGAAGATTGGTTTCTTCTTGGCATGTACTGTACTCACTGTTGTAACTGAGAGGGGAATGTAAATTAGTCAATCAAATGACATGTTCATCTCTGAATCTCGTGACACGTGATTTCTCAAGACCCCCAAATGTGGGAATTCAAACAGACTTGAACAGCTTGGATCATTGCATCAGACATTTGTCACCAGCAGTCATGGAATGTATCCATCGTGGAGCATCTCCTTGAAATACTTGTTGGACATGGCCCGGCCAGAGTGATGTTCAGATGATGCTGTTTTAAATGGGACAACGGGACAACTAATCGAGAGTAGTTTGTTGCTGGTGCCGCCTGACTTTTCATGTTGAATCCTCCGAAATTCTCATGCCCAGATCCTAACCTGCAAAAAGTCGTTGTTGACACCCTCCATTTTTTCTGGGGTTGCAAGGAACATCAAAACGAGATCCAATTTGATGGTCAAACATCCATGGTTTCATGATGTTTCATGATGTTTCATGATGTTTCATGATGTTTCATGATGTTTCATGATGTTTCATGATGTTTCATGTATTTGATTTCCAATCTAGACGGATAATCCATGGGTTTTAAGGGGTAGAAATGTCCCTTCAACCATTCCTGTCCAAGGCTTGGTGACTACAGCGATGGCGGCGAGTTGTTCATCGCGGACGAGGTGGGTCCCACGGGGGGAATTGGACAAGTTGGGATTGGTGCCTTTTGGGTTAACGCTTTGACCATGAAAAAACATGAAAAAACATGAAAAAACATCAAACATGTTGGTGAAGGCATCAAATCTCTGGCTTTAACCTCAATAAATTGTCATTTAACCATCAATCATGCTGGTTTAACCAAATTAAACCATCAAAAATGATGGTTTAGCTATCAAAAGTGGTGGTTGAATCGGTGGTTGAACCATAAGCAAATGGTGATTTGATCATCAACAGTTGCGATTTTATTCATTACCATCATAATTGCAGATACAGTATTGAGAACAAAACATGTGATTCAAGCGTCAAACATGGATGATGTTGTGGTCCGACGGTCCGATACAAAAACCCAAGATGCCTTGAAGTCGCAATCTCCAGAAGGCCCCCAACCGCCCTGGCCTCTAGGTAACGGTCAATGTGCCACGAATGTGAGTGAACACCTCCTAAAAAGCTTATGCATTGGGTCTATGAACCTTACCAGCGAGATATTGGTGAACATTACACCAGGGTTCGCACTTTGACCAACACTTGATGAAATTCATACTAATCGTATCTATATAATATAATTGTCAAAGTAAGTTGGGAAGCAATCTTCCAAGTTACGGACAAATAGAATTGTGATACTTTACATCACACAACAGTACATGACGAAGGGTGGTGGAAGTGGTGTGTTGGGTAGGTGGTGACGAAGGGAAGTGGTGACTTTGGGAAGTGGCGACGAAGAGAGTGTGGTGACCTAGGGAAGTGGTCACGAAGGGAGTGTGGTGACCTAGGGAAGTGGTGACGAAGGGAGTGTGGTGACCTAGGGAAGTGGTGACGAAGGGAGTGTGGTGACTTTGGGAAGTGGTGATTGTAATGGCTGCATGAGAGTTGTGTTAGTTGTGTTGGGGAGGAAGCCGGAGCACGAAACCTTCTGTTTTTCCGTGTAGAGTGGCTGCAGCCGGCGATGAAAGAAACCTCCTGTGTGCGGCGGGTGCGGCTTGGATCGTTTCAACGCGTAATCGGTTCTCCCTTGGTGTTTTGCAACGTGTGGATGCCAATCGCAATGTACTGGCTGCATGAATGTGTGCGTGGTGCTGCAGAACGCGTGGTAGTGGCTGCATGAATGTTGCATGGGGCTTGTTTTGGGGAGGAAGCTGTAAAGTGGCTGCAGCCGGCGATGAAAGGGAAGTGCTGGTTCAATGTGTTTTGTGCGTTTCTGCGCTTCGCAGTTACATGGTGCTTTGGAAGCCTTGGTTGCACAAGGCATTGTAATGGCTGCATGAATTTTGCATGTTGGAAGTGATTTGTGCAAGCTGTGTAGTAAAAAGTAGCAACGCGAAGTACTTTGTAAGCTTTGTAGTACAAAGTAGTACTGGGGATTATTTTGTGCAAGCTCTGTGGTACTTCCCAGTACTTTGTGCAAGTCATCTACTACAAAGTAGTACTGGGAAGTGCTTTGTGACAAGGTTTGTAGTGCAAAGTAGAACTGGGATGTGCTTTGTGCAAGCTTTGTAGTACAAAGTAGTACTGGGGAGTACTTTGTGCGGCTGATGGTTCGCTTGTGGCGGTAAGATGTGCCAATCGCTTGTGGCAGTAAAAACCTTTAATTTTTACTGCCGCAAGTGATTGTTTTTTACTGCCGCAGGTGATTGCTGTTTTTGCGTGGCAGGTGCAGCATTTGAAGGCCTAATCGCTTGTGGCGGTAAGATCGCTTTTCCGTTTTCAATCGCTTGTGGCGGTAAAATATCTATCGCTTGTGGCGGTAAGTGAGTGTCTTTGATGCCAGGGTATACAAAACCAATCGCTTGTGGCAGTAAGCGGCTGGGACTTGGGATTTGCACTTGGCAGTTGCTTTTGGAAAAGGCTTACCTTTCTTCTCTCGGCTCTAGGATCAGCTCT
>Ga0126342_10023332_pt1 | contig 10135 bp, 10 predicted proteins | sample Cyp1metagenome_FD_92528 | JGI IMG/M metagenome (GOLD analysis project Ga0126342, IMG submission 92528) | Coral microbial communities from Lord Howe Island, Old Settlement Bay, Australia - Cyphastrea 1 metagenome | ecosystem: Host-associated > Invertebrates > Cnidaria > Coral ... | reverse complement strand
ATATTGTATATATATATATATTAATATTATATATATATATATATTGATATTATATATATATTAATATTATATATATATTGCATTTGTTTTTTGGAATCATATCACCAATGCATCTTGATTGTGAGCGTTACTTGAGTCTCGTGATCTTCTGCGCTCATGCATGTTTGCAAGACGCTATGAGGGCGCAATAATGTACAATAATTAGCAATATATGTGCTAGGGCTTGGCATTGGCAGGATCTAACACTGAATCTAGCACAGCGGGCTGCAGACATCATTTTATGCAGTTACTGAACTACCGTTATCCTTCACTCTTTCATATCATGTACATATCATACATGTTGATTTTGCTGTAGCTTGGGCAATTTGGAAACCACAGCGCTGCACATGAAAATGGCGGGTCCCGGCAGCCATGCGACCATTTTTCAGTAACAATTTGATTATGATATTGGTAATTAGCTATTGTATGCTATTGTAGATTGTGGGTTTTCAGTAATTGTTATTGGTCTATAGATTGTAGATATTTTTCAGTAACCCCACAATATGACCAGTGGATTTGGGGCGAACTATAGCTATTTCAAAAGCCCGGCCAAAAGATCTGAGGGACAACAGCCCAGCTTCACAGATTGAGACAGAGCAAAGACCGCAGGACCTGAAAAATGTTGGTCATCAGTGATGGCTTTCACATGGAAAATCCTATGAAAATCCTATGAAAATCCTATGGATGATTTGGGGGGTAGCCCTATTTTAGGAAACCTCCACATTCCATGGTCACAAGCTGCGGTCTGATTTGGGTGATGCAAAATCTTGGTTGTGCCTAGTGGCCTCTCGTGGAAAATGAGAAAGCAAACTTCACATTTTACCGTGGCATGTATATTTCACCAGTTATAATTGGAACTGCCATTGAGTACGGGGCCTGTGGTTTCATAACTGGAATTGGACATCTATCCGATCTATATGATCTATCTGTGGAATTGTCTTGACAGACTTTGGATGTGCCCGGCTCCTCGTTTCTGATTTTGCCATATCTTCAGTTGAAATGTCAAACTGTGTTTCCTGGAAAACGCCATGGTCCACGAAACTATTCAATCAAGCTGCTTGGCTGATTGGTAGCCAGTTCTCTGTCTTCAAGCCTAAGGCTCACATCAAAAGGCAAGCGAACATTTGCTCATTTGCAGACTATGTCATGACACGCTCAAATAACACTTGCATGATTTCAAACGGGACAGCAAGGCTCAAATGAGACACCAAGAGAAGGGGAAGAAAAGAAACGCAGGTGTTCAGGTTTCATGTTGTTTAATTATAAACTAATAGACTATAGACAAATTTGGCAATCATTGGAGTTGTGCGGTTGTATCACGTTGTATCTCCGTACAAATGGTTATTGATACCCCTGTCTAGTGCACATCTTAGATATCTTAGGGGAACCGGCTCTTTAGCCAGCGCACCTTGCTGAATCCCTATGGCCTGTGGCCTAACCTTTTGACCCCAAAAAAATGGTTGGGTGAAGAACGAGGTCACGTTGGTAATTTCCATATCTCATAAAATGAACTCCTCTGAGACTCTGAGCCGTGACAAAAACGGTCATATAAAACGGGCATCCAAATGTTTTGGGATCATCGAAATCTGGAAAATGTCTGGGCAAGATATCGGCTCGACACAAACCGGTGGGTTCAACGTGAACACCCAAAACTCCGATATATTTTGACAGTCAATACATGCTACTGGAAGATGCTAAATGCACGGGGATCTGGGCTCCAACCACCCTTTTTTATTAAACATCCAACGGGTATGTTGTATTGTAGTTGCATCCCAAATCATGGCTGTTTTTTGGTTGCTTCAATCCCCATCTGCCATCATTGCTGAGATTCCACCCCCAAATTTCAAATCTCGGGTCGATATGTATTCAAACTCACCACAATATCACTTGAGGATCTAAAATCCGTGGTACCTTGGGTAGCTAGTTCCGAGCCCAGTATACTGACACATATAGCTAGATGTTGGGTGTAAATATATATATATATATATGAGTAGCGGACAAAATGTTAAATTCAATGCCATGCACAAATCAGGGTCGTCCCCTATCGGTTGTGAGGATTTCAGTATTCCCGGAGGTATCACAAATGGGGTATCAGTATAGGGTCGTCCCCGATCGGTTATTAAGGTTTTGTGCAACCTCGGAAAGGCCAAGGCGAAGCAAGAGTAAATTAGTATTACAATAATTTTGTCGGTTACTCATATAAGGTCCCCGCCCCCACAGAACCCCCATATCCATATATAATGCACGAGAAAATAATGAATCACCCCTCTCCTCTAAAACATTGTAAATATCAGTAAAATATACACATTGCAACTTCAACATTGTCATTTTTTGTACATTTGTGTAGGTTACATAGGCCTTTTATTGAAGGCTCTTTTTCTTGCCTTCTTCTGTCATGCCAAAAGACAGCTGCGCGTGACCATCATGGTGCAGATGCATGAATTTACGCATGACGGTTAAACCTTTATGGGAAATTATAGCCGTTGGGTGCCGTTGTATTCTTAAACAACATCAATAAGGAAACAAAGCCAGGGCCCGTCACTACGCAAACACACCAACTCAAACTTAAACATACAACATTTTAAATTTATAAACTCTTCACATCACTGATGTAAAAATTGCACATGCGGAATGACGCTGCTGGATGAACGATCTCTGAGCACACTTCTTTTTTGACCTCGTCGGCGAACTACGGTTCGATTCATTCTACAAATGTTTGCACCTTTGGGTCCATCGATTTTTTATTGTTTTTCACCTCATCAGTGTAAGACATTCTGTTGGTCATTACCATGACTCTGCATTTGTTGCATTCAACATTGCCACATCTGGCCCCTCTATAAAATCCCCCATAGGGAGGGAAATGAACGCAGTGAAACGAAAGGGTTTGGCATGAGTCTCTCCTTAGTTTGGTCTAAACAATGTTGATCATTGCAAAAGGCAACATCTTGCAAAACATCGAAAAAATGATTCATCGCCATTGAATAGATGCTTTTGGCATCTAGGTGTCGACATGTGCCAAAAACACGCGTACCCAAAAGTGTTTTATAAACACAAGTATCGAGTAACATACATAGCTACTTCACCTTCACATATAGCAGTGCTAACCTACGCTCAGGAACGCGGAGACCATATATATCAAGAGGAGCTTGGGGGACGCGTAGCTGGCACAGACAAAAACATTTTTTCTTTAGAGGCATCCTTAGAGGAGCCAAGTTTGGTTTCGTTCACGTTTGTTCTGTCAAATGTCATTGTGCAGGAACGTCCTCCGGCATTGGTTTGGAGGTCGTTTCAATATTCTTTGTGCAGGAATGTTAATGGGCATTGCTCCGAGGCTGAGGTGTTTTGTACATGTTGACTTCGAAATGTGGTGCGCACCACAACGGCGTGCACTTTTTCGACATCTCAACTTCCAAAAGTGCTCCGAATGTGCGGTGTTTTTAACTTTTTCGCTTCCAAATGTGCTTCGTGCCACAACTCCGTGCACTTTTTCGGCATCGCAACTTCTAAAAGTGGTCCGACGTTGGTGTGTTTTGTACATGTTGACTAGGAAATGCGGCCACAACGGCGTGCAACTTATCTGACCACATGGCTCCGCACCGGCCGCTTTAGCGAGCGTACTTTTCGACAATCATTGGAAAAACACAGTGAATCGCGACTACCTTTTCGCGCACCTGCATCTTCTGTCTTCTGACTCTTTCTCTTTTCTGCTCTTCTCTCTTCTACTCTTCTCTTCTCTCTGACTCTTCCCATCTCTGCTTTTCATCTGTCCATATTGTCGGAAGTTTTCCTTGTAAACTTCCTTCGATTAAAGATATTTTCTGGTCAATGACACGGTATACTGAAGGTATATTGCAGATAAACCAAAGGTATATTCTTTGTAAAATACGTGGTATGCTAAAGATAAATTCAATGGATTTCAATGGTACATTACAGGTATATTAAATAATATAGTACTGGTATATTGCAGGTAGATTAGAGGAATTGTGAACGTATATTCAAGGTATACTCATGTTTTATGAACCGGTATACTACAGGTATATTAAATGGTATATTAAAGATAGATGTTTTGAAGGTATATTTGAGGTAGACTAAAGGTATATCCAAGGTATTTTCAAGGTCAATTAATGGGTATTAGAGGTAGATTCATCGTATATAAAATGGTATGCCAAAGGTATATGAAATTGTCTATTAAAGGTATACCAAAAGGTGTATTACAGTAGATGGTATTTAAAAGGTATATTCAAGGCAGGTATACTAAAGGGATATTGAAGGTTTATTAAACAGATATTTTCATGCTCAATAAAATGGTATCTTAAAGGTATATTGAAGCTTTAATCAAGGTATATTCATTGTATATTATATATGGCTGATCAAGACATTGTTCGTACTGTGCTGCCTCTACCTCATCAAAAAGACAAAAAATATCCCCCAAAAAGGAAAATGTAAAAACCACATTATTGGGTGTTCGGGGGGGGGCGCTGAGCACATATATATATATGTGTGTGTGTAAAGGATTTATGCATGGTGATATATGGTGATATAATGCGATGTATATACTCTAATCTGGAAGTACATGGCTCAATTCTTGACTTGCGCCATCTATGTCACAGGCAAAATACAGGGGATGGATGGCGCAACTCCATTTTCAAACAGGTAGTTCGCGGCAAGTATAAACCTAAAAAGGACATATTTTTTGAAATCTTCTGCGCTGGTTTGCACCCATGTTTTTTCCTCAATATCAAGCTGCCTTTCGGGGACATACATGGCGCAAGTCCCACTCATTCGCCAAAATCAGGCTGGGAATGCCCACATAGATGGCGCAAGTTCCTCATATCTCCCGACATCCCCCAAACGACCTAACCACAATAATTATGCCACCTAGATGGCGCATCTCCTTTCATCCTGAGGAAGAAATATGCCCCAAAAATCGGGCCTGTTTCCAAACAATTCCAAACCACGTAGATGGCGCAAGTCAGGGGTTTGATGATGAGGATAAAAGCCTGTTTCTAAATGCGTTTGCCACTGCCAACCCCCCTCAGCCTGCTGAACTGCCATGTTTGGGCGGCCTGGATCGATGAGGACAAAATTATGTTCGTAAATGTGCTTGCCAATGCCAACCCCCTCGGCCTGCTGAACTTCCATGTTTGGGACGCGCATGGACAGCACAAGTCAGGAAAGGGCTTGATGATGAGGACAAAATTCTTTTTTGTAAATGTGTTTGCCAATGCCAACCCCCCACAGCCTGGAGAATTTGAATGCGATTTAAGGGACATAGATGGCGCAATTCATTTTTGAACCCATCTAAAAATTTTCTGGCTTGAATGAGATTTAATGGACATAGATGGCGCAACTCATGAATTTGATTTTAAAAAAAAACAGTAAAATTTGAACGGGATCTACTGCGTGGGATGTTTGTTAGCCAACAGTGTACAGTGGCAGTGGCAGAGTAGCGAAGATTATCCCTCGCTTTAGGACACCCCCATGTGTGTATATATAAATATATATATACAATACTATAAAACATGTGTAATCTACAGTATAAACAGGCAAAAATGATCGGACATGTAGTAAACTTAGTAAACTATACCCTTATGTCCAACTGGGGTAGTATTACTGGCAGTTGCGCCATCTACCTTTTCATTTTGAAGTAAATTGGTCATCCAGTATGCGCTATTTTGGGGCGATGTTTTTCTTCAACTGGATCTTTGACACAAGCCACATAAATGGCGCATCTCGTTTTATGTTCCAGCCAAAAAAACGCCGTTTTCTTCCTCACCGCGCGGTGCCATCTTATGGGTATTTTGGTTTTTGAGTTGAGCCAACTACTTTCAGGTTAGTGTATGCGGTTGTGTGTATATATATATATATATATATATACATAACCAATAGCACAACAAATTGGGTGGGGCATACATAATATATACATACATATATATATATATACATCACCATATCATAAACCATTTCATACATGATATATTGATTACAAACCATATCATAACCATATCTATCACCACATAAATATCCACCGGGAGACTTGGAGAAGTCCACGGAGCGGAAGCGTTTCTTCGCCTGGTGCATCACCTGCATCGAATGTTTCGTTCACCCATGGATTAAATGCTTATAATGACCAAAAAGGATTATATAACATCAAATAATCTGCATACAATACATATGTATAATATATATAATATAGTATAGTATAGTATAATATAATATACTATAATATAATATAATATAATATAATATATTATAATATAAATATAATATAATATATATATATATATATCATATATCAAATATCATATATCATATATATATATATATATATACATATTCTAAATATATATATATATATATTATATATATATATACATATTATGTGTATAATTATATATATATATATTATGATATACGTATATATATATATATATATTATATATGTGTGTGTATGTGTGTGTGTTGTGTGGGTGAGTTGCGCGTGCACTGTATATTCGTGATGTCTCCTCATGATATAACATGATCATAACATGATCCTTAACTAATTGAAATTGTGAAACCGCTTGCATCGGCGCCGCCTCTGAGATGGAGCAATTCCCCACCAAGCCAGCGATTCCGGCTGCAGCCGCCCGGTTGTTCCGATATCGCAGGATGTGCGAAATGAGGATCTGCAGGGCTGTGCGGCTGTTGTGCAGGGCTGGAGTCCATCCCAACCCATCAACGAGTCAACTTACACTCTGGTAATTTGACATAGCTATTGAAAATTGCCATTTATCGTGAGTTTTCCTATTAAAAATGGTGATTTTCCATAGTTATGTTAGTTTACCAGAAGGTAAGTTCAACTGTCGGAAAGCGAAGAGAAATGTGCAACTGCCAACAATCGTTACAGCCGGTGTGAGCAGGTAACGAATGCTGTTCACAGGGGTTACAGCCTTGAGGCTCAAGGTTAATGTGGCGGTGGAAACAACCCTGCAACCACCGCCACCAGCACCAAGAGAAAGAACAAGACGAAGAACAAAAATAAAACACAAGCAAGAAAACAAACAAGAATTAGTAACTAGAACCAGACCTAGAACCACGATGAACCACGTGTATTGGGTCAATGTTCTCGCGGCCTGTACTTTGCTCCGCACCATCTTCATTCGACTGAGAATCAGAGCAGGGACCATTCCTATGAGCCGCATCGACATTGGATCCAGCAAGTGCATCTCAACTGCTACCTTGCCAGTGCTCAGCAGTTTGACAGCAACAAGATAGCACTGGAAATACATGGAGATCCCCTTCCATGCCAGCGAGCCCGATAGAAAGTTTATGGGGCATTCTCAAACTGCAAGCAGCCAGTGTGGGAAGGGTCCCGTCACCTATGTCTCACTCCTTCTTAGCGCCAAAAGATACAGAACTCCACACTTGAATAAATATAGTTATAATTGTTTAACCCTAGCACCCTGTGGTTCACATCCCCATTCAACCGGTGCGGTATTGATCCATCGCCATATCATCCCATTTTGGGAGGTATTCCCAACCCCCTACTGTCTCCTTTCACGGTCCAAGGCGCACAAACCGTGTAAAGCAGAATTGCGCTGAGTTCCTGAGCGTGAACTTCGCAATGTCGGGATCCCAGGGTCAACTTGGAGGGCATTCCCTGATCAATCTGCATTAATCATTGATTCAATCAAGAAAAACCAAGTATTTCAGTGATTTCTGTGGGGAACACTCCAACGATTCAAGCATCTCTGCTGACAAGTTTCCATAGAAATGAAAATTGTAGCTATCCTCCACATAGCCCTGCGAGCGAGGAACCGCGCCGACCCAGAAATTGCCGACAGGATTGATACAGGAAGAACAACATAACCCAAATGCTCCATGTATTGTATGTTTGCTTGAGTTGAGGAAAATGTCGGAGCAAATATTTGTGTATGTATACATACATGATATATATATATATACACACAGTATAAAAATTGTATATATATATTATCTCAACATGGCAACAACCATATTGGAAGAGAAGCCAAATTCCTGGCCAAACCTCCTACTCAATTTGTCGAAAGCTGGCACCTCTGCATGTTCCCGGCATCCTGGAAGAAGGTCACCACGAGATTTGCGAAAGTCAGCACCCCCAAGGACACCAAGCGCCTAGCAGCAAGGGACTAAACCCTGGACCCATCCCCCTTGCATTAAACACCACTGGATGATCCCAAGTGTAAGTCCCCCAACAAAAAAACATGGTTTCCCGGTCTTTCATATTGGGAAGGGATTAGTTTGGTCCGCTGCCAAATGGTTGCTAAAATGATAACCCCCTTTTTTCAAATGGCCCAAGAGGTGATTTACCCAAGGTTGACATTGCATATCTAGACAAGACGTGAAAACATCTACAGTACCCTGATGGGAACCGAGATGATTGTTGCTCAAAACTCTCAATCCTGCTTCTTTGGGACCTGGTCACAAACAAGATCAAACAAGCATGCTGCAAACCAGGTGGGTTTACCTTGCTGGGGGAAGTTAAGTCATCATCTGCGACCGAATCCAGAAATTTTACCCTTCGGTCGAGTCCGGTCGAGTCCGGTCGAGTCACAAGACAAGCTGAACGAATTTCATGTCGCACACAGTGGTGGGTGCTTCCCTGCCATACCTCAGCCGAATCTGAAAAAAATGCTGGCAATTTTAAAGCCCATTAACATCCCATTGATATCCCACTAACATCCCTATAAATCCCTATAAATACTATAAATCACTATAAATATCTATATATAATTTTCTATAAATCTCACTTTGTTTCTGTTCACTTGAAACACATGGCAAAACAGAAGGTTTTCGGACACATGTTTGAAAGACATGGCAACAAGCTCCGCTAATCTATCCAAGCAACAATTCACAGCTACCTGCCCAAAATCCAAGAAATTGGCGTACATGCGGGCAATCCGAATTCTTCCATAGCAAAAGAACCCTTGTAAAAGTATGGTCATCCGGTCATCCCATGCTAAAATCATGTGGGTTCGGATTCATCGAATTGCAAAGCTTTACTGGGTAAATATATGTATATGTATGAATATATGTGCGTATGAGCTATAAATATCAATAATATATATATATACATATTATTTAATTCTCTATTTGTTTATTTTCATTTATAATTATATCGTATTCTCTATTTATTTAGTTAGTTATATATACACAAAGCCTTTTTCACCAGAGGTGTTGCCATCACGGAACTGTTGCTTCACCCTGAAGCCTCTACCCGGCTGAGGTCCACAGACCACCGAGCCTTCCGAGAAATTTTGTCTCTCCACGTTCTCCAAATACGTGAGCAATGTGGGTGCAACTAAAAATATTGCCTCATTGACCATGGGCATTGAAAGATCTTTGCAACCTGTGGACCTGTTTCAAAACTGTTCTCTTCAAGCTGTCGTCAAACCAGGGTGTTTGAAGTGATACAATTGCATGGATTACTTGCCTAGGGTCAGCCTATCATTTCAATCTCTGTTTTTCAGATAGGACTTGTGACACCACGCATAGCAGGTTTAACCAAACGAAACAACAAGATACAACAAGCGCATCATAGCTAAGGTGGTCATCCCGATAACACATCAAAATCTGTTCACCAAGAACCAATGGGTGTGTCTGAACATGGTGTGACCCTCAGTTATGACCACCTTCGGTAGGGACAATATGGACCATGACGATAAACCAAGTCTGTGCTCATCCGAGCAGCTGCCAACATGGCCACTAAACATAACTGCAGCAGTGCCTCAGAGTTGGAAGGCAGGCCGTTGGTCTAGTCTGTGGCAAAGAAACGTGGTTTCATTATGCATATTATATTGCTACTATTTCTACTATTATTTTTGTTATTATTATTCTCATTGATATTAATAGTATTAGCAGTTATTATCGAAGGAAATTTAGAAGTCAAACTTCCGACAATATGGACAGATGAAAAGCAGAGTAGGGCAAAGGCAGAGAGAAGAGAAAGATCAGAAGAGAGAAGAGTAGAAGAGAAAGAGTCAGAAGAAAGAAGATGCAGATGCGCGAAAAGGTAGGAAAGTCGCGAAACACTCTGTTTTTTCCAATGATTTGTGGCTCCGGAGGGTCGAAAAGT
>Ga0126342_10023331_pt1 | contig 10136 bp, 12 predicted proteins | sample Cyp1metagenome_FD_92528 | JGI IMG/M metagenome (GOLD analysis project Ga0126342, IMG submission 92528) | Coral microbial communities from Lord Howe Island, Old Settlement Bay, Australia - Cyphastrea 1 metagenome | ecosystem: Host-associated > Invertebrates > Cnidaria > Coral ... | reverse complement strand
ACACTACACTACACTCCACTACGCTACATTACACTACACTACCTTCCACTACACTTCACTACATTACACTACACTACACTCCACTACACTACAACTACAACTACACAACTACACTCCACTACACTCCATTACACTAAATTACACTACACTAAATTACACTACACTACATTACACTACACTACATTCCGCTACACTCCACTACACCATTCTACATTACACTACACTACATTACACTGAATGACGCTACACCACAGATAGACAGGTAGACAGATAGATAGATAGGCAGATAGACAGGTAGACAGCTAGACAGATAGACAGATGAAGGAGATAGATAGATAGATAGATAGATAGATGGATGGATAGATAGTAGATAGATAGATAAGATAAGATAAGATAAGATAGATAGATAAGATAAGATAGATAGATAAGATAAGATAGATAAGATAGATAGATAGATAAGATAGATAGATAGATTAGATAGATAGATAAGATAGATAGATAGATAGATGGATAGATAGATAGATAAGATAAGATAAGATAAGATACGATAAGATAAGATAAGATAAGATAGATAGATAAGATAAGATAAGATAAGATAAGATACGATAAGATAAGATAGATAGATAAGATAAGATAAGATAAGATAAGATAAGATAGATAGATAAGATAAGATAGATAGATAAGATACGATAAGATAAGATAGATAGATAAGATAAGATAAGATAAGATAAGATAGATAGATAAGATAAGATAGATAGATAAGATAAGATAGATAGATAAGATAAGATAGATAAGATAGATAGATAGATAGATAAGATAGATAGATAGATAAGATAAGATAAGATAAGATAAGATTAGATAAGATAAGATAGATAGATAGACAGAGAGATAGATAGATAGATAGATGGATGGATAGATAGATAGATAGATAGATAGATAGATACTGTAGAAAGATAGATAGACAGATAGATAGATAGATAGGTAGGTAGGTAGATAGTCAGAGAAAGAGAGAGAAATAGTGAGAGAGATCAATCACCTTTCGCTCCATCAGTGGCTTCGCTCTGCCATCTCTGATTCACAACAACCAACCTCTCCTATAGGTTTCCTATTTTTGAAACTGCCGCCACCGCCTTGTGCGGTCCTACTGGTAAAATTGAAGTTATTTCGATTTACTTTGCTAATTTTCAAGCACATTTAAGAAAGGATATTGAAAGGAGTTTTCTAAGGTATTATATATTTCAGTGAATTCGGCAAGAATTCTGATGAGATTTGCGATATATTACACTAATCGGGTAGGGATTGGGAAGATTCTATTGTAATTCCGAGAACTGAATGGCTTCAAGGCAAACTAACTAACGCAGTTACGCACCTGTTGTTATTTTCGATGTATGCGGTTGCAAACCTTTTTCTTTTTGACGTTTCTCAAATTCTAGCATTGTCATGTATTGTCAATGTCAGGAACTTTTATTCATCATTATTCATCAATGAGCTCAGAAGGATCCTTTGATGGCTGATCTTTGGATTTCGACGCTTCATCTTTGGAAGCGCTTTTCGATCCACTGCCTTGGTGTCCGCAATGTGTCCGCATCTTCCCAATTTGCCCAGTGCGGTTTTTAGCGTGGCGAAGTTTCGCAGTGTTTCAACAGCTTTGAGATCCCTGCGGCTATCAAGTTGCAAGCTTTTGAATGTCAGTCGGAGAACCTGTCAAAGGATTTTAAAGGCACAAAGGAAGATTCTGTTGGATTGAACACTTGTGGCCTGTTCCCATCTCAAACATTTGAACATGAAACCGTGGTACCCTGAAGGACCCATGAACATGTCGAACATGCGTAGAATGCCGTAGCATGCCGTAGCCATATTAGTTGATGGACCTGTCAGTCCTGCCTTCTCATGCCCATAGGGCGGGCAGAAGAGGTCACCCCCGCAGGATCTTGCTGCACAGCGCCACCTGGAAACACCCACACGAGCAACGCATCGCAACGCTCAAGCATCGCTGTTTGGAGGTTTCCATAAATGGAGGTACCCCAAAATGGTTGATTTACAATGGAAAACCCTATTAGAATGGATGATTTAGGGGTACACCTATTTTATAAAACCACCATTTTGATCTCTTCACCACTGCATACTGAGCTGCGCGCTTTTTGGCCACTTTGCCCAATTCAGGTGCAAGCAACTGCCGCCAAAAATGAGCAAACATGATGAACCAGTATGAAGCATGTGCACCAAAAGTCTGTCCCCGGCATTTCCCTCTCCATCCTTCCTTCGCTCTTTGCTTTTGAAACATGATATACTTTGCGCGAGTCTTCAGTGGCACTGACATCTGGACAACACAGACTTTCTGACTGCCAGGACTGGGTGCCTCCGTTGTACCAATTGCAGTGTCAAGGCTCAATGTGTCCGTTGCCTCATTCATTGATCAGGCAGCATCCTTTTGGGCACGCCACGTCAAATCGATCGTAGCCAGTCTTGTACTCTTTCCATTCATGTACATGTGCGTGGCTGTGCATGGTCAGTGGAGCTCTCTAGCTAACTTTCAGTTCCAATACTCACTTACAACACACACTGAGGGTGCACATGGGTGCAGTGAGAATGCTGAGGCCCAATCACAAAGGGGAGGACAATAAAAGAATCCATCCTCGTGCGCGCACATGATGTCCCACTTGCCGCCACCCCAGCCTCAACGCGTTGGATGTTGGTTACCCTTGGAGAGGTACCAAGTTTTCGGACGTCTTTGATGTGCCTTTTGGATCCTTTTGGAATCAAGGATGATCAAGATCTATTTTCTTTATTTTTTATTTACAGAGCTTCAGCAATGCCGCCCAGGGCTTGGGCCATGGAACACATTGGATCTGCAAAACTCATCAAAACTCTAAATCTAGGCAGACCCACCATGGTTTTTGCCAATTTGCCTTGCCCAACCTTGGTTGGGATAGGATCCAGGAAGGGAACACGCTGAGCCCATGGCAATCTCCGTTGCATCTATTGCATCTCTGCTGAATGGCGGTTTGTAGCAAGGTGTAGATTTATGCAAACTGTACAACCTAGACCTATTTGTCACACTTTGTAGCAATGTTTTTCTAAGCACCTGGTAAGCAATTATGTTGCACTTTTTGCTGACGTTTGAGCAACCAAACCAAGGCCGCAACGGTTTGGCACATCAATGCGAAGTGCCTTGTGGGCCAGCCACGGTGGACCTGAGAAATACATGAAAAGACTGCAAATGATATGGATGAGCAGCAAGGACTTGAAATCTTCAAGGGACAGCCAAGAAAGCCATATTCCCAAGGATGTACAAACATTCATTTGCTTGGTATGTACAGAAGTCGTTTACCTGGCAAGTTCAATAGATACAAGCTGTGGAGGCGAGATGCTGTAGACGCATCCGTCTTCACCCAGCCCTGCTGTGACCTCACAAACACCAATTCTACATTCGGCCAAGTCAACTTGATTCTCAATCAAAGCAAACTGCTACAAGTGCCGTACCCATTTGAACCCACCAGCACAAAAATCAGGACCTCCACACACAAGCGCGCCAGTATATAACTGTGTTTCAAAGACAAATAAAACGGCGAAACATTCTAAAAAACACCAAGGCGACCGGCCTATGAAATCAGCATCTGGCGTGATTGGATCAATGCAAATGACCTGTGCCACAATATGGAATCATGCCACGAATCTACCCCCTTTGAAGAATTCACAAATAACTGTCAAATCCCTGCCTGGGGCGCGTTGCAAGGTGGACCATAGAAACATCCATCGTTACTTTGAACAATGGCGCGATATTTTGCCTTCCAGCCCCGCCAGTTCAAATCTGAAAGAAGTGTGGACGTCAGCCTCAATTCCGACCTCATCATCACCAAAGTCTCGCCCCACCAGAGCGCAAGTTCTCTGAAAAGTATCAATTTGAAGCACCTGCGCCCAAATATGCAGGGATTCTCTAAGGTAAAAAGGCATGCAAATGCTGGACTGATTGACACAGTCGCACAGCAGGTGCAATCGCAAATGGTTACAAGCCAACATTAGAAAACGATTCCAAGCCTGTCCAGCAGAATGTGGTGGGCAGAGGATGGTATTAACCAAACTCATTGCCCCAGTCCACCACCTGGGGCCCATAGATCAACTGCATCTCTGGGAAAGGTCAACCTCACTTAGATCTGGGTCTGCCGACTTGCCACGTTTTGTGCCGTAGTCTGGGCCTTGGTCAACAAGCAGCACAACCAGCACACCAGCACAATGGCACAAGCTTCGCTGATCTAAGTCCTGAACCGATGAAAGTGACTTCTCCGCTCGTGAGGTCTATTCTTAAGACGCGAGCAGCCTCACAAGATGACGTTTTTAGGGGGAAACAGCGGTGAAGTTTCAGGGTCTACGCCCTTGACGCACTGAGGCACCAACTGAATGTGGTGGACAATAGATCGCCTGCCCAACAGACCATGTTCATGGCATAGCTCAACATCAGTCACTTTGGCATGTTGTGGTTCTAACATGTTCTAACTTGTCCCTAGACCCGCACCCCGTCGGTAGCAACCACGGCTGCTCTGTACTTGTCTGGAGTCCAACCCAGATCTGGACCTGGAATGCGGGAAGTCAACCAGCGGCTTAGCCATCAGCATAGCACTCTTTGGAATTCAGGAGACACCAAAGGGATGTTGCAAAATCCAAACCACTGGAGACTGGAGTAAATGCAAGAAATTGGCATAGAACACTTTGAACTACTTCTGCAAGATTGAGGCATGCGCCGATGAGGTCTACTTCTCCAGTATGAGTGTTTATTCGCAGAATGCGATTGGCACACCTTGATTGGTAGGAATCTGTGTCGCTCATTTGCGAGATGAGAAGCAGAGTTTTGATGATTTCCATGATTTTCTACTGTTTCCTTCAGCATGAAGGAACTAAACAGGACACTGCGTGATACAAAGGATGCCTTATTGGTGCCTTCCAGAATGGCTGAGTTGCCAGCCATGGTTGACAGTACAGGCATCCATTGGGGCTGAGTACCCCATCCATCCACTTCCCTGGTGATGCTGTTTGCTTGTTTCATCCAAAATGGCTGGCTTGGAAATTCCGAATGCGAACATCTTCTGCAAATCGAGCTGTTTATGGTGTTTATGGTGTTTTTTCGATTTCCAGGTTAGATTACAGGAAGGTAAACTTCGCCGAGGGCTACCCCAATGCTCGTCATCTGGTTCTCCATCTCCCAGCCCAATGCTGTCGCCCAGCTCCTGCTTCTGTCTAGGGAGAGGGCAATAGGTCTCAAAACAACACCACTGTGCTTCGTCCTTGGCAAGTTCCAGTGGATCTGGCATGGTGAATTCAGGACCGATGAGCTCGGAAGTTCCGACCTCAGCAACCCTAAAACAGTGCCTGGTCCCCACAGGGTTAGAATAGAAATTGAAGCTGGTGAAGATCTTAAGTGCGTAACATTTGGGTCGATTCGCAAAACATGCGAGGCAAACCTGCCATAGCATGTCAAGGAATGGAAACTAATGGGAAAATAGCCTTGAGAAACAAGAGTGATTCTGGTGAAGCCTTTTTGATGGACACTCGCACTTACTATGTATATCTATGTATATATATGTATATCTATGTATATCTATGTATATCTATGATTATCTATGTATATCTATAGTACATCTATAGTACATCTAGAGGTAGTATATCTATAATATATCTATAGTATATCTAGAGGTAGTATATCTATAATATATCTATAGTATATCTGTAGTATGTCTGTAGTACATCTGTGTATCCATGTATTACTGTGTCATATTTGGGAATGTTACAAAAGGACTGCCATGTTCATCTTGCCAAGTGCAAAGGGGGTCAGGAGAAGGGACCCCTGGTGGTACATGACGGCTGCACCAAGGAGGGCAGTAGACGTGCCCATCAGCACCGAAGACGCCGGACCTGAGAATTCCAGCATGCAACAGCTTGACCCCACCGTCTCCACCATGTTCCATCGAGCCAGGCCTCCACTTTCCAGCACCAAGACCCAAGTCGGCACCTCCAACTGGTTTCAACTTGGTGCACTTCCCGAAGTCAACCCCGCAAATGCCATGGAAAAGTCTGCCGCGAAGGAACAGCACTATGAACCAACGACATACCAACAACTCCATGGATGCCCCGCCTACAATCTGCACATCGATTTGCTGAGGCTCCCGTGGATCGATGCGCAGCACATGACTGGCATTCCTTCAGTGACGATGCTCGGCAAAAAGTCGACAGCCCTAGAAAACCCATCACCATCCATTATCCCAAGACATGTATTATATATGTGTAGTATACATCCAAATCATATAACGCACCCACACACACATACATATATTAGTACAATATGCACATACATATTAGTGTATGCATCTGTATATACACTAGTAGCTAGTAGCTAGTATCTGCATAACTACTTTCTGTATATCCAATGTTACTGACCTGAGATGGCCTGACCTGAGATCAGGCCATCTCGAAACTAAGGCTCCTACCATGGAGGGCAGATCACAATGCCACTGGGTGTTGAGATGGCCTGTGGGTGAAACTGCATCCGTAGAAATTCTGTAGCCAATTTTCTCGTTTTGATCTTCCCAATTTGTCGCGAATATCGCCAGCCACGTAGAGTAAGGAGTCGACTGCTCGCCACTTTTGATCACCATGGTCAGTGAGGCAAGGGCCTCCACAAAAAAATGGCAGTCCAAAATCACCACTGAACCACGTCTCTGAGGATGGCAGAAGATACGGGCCTACCAATTGTGCATACCACATCTTGTTCTCATTGAAGCTCCTTACACCAACCACACTCGCGAAGAGTCATATTTGGTGAACTCTGTGGCTTGAGTTTGACATATTTTGAAATTGTAGAACGCAAACTGCAACAAGCATATTTAATATTATTTAATCATTTTTCCCTGGCTGAGAGTATGTCGAAGGTCTCATTCATTCTGAGCTTTCTAAGTCATTGGCTCTGGTTCTTCTGGCTCAAACATGGCTCAGAATTGTCGGATTCCCAGCTACAGGTTTTTTATTTTTAGATCCGTCCTTTCCCAAAAGGAAAGTGCTTCTGAATTATGTAGACTTTAATGTAAATTATGTAGACTTTAATGTATTTTAATGTCACTTTCCTTTCTTAGTTGTTGATAGTTGTTGAATGTTGTTGAAGCAATTTGATTGGATTTTGATAGATTTTGTTTGTTCCAGAAAACCTTTCCCAAAGGGCGAAGCTTTAACTTCAACCACTGAACCGTATGTTGGATTGGGTTGCTCAGGTCAAGAGCTGGATGCGAGCTGACTTTGCAAACCCGCTGAAGCTTTGAGGCGAAAAGCATCGAGCACTGCGCATTCCATCACATGTCTTGCGAATCTTGTCCAATTTCACGCACAAAAATCCCATTGCACTTGGCATGCACCGACCATGGCATGCCACGACTCCACACTTTTTCGTTCCCTTTGGGCCGAGGACCTGCTCAGACTGCTGTGATCTGCTGTTGGAAGGTGCATTGACCGTGAACGTTTCCGTGACCCGCCTCTTTCTCAGGTCGTGAAACACAGCAAGAATCCTGTCTCATCCTGACTCTCATCCCGAATCCCGACTCTATCCGACTCTCATGCTCTCTTTGTGTAATCAAGAACCAGTGGTGATCAGTCTTCTTCCAAAATCATAATAAAGCAAAGTCTGCCACCAAATCGCGAACATGCTCGGTGAAGGGTTGTCTCGAATCTAAATCCGAAATCCCTCTTTGATATTCTTTGAATTTCTTTGACAGGAGTACTTACTTTACTTGGGTAATGAGATCTTTTTATCTCCAAATTTCCATCAGGATGCAACGGGCTTGCGCTGCCCTACAAACAATCTCCCAACAATGCAGGAGCTGCGACCCCAGCCATCAAGGTCGCCAACAAATACCCCGGGTTCGAACTGGGCTTGTATTTCGCTGTGGGCTGACTTCACGCGGTGCAAACCTTGTGCAGTTCGGGCTCCCATGACTCTCTTTTGGCGATTTTGGTGAGCCGCCCATCCTTGGTTCACAGATCATGTTCAGAATTGCGCAGCAATAGATTGCAACCTGCCACAAGTCTTTGTGTACCCTGCATCATCGGTTATATTGGCTGTAGCTAATCATAATTTTCCCTACCAAAAGGGGCGTTTTGGGGGTCTTGTGCCATTTTCAGACACACCCAGAAATTATTGGTTACAGGCAAAGAGTATTGACAGCCACAATACACCCACCATTTTTATCCCCATTTTGGTTCTTTTGGTTGGTTTGTATCCGAATTTCTGTTGATAAATCCTGAGGATTTCCAAGATTTCCAAGATGTAGTGCGTTCATTTCCCACTAAATGTCATTACAGTACATCCCCGTTAAACCTCGATCGTCGCTGCTTCAACGCAACTGAGATACTTATGGAGCTGCATCTCCCGCGGTGAGATTCTTGGACTGGACAAGCGGCGATCTTCGCCTGGTGAAACTATTGCATGGTCCTGTCCTACCGAAATAGCACTTTGATGCAGTTGTTAATATCTTACATTAGTTTTCATCACCATGATATAACATGATATAACAAACAAATTAGAGTTCAAGAAACATAAGAAATGATCAGCAGATACGCGCGCACATATGACATCATTATGACCAAGTCAAACTCCGTAAGGTACTTCACGCAACAAACATCTGGTCTTGTCGGTGGCCTCCACTCTTTGGCAGCGGGGAATTCCGCGCTGCTGTGGGACTTGTCGCTCTGGAAGTCGCCTCGCGCTTCTTGCTACACCGGCGCTGGAAGAGAGGCATCATGCGACATAGGAACAGCTCAGAAATCTAGAAGCGAACATGTTGACCGATCAAATTATTCTGATAATGTTTAATATGAAGGTATGTTATCTGATTGGTACATACAGCATGTCCACCTTGGAAAAGGTCAAATATCTTCAAACACAGAGCATGTTTCTCAAGAAACGCATCGTCCTCCGACTGGAAGATGGCACTCCTGCAGCACATTTTGTTCGTGCCAACATCCATAGTCGTTGGACCATGCTCTTTTCTTCTGTCTATGTTCAAGCAATTGGAGGCACAGCGAACATTTCAAAAATAGCAAATGATAACAGCATTTTCAATCAGCTAAAAATCTTCCTCTCTCTAATTATATATAGAGACATGTATAGTGTGTGTGTATATATGTATATATCTTAATATGTATATATATATATATATGTATGTATGTATGTATGTATATATATATATGTATATATATATGATTATATATGATATATATGTATGATTCCTGGTTTCTGATGAGAACAGGCCGACATGCAGACCTACAAGCACGAGGCGAACAAGGCAATGCTTTTGCTCGAGGCCCGAGGCCTCAAGCGTCAAGTGTCTGGCAGTCGTTTGATGTTGCGGCCTGTATCATGCTGTGCAAGGATCTTGTGCAGAACTCTGGTTTTGGCCACCAACTTCTTGACTTTGCGACTTAGGCTTTGTTTGTCTACCCCAGTCCATAGAGCTTTCTCCCAACATTCTGGAAGGCATAAACTCGAAAATCTCTGCATCCCGAGGCCAAAACTCTGGCAAGGAGACATTGCACCTTGAGCTGGTGGCATCCCAAAAGCATCTTCTGCGAGCTCAACTGAGCTGTTGACTGGAAAGACCAAAGGTATCCAAGCCTCCGAAGGCCTCTGGACCAGCACAGGTTGGTGGAAAGCGCACAGAGTCCGGAAATGGGGGATACCGAATACCCCAAAATGATGATTTTGATGGTGAACATGACTGTCAACCAACTAAGCATGTTCAGACCACACCTAAAAAGGTTCGAAGGATGATATGTGAGTGCCAACGCTGAGATACAGGCGGCTTTCTGACGACGAACGAATATCTTGGGATCTTCAGAGAAAGTACTTCCTTGACGATTCGGCGATGGAGAGGAAGCAAGTCAACCAAATAAAATACATTCAACAGTGTGAAACACATGTGCATATACTATGTCTATACGAGGATAACACAGGATAATCAAATATCTAGTGTATGTGACGGTTTGTCAAAATGTCTGTTCCCGGTTTTGTTGATAAATCGCAATTCCATGCGTGCCGCCTCATGTTTGCCTTTAAAAAACATGACCTACCTTGATGAGGTGAAAACGTGGAAATTCTT
>Ga0126342_10023330_pt1 | contig 10137 bp, 7 predicted proteins | sample Cyp1metagenome_FD_92528 | JGI IMG/M metagenome (GOLD analysis project Ga0126342, IMG submission 92528) | Coral microbial communities from Lord Howe Island, Old Settlement Bay, Australia - Cyphastrea 1 metagenome | ecosystem: Host-associated > Invertebrates > Cnidaria > Coral ... | reverse complement strand
GTATGATCCAACCTTAGCAGTGCACTACCGAGCGCTTGGTTTTAGTATGTGATCTAATCCTTATTATAGATTGCTGAAAATAGGTGATGACTATTTGACTATGTTAAATGCACCCCAGTTATATATAACATAAATATAATATACTATATATTGTACATATATTAGTGTTTCCCACAGAAATATTTTTGAAATTCTTGGGACACATCACCAAAGCCTGAGTTTCCTTGTCAAAAGCCCGGGATTTCTCGCCTTCAAGGCTTAGGCTTTAACATACGGTCTTGATGGATCCGCGGTGCCAAATCTTTGGTCAATGGCAACCCCAAAAAATATATAAAAAGTGAACGCCTTCTTACAATCTACTTTTTCGATTTTGGACATAAATCAAAATTGATAATTTTGATTTTCATATACAATTGATAATTTACTGGGTGGGTACAAAAATTGAGGGGAACGACGCTGAAATATGATTCAGGGGTTGGAAAGGCCTTGTGGATTTCGGGAACCCCCGGACCGTGCTTTCAATCTGACATTTTTCTCGAAAGACACTGTAATGGGTGGATGGAAAAAGGTTGATGAGTTTGGTGGGGTTTAGCCAGGCTTAGTTATACTACCCAATACAGTAGTCAGTAGTCATTAAAAACCTATCATGATCCGTTACGGGAATCCCGTTCTTACTGTAACCAACCAGGAATAAATGGAATAACGTTGCAGGTGTTGAATGCCTTTCATTTTAGGCAAACATATTTGTTTGTTCAGCTATGTTCATGTACATGTTGTAATGTCAACCCCGGAACAATGAACCCTGGTTGATTAGTTGGAGAGGTGCCTTCCAATAGTGACGTGTTATTTGCTGTTGAAGTGGTTCACCCCCCAATAAGCAGCCCAAGGGTTTATTAACTTGGGGTTGGCAGTATATTATGTATGTAAGTAAATGACTCATGTAACCTCCCTTGCCATCCATGCTCATGCATGTTGTACATTGTACATGGTGCTGGTTGTGAAGATGAAAGAGGTATATATATATATATTGTCTCAAACAATCTTCCTGTGAGAACGTAGAGGTAACATATGTAACATGCAGTGCACGTGCGGTTTATCAGCAAATATAGCTGTAGGATATGCCAAAAATCCCATCGTTTGATGCCAAAAATTACCTGTCAATAGATCGCATTCGTAGGGTTTTCCCACATTTTGTTGGACCCAAATAGAAAGCCGTTGAATCCTGTGGGAAAACAGCGCAGCTGCATGTTTTTGAAGTGGAGGTGCGCAGCTCGCTTGTGTGCAGTGCTTTCAATCAGAGAACTGGGTCCAAAGAATCCCTATGTAACTTGGATGAACGCTGCCAGGAAGAATTTCTGTATGTTTTGCAGATTATGTACTCTTGTGTTTTTGTATGAATGTGTCTTGTTTTGCTTGAGTGCTTGAGCTTTAATTATGCTATGTGGGAGTCTTGTAACATCAGACATGGTTTTGTGAGTCCAATGAGACTGGCAAAATTCCTTCACAGGGTTCTGCTTCTCTTGGTTCCGTACCCTTTATTCACTACTCACCGTGTTTGTCCACCATTTTGCAATGGGGTTCATTGCAATTCTGATGGAAAAACATGATGATAACCTCACATCTTTCGCTCCAACTTCAAGGCACCATTCGTGATCCCCTCATGGCTGCTGTTGGTTTCTTTTATTAATTTTGTCTGTGTTTTTTTTTTTTCCGACCCACTTTTTGGTACCCATAATTGGTTGGGGATAGGTTTGTCAGTTTTTCTGTGTGGTTGGAGGGTCTAGGTTTCAAAACAAAGTCTTGCTGGTCAGAAAAACCCTGGGTTTGGCTACGTCTGGCTGGTTAGTATCTGATGGAACTTCCCACCTCCCAGAAATCATACTTAGTTTCTGCACGATGTAGTTTTTTTATAGAGTGCCCTTGTAGAATTCATAGTTTATTCCATTCAATTTGGACGGCATTTCATGGTTCATGGTCGTTCTCACGTAGAAACATTGCACCAAAAAGCGCTGCGTGTCTTTAGCGCCACATGTTGCAACGAAACACAACGCCGGAGTGTGTTGTGTGGTGAATGGATGGTGGATTATTTGGTTGGAGGTTCAAACTGTTTCAAAGTGTGTTTTTTGCGGATTCCCCTTGTCGGCCCAACGTCAACCACCAACAACCGATTCGCAGATTCTAAAGCAGAAAGGCTAAGAGTGGACCAATGTTTGGTCAAGTCGATTAGACCCACTCAGCCATAGATTGAACACTTGGAAACCTGAAAATTATAGAGCAAACATCATCTCGAACTTTACGGGTATTGTGTACCTACCTAGACCATCATGTAAAAAAAGCAAAGGTCGTGTTTAGCTCAAAAAACAATGGTTTTGGGGCAGTTGTTTGGAATACTTTGAGGTTCAATGTACCCCCTCCCTCCAAGGGGGGTCACAAGTGTCGGAATCCATGGAAAGTTTCACGATTCGGGGTCTCCACGGTCTCCTTAAAGAGATCCATGGAGCCGGGTCATCGAATCATGCTCCTTTTTCAGGCAGAATCAGTGGGTTGACAAGAGAAATGTGCTCAACATCCAAAAAATGACTTTCGATTGTTAGATAACTCGGATTTACCGATGTTTTGTTTCGCAGTGGGAAATCCACTACTTGGGGAATCTATAGTTCTGCTTTTTGTTGGGGGGAGCAGTCAGCAGATCCAAGGCTCGGAGGTGTACTAAGTGATGGACTGGGAAATATGATCACCCATAAGAAGTATCCCTATCCTCTGGTAAACTAACATAGCGAACTGGAAAAATGGCTCATTTATAGATGATTTACCCACTGCCATGGGAATTTTCGATAGTTATGTAAACCTTGACTGGAGGGTATATTCCCCCCGTTCTCATCCATTTGATGTTCGGATTTTCCATGAAATAAACCATCCAGCCATTGGGATATCCACATTTCAGGAATGTGAAGCGACAAGGAATCCAGTGCCATCGCCAGTGATCCACCGTCCACAGAAAGTCCTGGTGACCGTTGCGAAAATCGCTAGCACGCGGCTAATGCTGCTATCCCCAAAGTCCAATAATCTATCTTGATTTTTGTCATATCTAGATAAAGCAGTATTATGTGGAATATGATATGGAATATCATGTTAAATACAATATGCATATATATTATATATATGTCTGTATATGAACCAATGTATATATATATAGACATACATTTACATGATATTATACATATGTGACTATATATATATATATACAAACTAATTATTGCAAATTTACATGCAGTATATACTCCTGGAGTGTTTCCATTTGCAAGTATTAAAAATTAAAACAAACTTATTGGTCGTGAAGTGTTGCAATGATCAGCATAGATCCACACCCTGAAAAGCTATTGAACTTGAAAATCATACCTTATATGGTCTGTTTCACCCTCTATCTCTGTCAGTGTGTTGGAGCTATCTATACAAACTGCTGGGAGGAGCTATACATATATATATATATACATAAAGCTATATAAAGCTATAAACAACCATATTAATAAAGTGGTTGGAACTACATATATTTATATATATAAAGATTCCCTTTTGTAAAAAGATCCCAAGTCTGCAGTTGGAGGACGTTGGAGCTGCGCTATCGCGAACTGCACACCTTGATGCTCATGGGTGCGGTCCAGCTGTCACAGGGGCAACGACAGGGCCAGTGGTCTATCTGGACATATACCAAAAAGAATGCTTTTAGACAATATCTGGTCCATATCCAATCAGTATTTTATGGGCATATATTATATTATATATCTGGTCTATAAGTATGAATATAGTACATTACTGTAGTTTACTACAATATAATAGGGGAAATTGGACGAAAATGGTTCATCCACCCCCTACAGATACATGTATGTCGGTGAATTGTGGCGTCAGAGGCAGACACTTTCTGTGACTTTTTTGAGCCTTCCATCGCACTCTGCTATAACCTGGTTCATGATGAAACACATGAGCATAGCCATGAACGTTTTAGGATCTATGAAAGCAGACAGAAACAATGTCTTTCAATCAGACATACAATCAATATAAATGATTTGTGTATGTACATTCTTAGTGTACAAGCAGTGTGTATTAGTATACAACCTTGAAATGCAATGTAAGATCAACAAATGAGATGCAGCTTTCAGAACAAATATGGTTCAATAGCGCAATATAGCTGACAGAAACAAATTGGAATATATTTAATATATATATATTTATACATAGCTGACATAAACAAATTGGAATATAAAGTAAGCAACAACATCTATGAATACTATATGGCCTTGTCATGGTGTGACCAAACGAATGGCAATAGAATGAGGACCAATCCCCAATTTTTGCACTAACCCATCTGGATTGGTAAAAAAGAGACTCCCGTCCGGGACAGGATCTCCTACTCGGCTAAGGCGAGTTAACTCACATTGTGGTTTACAATGCCACCATTTGTTTTTGGTAAATATCTTTCCTGTTGTTGGTTTTATGTCAAATGTCATTGTTCTCAAGTATATGTATGATTGTATAAGACTAGGTATGTATATAGTAGATTTAGATAGATATACTTACCAAAATTCATATAAGATATGTTGCAATGCATAGTAACCCCAGTACTGAGAATACATCTTAGGTTGGACTTCGCATTCTGATTTTTAGTCGGAAAGCAAACGAACAGTGATAGATACTTATAGGTACCTAGACGCTCACAAAATACTTGAACAATACTTAACTTTTCCGCCTATGTGGTATGTGGAAATCATCAACCAGCAAGATTACGAGAAAACCAATTTCTATGAGGGTCATAGATTTCATCGCGAAGTCATTGAACCTCGGCAGGTGTTGATCGAAAACGTCTTGGTTTGAAAGAAGAACAGGACGGCTGCGGACAATGTTTGCCACTGTGACACTTTTAGGTGATGGTCAGTACTAGTGATGGATATGCTAAGTTTAACAATGAGCTTGTTGAAAAAGAATAATGACCCCAAAATCCATGTACCTCAGTACGGTATATACCTGTGTACATGGGTTTGTTGAAGGTGGATTTCATAATTTCCGATTCCGATGGAAAATCCAGCAGTTGGGGAATCTACAGTGGTTGCACATGTGTTTTTTTGTGAGATGCAAAGTTCTGGGGATGAATTGACGGCCGGAGGCCAGATAACAATCTGTATAGGGGGGTGGGTCTTGCGCGGAAGGGGGGGTCTCAGGAAGGGGGCTGAAGGGGGGATGGACATGATGTTGCATCAGGGCTTCATCCTGATGCTGTCTGCCCTCATGAGGTACTAAGCTTCTGTCCTCGGGGATCGCCTGGTTGAGCTGGATGCTGCCCTGCTCGGCCAGAAGGTTCGCCACGTAGACACCTCGGGCGACCAGCGAATCCTGGTTGCGGTTGGACTTCGCATCGACTGTTGCTTGCTCTTGGCGAAAAGCTCCTTGGCGGCCTTCGCGCTGCCTGTCATTACCTAACCAAAATCCGCCGACCCCATTCTGACATGACATTGTACTCGTAGTTTCCGATATATTGTGGGTATGTTAAAGAGAGATAATGGTGGAAGTTCACTGTGGGAATGTCACCGGGCACCAAGGGCCACAGATGGGAATGGAAGCTCACTGTGGGAATGTCACCGGGCCAGATGGGGCCCTGCAGTTTCGGATGTCGGTTTATTGTTACGCATCACAGGTTGATATATCCACCATACATCCGTATAAACCAGCAGAAACTTATTCGGCCCACATGTTGGGATCCCAGCTGCGGTCAAATCCCCATGGTCTTTGGAAATGTGTTATGCTGGTAAAATCCCATGTTTTGGATATATAATGATATATAATATAATATATATATATATGTATTTATCATATGTTTATAATGTTATATATATAATATGTTATTTATATAATATGTTATATTTAATGTGCTATATATAATATGTTAGATATATATATAATATGTTATATATAATATGTTATATTTAATATGTTATATATAATATGTTATTTATATATTTAATATGTTATATATAATATGTTATGTATATATAATATGTTATATATATAATATGTTATATATATAATATGTTATACTGGTAAAATCATGTAAAATAGACCTTTTCCAATGTTCGGAGATGGTTTTTGTCATTGTTTGTTGCTACATTTGACCAGCCTTTCCCAATACTTGCTGATGTTTTGGTGGTAAATTCAACTGTTCTCCTAATAAAACACATACCTGTTCTGGGGTGAGAAGAGTGGCTTTCGCCCCGGTGCTATGCCAGGACGACTCAGCCGTGAAGTATGAGAAGAAGGTGGACTCGGAGATTTGTTTAAAAACAAACGCTCTCTACTCTCCATATATATGTTTTGAATACTTGAACTATAGTTATTCCACTATCCATTGTTTTGAATATGTTGAACCATATCCTTGAGCTCTTTAGATTATTTGCTGAAACACGTTAGATGTAACTGGTAGGGATGTAGTTTGTAAATCGACTCAACAAAACTGTTTCGCTTTTTTTTACCTCGGTCCGACATAGCTGCCATGGCCCCGCAGCCGACAGGAGGAAGAGGAGGAAAAACCCAAAGTAGGCTAGGATGCTTGGGGATGAGAACACGTCACGTGGTGCTCCATTTTTTCGCAGAATGATATGCCGAATTGAGTTCTCTTTTTGGTATTTCATTAGGGTATATTAGGGTTTACCCTCCAGTAAATTAACATAGCACTGGAATCCTTGGATCATAGAAAGAGATGATTTACCGCAATTTACCTGTGAAAAACAGTTGTGATTTTCCAGTCAAGCTGTTATCTTTGTCAAGGCGTCGCCTCGTCGGATTCGGTGAAGTCAATCTATGGGGCTTTCCTAATAATTATGGGGATACCCCAAATTTATTTCATGGAAAATCCTTTGGAAAAATGGATGATAACTAAGGGTAGCCCTATGACTTAGGAAACCTCCATATCAATCTACGACATTTTTTTTTGTGAAAGTCTGGTTCATTTGATGGGTCAAAGTTGGGTAATACTTAGATAGTGAATAAACGTGAATAATGGTTAATACCAAAAATAGACTCAACATTGTTTTCCCCTCGGTCTTCAACTTTGACCCATCACAAGGATTCCCTGAAACTTTCACATCCTGCACCTGAAATCCTTCAGAAAAGTTGGTTCGGTATGGCTAATTGGGGTATCGTATGGTATCGTTCAAGGACCTGAAATGATTGACTTGTGAAAATCCTGCACCCTGTTGAATATTCCCATCATTGTGTTTGGTGCTGTCCTATTCAAATCAAATCAAAATATATTGCTATCGATTTATCATATATTGCATTATATTGCATTGTATGTGTTTCCAGAGTCTATTTTTGCCCAGTCAAATTCACACATGCCTACTGTTTTTGAGAAACAGTGACAACAATTCTTATGGTTTCTCGTTATTTGCTCACACGAATTGCTCAGTTGCACTGAAGCAGCCTGGGCCTGGCTGACTGTGATCAGGCCTTGATTGTAGGGTACTAGCTAGTTCATGTCTAGTCGATATGACGTATGTTTTGTTTAAAACAAATCATTTGAGCCAAAATTCATCATTCCAATACTATAGGTCCAAGATGGTCTAAGCATTTCTAGGCACACATGCGCTGCCCGACGAAACTGAGACGCTGATGGAAAGATCGAAAGCTGTGACCTCACCGACGAACAAACAGCTGTTTGGACAGCTGCCAAGCCTCGATTGGTTGACGATTATATGATTATAGTCTAATAATGTCTTATATATATACATGATTATGTATATATATATATATATGTGTGTTTCTTTAGTCAACCATCAGTCTATGGGGATATAATATATATATATATATATATATTTATTTAAGATAAACCATCAATCTATGGGATTTCAACTAGTTGTCACTTCATATACTGACCTATCGAATGAGTGTCTGAACACGAGCTATAGCCCTACGGCACAATGACGCACAATGTTTATTCGGAAACAAACTGGTTGACTTAGCCACTGTTAAGACAAACCCAAAGTGGTTTCATTGCTGTCAGTGCCTGGATTTTGCTCATGTCAAGATCACAGGCTCATCGCAATTCGCAATTCAATGTCGGCTAGATTCAGATTGCTTGATTTGCATGTCTCATTATTCAAAAACTATATTAACTATATATTATGGATAAGAAGTCACAACAAATCCAACCCAACCAAGTCCAATGATACTGGGTTGGTACTTTCATTCACAATTTTCATGATCCCCAATCGAAATGTTCCACTCGGGGGTGAGTGAAATCACCAACGATTCTTCTGGGGGATACAGATTTCCCTGATTTCCCCCAACAGTTTTCCAAATTTCTTCCAAGGGATGAATTTTCTATAGGATTTGGCCCTGAAAAAAGAATAGAGTTCAGAAAAAAAACACGTATGTGTGTTTTTTCCGTAATAAATTGTAATGTAATGACTTAGATTAAGTCGCAATTATTGTTTGTTAACAATGTCCCTAAAGTACATGGTATCTTTCCTTTGAAGTACTTCGAGGGTCAAGGTATGGCCTGCTTTTTCGCCAGCGCAGGACCACCGAGACGGCGCCAGAGAAAGTTCAACCCGTGGATGTGACCCTCTCCTGAGATGTGGAGTGGATGGAGTGGGTTGATCATCATTGGTACAGTTATGGCCATTTACCAGTTATAAGTGGTTATAAATGGGATTATACATTCTATAAATGGAGTTATAAGTACTTATAACTGATAAATGGCCATCACTGTATGATGACAATTTGGGGGTTTCCTGAAATGGGCATATCCCAATAGCTGGATGGTCAACAAAAAGGAAAATCCTGCAAAGATTGATGATTTGAGGGAATATACCCTCTGGTAAACTAACCTAACTATGGAAAATGACCATTGTTCATGGGTAAATCAACTATCAATGGCCATTTTCAATTCTTTGATTGAAGGAAATTGTTGATAGCGCTGCAAATCCAAGCTCTAATGGCTGCGTGAGGCACCAACATGATGTGCGTGTGTGTGGACTCTTTTTTTTTCATATTTATTTGGACCCAAAAGTACAGTTTTGAATATTTCTGTCAAATTGCTGTAATGTGGTAAACCCAAAAAACATCTTTCCATCTCCAATGACTTTCCAGAAATGGGTCGGGGTTATACCCAATTGGGGCGCAATTTTGGATTCACCAAGCTCGAGCCAAGTGGCAAATACTGTCGGTTCACAAGGCCATCAATGATTTAATTCGACAGTGTTCAAAAGCCTAGTTGGTTGATGAAGAAAAAGGGGATTATACTACCCTTTATATACTGGGGATTACGATAATCCAAGAACGGGGAACCCGAACAACCCAAGCAGTATAGTGGAATGACAGGGTGATATTGAATACTGCCCAATTGTTAACTGGCTTTCTTGTTGGGTATGATAGGTTGGAATATGTTGTATCCTCTAACATTTATATATTGATTTTCATGGATGTCCGAATCTAAGCTTAGTTAGCAAGTCTCGTCACGTTCAGACATCAAAGCTCACAAGGTTTCTCTCCTAAGCAGTTCTCATCGAGCGGATAAGTTCTGATCAATTAATACAGCCAATCCATCCCACCCTGTAAAGCTCATGAGCCTTGCTCAATCGTTTGTACACAGTGACCGTGCTGCGCAGATGCCGTAGTCGTAGTAGTGACCGTGTTCTCTGAAGCACAGTGACCGCGCAGTGATGCTTGCACACACTTTTGAAGTTGTTGATTTCCTACAGAACGAATCGGCTTGTTTTTGATCTATTCGGCTTTGGGGGACGATGATATGTTTAAGTCATGAAACTATCAACCAGAAAGTGTTTGTCATTGAAATACCATGAAAAAAAGGAGGTGTCCTGTAAATGTTCCCAAAAACCAATCCATTGAATAAATAGATACTGTAACCATTGGTTATATTATCAACCTTCGGTATATATATAATATATATATATAAATATGACCATTTGACAAAAATAGTTGTTTAGAAGTTTAGTATTGGTTGTCGATAATTCATCTGGGTCTACTGTTTTTTCCTCTTCGTTATGAGGCGGCACGCAACTAAATTCGGCAATTCTGCAAGGCAGCGCTAGCAAACCCGCTAGGTTTGCGCTAGCTTTGATTGACAGC
>Ga0126342_10023329_pt1 | contig 10137 bp, 5 predicted proteins | sample Cyp1metagenome_FD_92528 | JGI IMG/M metagenome (GOLD analysis project Ga0126342, IMG submission 92528) | Coral microbial communities from Lord Howe Island, Old Settlement Bay, Australia - Cyphastrea 1 metagenome | ecosystem: Host-associated > Invertebrates > Cnidaria > Coral ... | reverse complement strand
CCAGACCTTTGGATTCATTTGCTTTCATGTTCCTTTCATGTTCCTTTCATTTCCTCTCATTTCCTTTCATTCTCCGTTCATTTCCTCTCATTTCCTTTCATTGTCCTTTCATTGTCCTTTCATGCGATCATGAAAACATAGTATAGAATGGTATAGACACAACCAAAATACGAAGTCACACAAAGTCGCTGGCAATGCAAAGCCCACGAAAAAGTCAAAAAACTGAAAAAAACTAACTTGCTAGACACGAGCTGGACGCAACATTGGTCAACTTTAGAAGTTGCGTGCGCGCAGCTGGGACGCTCATTTCATTGAAATCGTTCAACTTTAACAACTCAGAGTACTAAAAATGACGATTTTCCATAGCCATGTTAATCAGAGGATAAAGTTCATGCAAGTATTTATAGCTGTCTTTCCTAGCCATGTTAGTTGATCAGAGGGTAAAGTTCATGCAGGTAAATGGAGCTGTCTGTCTTTACAAGTCCTTGCACTCAGGTTCCTTTGCACAGCAACCAAATGACACTTCAAAGCGATCCAACACACGCGCACATCGGGGCAAATACTGACGATTGCAAAAAATCAAATACGCCAAGTTAGATGATGTTCAATATGTTCAATGTCCTTCTAGTAACACAACTACCGAACTACCATGAACTACCGAACAACTCTGGGTTTCTATTCGTAGTAATATAAGTACTTGAAACCATCCACCTCCTTCCTCCTCCGATCCCACCGGCCTCCTCTCGGAGCATGCCGCCTTCGTTGTTCCCAGCGGCAAACAGCCGCCTCGAGCGCCGAAGATGCCGAAGACTCGAGGACCAGGTCCGGGACGGTCGTTTGATCATCTGGTTCCCATATGTCCCCATGGTTTCCAGGATTTTCCAGGTGTCCAAGTTCTTCTTTTATGATTTGTTGGCGGTTACAATATCACTGGCCATCTCAGGAACCGATTTATTGGAGGTACCGATTCCATATATAAGGCCTATTTTTCAAGCCTTAATTTCAGGGAATATCCCCACAAAATATGGCCAAAAATATGGTACTAGTACAGTACCTCCATTTTAGGATCCTGAAATTCCCCAATGATTATATGGGATTTCAAATGATATAGAAATATTGAGAATATTATGGGATAGTTTATTTTTATTGAGAAATTTTGTGTGCAACAAAAATCAACTATCACCATAATGGGATACCAAATGATACCACATGGAACACCAAAGATGGGATTTGAATCAGCTTAGACATGGTAGTCCAGCGTTCCTAGAGGACTTTCCCATATTTTGTTTCGCGAATTTCAATGGTACGAGTAGTGGTACGAGTAGGGTGTGGGGATACCCAAACAAATGTACTTCGGTGGAACATGATTTGAACAGGTCTGGGAAAACCGGTGATTGACCAATCTCAGAATCTGAGAGAAGGTAGTGGTGGGTCTCAAAAGGGGGATATACCAAACATACAATTTGGCTAGGGCCTAGGAAGTATGATGATTACATAACCATGGAGTTTTTGGAGGGTTTACACCATACAAACCTGCAGTTGCTGGCAAGCCAAAATTCGTTGACAGCTTAGATTCCCAGGTCAGATCTCACAAGAAATGGGTCATCCAAACGAACCCGTATCAGCGAACAAGGTATAACTAAACAAAAGCGAACCAGAGAAAATGCCATAATACATGATAATTCTATAATAACTCCCTATAATATATATATATATACATCATATATCCCAGTATATCCCCATTGCACTCACACACCGTTCCGGAAGTGACAAGGAGTTACCCAGCTTTTGGCCAGGTGCTCAGTGTTGCTAATCACACAGGAGTAGTCATAGCCTGCGAAGACATGTCCTCAGCACGCTCAGCGTCCAACTCGGCCACGTTGCGCCACGTTGGGGAACGTCCATGGCGATGAGTGGCCAAACACGTTGGATATGAAGCTTAAATCCCTATATATTGGGATGATATATTGGGATATATTGGGATAAAATGGTGATTTAACCACTATAAATGGTGAATAATGGGATGATATATGGGATGATTTAACCGTTTGCTATTGAACATGGCCATAGAAATAGTGAATTTTCCTGTGAAAAAGGTGGTTTTCCATAGTTATGTTAGTTTACCAGAGGGTAACACCAAAAAAAAACATCTGCAAATCACATCAAACAGCCATTGCATATCCATGCAGATCCTACGGTAATATATACAGTATATAATAGTTTATGTTATGTTATCGCTATATCCCTCCAGTCTTTCTGGTCATATTGTATCACTGCTTTCTTGGGAGTTGTTAAACCTAACATGCAGTCATCTATAGTCCACATATTCCAAGTCTTGTTCCCACTCCTAAAAAACATCCAAAAATGAGTTATCCCCAGCTGGGTGAGCTTCAGAGATCCTGGCAGAGCTTCGAACTTGCCTTTTCTCCAAGGATTCAACGAACCTGGGCGCTGGGCGCAAATAGCGGCAATAGCGCATCCCATGGAAACCCCATGTTGGAGTTGTGAAACACCCATCATTGGATCAAAAAAAACAACATGATGGGTTTAAGCATGTTTCACCGAAACAAAGCTGGTAGTCAAACTGTCTCAGATGTTTGGAACCGCGCCTAGATTGGATTTTGGGGCCCGTTACGACAAGAAATGTGCTTGTCCTCACCGCGAATCCCATCAAGTTGCACAATGGACGGCACTTGTTTGGCCTAAGAAAGGATGTATGGCCGGCTAGTTCCCAATGGCAAATCCTCGCTCATCCACACTTCATCATCTGATCAACAATCTGTTCCAGCTACATTCTTTCTGGAAACCTCTCCCATTTTCGAGTCGCTAGACCATTCCAACACTACAGTAACCCAGGTCGGACTAAGTACATTCAGATCCCATGGATCCTGGAACACAAATGGATTGAGCGGGGAACGATGCCCATCATTTCATGGTATAAATCTACAGCTGGTTGGTGGTTTCAACCCCTCTGAAAAATATGAGAGTCAATTGGGATTGTTCTTCCCAATGTATGGAAAAATAAAATTCATGGTCCAAACCACCAACCAGATTGTATACTATAGCCATTGCCATCCTGAAGTAGAATGTGGAAAGTGTTCCAACATGTCCTCACTGAAGTAGAAAAAAAAACGTCGAACATATCCATACATTTCATGAACATGTTTATGTCTACTTCAGGATGACTATCATTTGAAAGAAAAATAATGTGGGTGAAACAACGCCATAAACCATCCCCCAGTCATCATCATTTTTGTAGGTGGTCATGGGTGGTAAACTGGCATTGTTTTATCCACATGATATATACAAATGCCATCGAAATCATCATGTTTGTTGATTAAATACCATTAAACCACCATTTTTCATTGTTTTCCATCCCATTGAACCACACACACATTCCTCCAAATTATCCCTTCCAATCCAGGCCACTGGGGCTCAAGAAGATCCAGCTTATCCACCAGCATACACTGTCCTTCCGAGCTGAGCTCAGAGGATTTCATCGGAAAAACATGCAACAAATCATGGAAAAAAAAAACATCGATTTTCTCTCTCCATTGATCAGAGATAACTAGATAACTAGCTGAACGACCAGCGCCGTCCCCGAAAGGCCAGTGGTGGGATGCTATGCCATCGAAATAAATAGAGGATAGATTGCCAAAGGGTAGATTGGATTTCTTTGTGATCAGTTTAGAGGGAAACCATATCTTGTTTAATTCTCGTCTCCTACTATGACCCCCAATCGAAACCCAGGTTTAGTCATGTTTAGTATTGGATCTGTTCATTTTGGGGGTGCAGTCATGGGTGTTAATTAATTTCGAGAAGGAATGCTCCGGAAATTCTGGATTTGTTCCCCTCATCGAATTTCTACAAGAGATGAAACACGAAGATCTGACGGGCGATCAGCGTCCAGATCCCGTACGGAGTTGGGAAAAAGCTGCGTGGGAGAAGAGGTAAATCCACCAGCAAAATTACCACGTTACTAACGTCGGGGATAGAACTAGAAGCTGAAGCCACACAATATTACCCTCTGGTAAACTAACATGACTATGGAAAATCACCATTTTAATGGGAAAATTCACTATAAATGGCATTAAATGGCCATGTTCAATAGCAAACAAACTGTTAGTTTACCAGAGGGTATCACAACATTTATCAACCATCATGCTGACAGGTCTGAGTTATCTGAGCATTTATTGTGGGCGATTGTGCACATCGTCACAACATGCAGCTTATCTTGGGAATTGTAATCACAACATGACTCAAGATGTTTCATGCCAGGTATGTACGCTCATTCCTCATGAGATTGTTCATGGAATGATCGAGCGTACCCTTGGGAGTGGAGAATCCGATATGTGGGGATCATATCTGGCTTAGATTTATCGGATTTCCATCCCTGTCCTGTCTCGTTCGCGCCCCAGCTGAGCACATAGGTTGGCATGGCGTCCGACACATCGGACATTGGGGTTGCAGTCTGGTGCTAAAATCAGGTGCATCTACGGGGGGACCCTGCAGATTTCCTGGGTTTCACATCACTTGGTGTGGCGGGGGGTCGAGGAAAAATGGTTGATGTCTCTAGTGGACTATTTGAAGACGCGGAAAAATTGTCCCCTTGTAAATGCCTGCCTATACATAGTGGGCCATACATGTTGTTTTTTTGTATTGACCGTCCAAATGACAGGGTTGACCCAAAGCAAAACGAATCTACCCAAACATATTGGAAGTCAGATTTTCCTGTGGAACCTCCGACACTGCTACAATCTCTGAGTATGCTCCGAATTCTTTGAGCCCAAATAATATACCAGCGCAGGAAATGCTATGGCAATCGTGGCAATCGTAGCCATGTTGAATGCTGAAAGCCCAAATTTCAGTATCTTCCAGGACGTCTACGACTCGGTTGTGTTTTACTGGCTACGAATGGGCCCTGGCAATATCAATGTAGCGACTGATGGCCAAAGGACAGGTATGTTTTAAATGTATAATATAATATATTTATAATATATATATATATTATATATATATAGTGGTATGTATATATATATGATTATATATGCGATAGTGGTCACCTCAAGATCTACAGCTATGATCAGGTATGCCTTAAATTGGGGCCACAATGATCATTAGGGAACATGTAACAGATTTTCATCATCCACCATTTTTTGGACATGATCATCCAGTGGATTTGCGCTGCTTCCCAATGGGAGAATAGCTCTCCACAAAAAAAAAAAGTTTTGTAATGCGAGGGTACCAATTTTCGTGAGAAGAACCTTCCAATTAATAGCTATAAAACGAAATGTGGAATACCTACTATAGTGATTTGTTCTAGAATTTTATTCCCCCCATTAAGCAATGAATTTTTAAGGTAACCTCCAATTGGGAGGTAACCTCCCAGAAAAAAAAGTCATAGCTGTCCTTTTCGGGGTAACCTTCCAATTGACTAAGACAGCTGGGGCTTAGTCTTCAGGCTTGACTCGCTCACGAAAAAAACCTTGGTTTCTGTACAGAAGCCCAAGGTTTCAATTTTGACCCAGCTTGGTTCAAACACCTGTTCTGATTTTTTCCAGCTTCAATACATTTCACTACACTAAATATGTTCATAGAATTTCATAAACATCTCAAGCGACAAAAACTCAGAGAACATCTTACCCTCTGGTAAACGTTTACATAACTATGGAAAATCACCATTTTATAGCTGGGTAAATCAACGATTTCTATGGCCATGTTCCATGTCGCTTTTTGGCCATGTTTACCAGATCTTAGTTTTCACCGCCCCCAGGAAAACCCCGGAAAAGTCCGGCAAAACGGCAGGAGGGTGGCTCGACACCTCGAGGTGCCACATGGAAAATTGGCAGGGCGAATCGTCCTCGCTGAGATAAATTCCACGGCTCCAGGTGATTTTCAAACCTTGGATGCTGCGATTGGCCAAGGATTCGAGTTTTGTTGAATGAGTTTAATCAATGGGAATTTTTATTGGAATTAATGGGAATTTTAATGGGAATTATAATGGGAATTAATGGGAATTAATGGACATTTTAATGGGAATTATATAATTGGATTTTATGATTTTATGGTTGTTAGTGAGGATTGACATAAGATTTACCCAACAAAAATGGGGATGGGAATAGCCTCGGGAAATCAAACATGGCTGGCTGGAAAATCCTTCATTTACTTACTGGTGCTTAGTAGGGAATGGATGGGAATGGGGGAATGGGGGAATGGGGGAATGGGGGAATGGGGGAATGGGGGAATGGGATGATTATTGATAGTTATTGCGAATCATTCCCTCATTCCCTACTAAGCACAAGTAAGTTTATATAGAGGATTTTGCGAGCGAACTAAAACTCCATTTATATAATTATAGGATATTATAGGTGTTTTCCCAGCCAGCCACGTTTGCTTACCGGAGGGTATAAGATTTCACCATCATTCCAATGACGTCACAGAGAGTTATAATGCAGCCAGAAGGAAATTTCCAAGTCTAATTTTCGAAAATAAGAGAAAACGTGATGCAAGAAACGGGTATGTGCCAAAAAATATTTCATATATTCACGTATGGATCATATAACATCATATTTGTTATTTTTGGCCGTAAATAAATATGCCTTAACGGGTATGATAGATATGCCATATATGCCCCTTACTCAACATCCAAATTCACGGGATGCAACGAAATTTGACACCACACCAGACGAATGCCGGATCCAACAACTTATATATATATATAATTTATCAGAGTACAGCTAGTAAAATCCATCCAAATCTACTTTTGAGTGAAAAATCCTGAAACGAGATCGGCAGGCCATTTCCAGCATTTCAGGAACTCACTTTATATACCCTCTGGTTATGTCAAAATAGCTATTGAAAATAGCCATTTATAGTGGATCTTCCCATTAAAAATGGTGATTTTCAATAGCTATGTTAAATTACCAGAGGGTAAACATCCATCTGACTGAGTTATGGTCATTTATCAACCGGAAATTGCGTTTTTTTTTTTATACCGCCATTTACCATTATACGACCTCGTTGTACAGTAATTCACTCAAGACATAATTGGGTGAAATCGATTCCATCTGTTCGTTCATAGAAATTGTCCCTATAAATTTTACGCCATGTTTAATTGGGGTTAAGTCTCCCATCTTCAGGTACCATACCAAATAAAATTAATGTTAATATATCCCGTGAGTATCCAGCAATGTCTATATCTACTAATAGTGTACAATATACATAACCATATATAATCATATATACTACAATTTGGGGCCCCCCAGTTATGTTTATTGGATTAGAAACCCCATGAAGACTTTACTTATGAGTTATGAGTATCGTAAGCCATAGTTATTGGACTTAATTGCACCAACTTAGCTATCGTAAACGGATGTAAACGGGGGCCCCACTGCAGATCACGGCGGCAAAAATCCCTCATTTTTCACGGGTTTTTTTCACGGGCCGAAGAACTCGAAGCCAAGTAGGAGTTGAAGTCCTCAAAACGTGGAACCTGCCGGGTTCATCAACCAAAATGGGTGAAGAAAGGTACAAAAACCTATGAACAATGGAGATTCACCAGGATTTCAGCAACAAAAAGTGGCGCCAAAAAATGGGAATATCATGGGGAATCATGGGGATATGTATGTATGTATGCATGTAATGTAATGTACTGTAATGTAACATAGCGTAATGTAGCGTAATGTATAAAGTATAATGTAATTAATGGATTATTAATGGAATGTATGCATGCATGTATGTAGATCCTCCCTGTGTGAGTCCTGTCGTACCTTCTTAGAAAGTATGGCTGGGGTATGATTTAGGGGGTTATAAGCCGTGCCTTCTCAGGAAGTGCTTGGATCCACAGTGTATGTAAGGAGCGAAGACATCATTAGAGTAAAATATATACGAATAATCACATCGCCCTTAGATCTATGTATAGCATCAAGGACACCAAAAGTATACTGTAGATCCAGTACTAAAACAGGATTTCTGATGGAATAGTTGTTCTATCAGGAAGGGAATGTATGCAACAAACCACGGCCTCAAATAAGGATTCCATATTTTTCCAAGTACCGGCATGATCCCTTAACTTCATAGACGTGGAGACCGGGTCACCGGGGACATCAAAAGACACTGAGGCTCGGCGCGACGGGCCAGATCAGATTAAGTACCCGTAATGGGATAGTTTCACTGCCAGTTGGGATCAAACTAGCAATTATGATGACTGCATTGAAGGAAACGATTCCTTGTGGACCCACCCAATTGATTGGCAACTTTCCACAGCACAAATATGCGTTGATGTTGGCATCAAATGTTGGTCGGTGAAATGCACATTGTTTGTTGATCACCAAGAATCTTGCTGGTTTGATACTCGCGGTTTTCATCACTCGTGTATGGGGACAAAACTACAAGATACCGGCTTTTGACATTAAAATAGCTGGTATGTGTGTGTATGTATATATATATACCCGCAGCACGGTGGGTTCGCCATCGATAAAAAATGGGGTGGGGGGGGGTGGGCTAATAACGTTCAAGTACGCATGGCGTACAGATATGATGCATTGTGATGCTACGCTACTGGATGTTCACTTGCACTTACGCATGTACGTGGTGCTACGCTGAAGATGTCTTCTACGCTGAAGATGTCTTACGTCACGCACGGGGTGGGGGTGGGGTGGGGTACTGAAAATGGCACCTCGTGACTTCAGAAAACCAAGCCTGGCTGCAATACGTTTCGGAAAACAAAAGGCAAGAAACTGTCAGTTGTTAAGTTGCACCAGATTTCTCATTTCAAGCCAACGGCGAACCCACCGTCTTGTGCGTATATGTATATAATATCTATATATATATATATATATATTTATATTTATATATATATATAGATGTAATGCAAATGTTCATTCACCCAGTTTTTTGGTCCCGTAGGCATTGACCCGCCTCCATTTTACACTTTTTTATTATTCAAGAATCCACCCTGGCAATGTTGAATCTCCTATTTATAGATATTTACCCTCTGGTTATTTAACATAGCCATGGTATAGATGGCCCATTTATAGATGATTTTCCCATGAAAACCTCCATTTATAAGGGATTTTCCATGGCTATGTTAAATAACCAAATGGTATAGATTATTGTCCTCTATTGTCGTTGAAAAAGCAGTGATATCTCGACCAACCAGTCTACATAAAACCGGATGGTAAATCCCCGGAAACAAAGGATAAAAACAAAGAAACTGTGTAGTGATATACCTATTTAATTGATTTGTTCCCTTTAAAAGAAACTCCCCGTCCCTGTCGCAAGAATATGTAAATTCCTCATTTTTCAAAACGAAATCAACATGTTCGCCGGAGTCACCATATATATTTCCTGCTTGAGTGTTCCTGTTTGAAAACACACATTTGTCATCATTTGTCCTGATTGAAAATGCCAGGTTTCCTCATTATTTAAAGACTTTATGTCTCATAAAACTCCAAAAGCCCGCATATTTCCCATAACCCCAATTTTTCCCTGAAAATTTCATTTCTTCACCGTGTTTTCTTGAAAAATCCAACCTATTCCTGTGAAATCTCCTACATGTTCTCCGCGCCCTGGTGCCCCGTGCCTCTGCCGGTACCATGGAGGCGCTGCAGAAGCGGACGCCGCCGTAACTTCCACCTTGGAAGTTAGATCATGAGATCATGAGATCTGGGTAGTTCAACATACATGTAATATATATATATATTTATTTATTTATTTATGTGTATACATATTATGTAAATAATCACATATATATATATATATTATGTCTATAATAATATTTTATTATGTCTATGATAATATTTATAAATATATATATATATACATATATATATTATGTATATGATCATATGTATATATAAATAATGTCTATAATCGTATATATATATACATATATTATGTCTATAATCATATATATATATATTATGTATATAATCTTATATATATATTCTGTCTATAATCATATTAATATATATACATATATTATGTCTATAATCAAATATATATATATATATATACAAATATAGACATTATTTATTTTATCATATACATAATATATATATATATATATATATATGATTATTTACATAATATGTATACACATAAATAAATAAATAAATATATATATATATTACATGT
>Ga0126342_10023328_pt1 | contig 10137 bp, 5 predicted proteins | sample Cyp1metagenome_FD_92528 | JGI IMG/M metagenome (GOLD analysis project Ga0126342, IMG submission 92528) | Coral microbial communities from Lord Howe Island, Old Settlement Bay, Australia - Cyphastrea 1 metagenome | ecosystem: Host-associated > Invertebrates > Cnidaria > Coral ... | reverse complement strand
GTCTTGCAAGTTACTTGAAGAAGATGTTACAACGTATCAGGAACGTCTTGCCAGTTAATTGAAGAAGATGTTTTAACGTATCAGGAACGTCTTGCAAGTTGGTTGAAGAAGATGTTACAACGTCTCAGGACCATCTTGAAAGCAGGAAATCGATATTGACAAGGCAGACCACAGGACGCTATTACACCCCCCCAACCCCCCCCAAAAAAAAACAAAAACAATGCGCAGAAGTGACAACAGTCCCGCCCCTCCATGGGCGCCATGACCAATAACATCCCATACAAAAAGTTGAAATTTATTGGATGTCCCCCGCCCAATTGGATCCTGTTCCATGAATATTGTTGATTGATTTGACGTGAGTTGCCGTTTCCTTCCAGTTTTTTGTTGTTGTTTTTTCCATATGTGGAAGTGGCAATCACCAAGAAAAAATGTAGATGTTCATGATATTTCATGGCATTTGCAACTTTAAAGGTGTGCCAAGCTGTTTTTTATTGTCCCATCATTTGAGGATCTGGAGCTGTACCGCAAGGACTATCAGAGCTGTGGCCGCTTGGCAATCCAAAGCTGGACTTGTTGGTTAAAATCCCCATCCCCCAATTTGGTTGGTGATTTTTTTCTCCAAATGTGTTCCTCATATTTCCTATGAACGCAGGGATGCCTGGGCACCTTGGAGTGTCTGGGGGGGGTTTTAGGGTTTGATGTTTTTAATTTTTATGCGAGGTTTTGTGGGTCTTGTTTTTGGATGGAATTGGATTTCAATGGTGTTTTCCTTTATATTATCATGTAGTTTCAACTTTTGTGGCAAGTGATAGGTTTTCTACAGGTTATGTATACCTAGGATCGATTTTTTTTGCGGCGACATCACCCAAAAAAAGAGCAGGAACCGGAATCAACCCAAAAATGATGCACATTTTCCAGTTTGGGAACCAGTCATTGTATAATTATGTTTTGTATAATTTTGATTTTTAACCATGATTTGCCTATGGTGGACCTGTGTTTTCTGCATGTCCCTTGATGCGTTGACCTGTCGCGCCGCCAGAAACCGTTGACCTGGCGGAAAACAAGTTCACACACGTAGCTTTGCGCTACATCCTGCCTTACTGCCACTCTTCGCGTGATTGGTGATGTCATTTGGAGAGCCACGAGCTGACATGATATGGTTTTCATAAAGGGGATCCCCAAAATGGATGGTTTAGAATGGAAAATCTTGCTAAAATACCACAAAAATACCATATAAACATATAAGTTTTTTTTTTAAAAAAAAAGTGTTTCAAACATGTTTGAAGACAGGTCATGAAAGATGCGTGCTTGAATTTGTTCGGGTTTTAGTTGGGATGGCCAGTCACCGTTTGATTCCCCCTCTTTGTTAAACGACCATCCCAAGGGGAATGAAAAATTAGAGTCATAGGCTTCATAGGCTTGAAAACGAATTTATCAGACAACAAAATGCATGAGATCACCAATGTCCCAATGTTTGAGTGATGTTTGCGGGATGTCTTCCTTTGCTGCTGGCATTTCTGATTTACATTGATTTTTCGTAGGCATCCGGATGCCACCCAAAATTGATCTCCAGCAGCTTCTTTCTCCCAAGGTTTGCAATTCTCAGGACCTCCGCACCGGGGCCCAGAGTCTTGATTTCAGGTGTTACTGTTTCCTGAAGAAAAAACGTGCGAACCATGCATGCAATGGTCCCATTCTCATTCTTGGAAGGACTTGAAGTCCTGAAACTGTACAAGAACGATATCGGTGATGCAGGCGCGAAAGGTAGGTATTTAGATCAAGCAGTGCCCCTTGTGCTTCTTGGCATGGTCCTTTGCAAATCTTCCAGCAGTAACTTTTACAGCAGGATCTGTCCGAATATGACAGGGTGCCCACATGTGCCCACAAGTTTCACGGTTCATCAGTTTTTTTCCAATTGAACATTGCAAATTTCGGGGCTACCCCCCAGCTTGTTACAAAAACGCTATGAACATGAACGTCAATTGAATGTGCAATGTAAATAATTACCGCAAAATTTAGGAGACACAGGCATTGGTGCCATGGCCATAGACCAGGTGCCGATCTCTTAGCGGACTTCTGTGAACGGAGCCCCGCCTTGCGACGCTTGGTGGGTTCAGCAAGGCGGAGGTGGAAAATGAGTAGTAACACTCTATAGAATCTGTTGTAATAAATGGGTGTAAACCATGGTATACCAGTAGTATAATGTAGTATATACCAGATAATTGCTGTTATAAATGGGGTTAATTATAAGTGTTGCAATTTGTATGTGTATAAATATAATATAAATATATATATATATAGTTATTTATTCATGGCTTGTTCAAACAGGAATGTTTGTGCAGCCCTGACAGCACATCCTCATGAAAATTCCTCTGAACATCTTGGCTTCCAAGCTGAAACGGAGCGATGTTGTGCCAAGGAGAGCTGCATCTCTCCCACAATCGCATCAAAGCCCATGGTGCGGTGGTCATCATCCATGCAGCTGAAAGATCCAGGACCATATGGGCTCGGAATGGCTGGAGATGAGTTCTGACCTTTGTGTTATCAGATGGCGATATTTGATGTCTATGAATTGGGTAGTGGATTGGTACTGAATGGGATTTAATGGATTTTAATAGGATGTAACGGTGTATAGAATAGAACCAACATATACAATGAATGTTAGGGGTTGCCTAAAAATGTATTAGTGCTATTTATGGCACTTTATTGGGGAAACATGATAATCAGTTGATGGATTTATACCCCAGTTTCAGACAAACCGTGATGGGAAAGTTCCTGAACACAACGAAGGATTTGCAGCACCTGACAGTTGTCAAAACCCAATGGTTGGTGAACTAGTTGCCCTATATTTGGCACTTCTCAGAGATGCATATTCTAGAATCCTAGAAGTCAAGCATAGTCAAGCCCTTAGTACTGGTAGACAGAAGGTGAGCACCTTCCAAGATCCAAGTCATCGTTTTTCAGATGGTTCCTTTGCCAATTGGTTGATGAGTCATGCGGGGTGCCACACATGGCCAACTGCATTCTGAGAGCAGGAAAGCTGCCTGCACCCCTCTGTGGCTGCGCCCCTTGGTTGTTTTGAGCCAGCCTCTTTGAATTCAATGATTTCAACCACTGTGTGAGATGACCTATGCAACGAACTAACTAACTAACTAACTAACTAACTAGCAAACTAACTGACTGACTGACTAACTAACCAACTAACTAACTAACTAACTAACTAGCCAACTAGCCAACTAGCCAACTAACCAGCTAACCAACCATCCATCCATCCATCCATCCATCCATCCATTGCATCCATCTATAGTGTCTTTAGTTTGAAAGGTGATCCCATATAATCCCCATTGACCAGAGTTTTTGGATTGGATTTTCTAAAGGTGAATTACGCCACGTGATGATTTCACCCTGAGCGGAGGATTCTCCACACGGCTTATCTCAGCTACAATAGCGATACATAGTACACATGGCTAAGGACCACCCACATCATGTATACACACACATGCGCGTGTTTGCATATTTACCCCATTGCATTATATATACATACATACATATATACGTACGTACGTACGTACGTACGTACGTACATACATACATACATACATAGATTCATACCATACCATACCATACCATACCATACCATACCATACCATACCATACCATACCATACCATTACATTACATTACATTACATTACATTACATACTTACATAACATAACATAACATAACATAACATAACATACATACATACATACATACATACATACTTACTTACTTACTTACTTACTTACTTACATATATACATATATATATATATATAAATAAATACATGTATATGTATGTAAACATTTGTGCACACACACATACACATACATAATATGCGTGTATGCGTATATTATATACATACATATATATATACATGTGTGTGTGCAACCTCAAGTTGGCCTCATCAAAAACCAAGGGCTGGAGCGCAATGCGGTGGAGCACGCCAGTGACATCGCCGATGCACTGCAGCAGAGGCTCAGCGTGTGCCTCCGATGTGACAGGAGCCCAGGGATAGCGCGGGTGGAGGACCCCTCCAGGTGAATTTCACTGGCAAAAATCGGGATTTTACCAGATTTTACCAACAAAAATTGGGATTTAGCTATGAAAACTCAGGATAGCTGATTAATACCTAATTTATGATTGCTAAGTTGGTTTACATAGTTCACTCGAAGAGTTTGGGGGTTATGGCAATTATTACTCTACTTGATGGGTTTGAAAAATCTTGGGAGGGCCCACACCTTTGTGATGATCAGTGTGCGATATCAATATTATTTATATATATATATATAGTATGTATTATTATTATTATATTTATGTCTTTTTATATATACATATATATATATGTATTACTTAAATATATTATATATATATATATGCATAGGCATTTATGATTAATGATACTTTTTTGGGGATGCATAGTTTATTGTTGTGGGAGTGGCTGTAGATGCAACATGGGCTGGCCATTTTAGTAGAGCCGGCATGAATTCAATCATTTGACCTTTACCCGTACAAGTTCAGGTGGTTTGACGCATCACCCCACATAGTCAAGTTGGGCAATTGTGGTTTATGTTTGGGTATATGACCTTGTCATACAACTATGATATGTATATACAGCGACTTCTTGATGTCGGATATGGAGAAATCAAGGCGTTCTTTATATATTACAAGGGGGTTGAATATCCTATTTAAGTGCTGGTTATGGTGGCATTATATTCACCAACCAATAGGGGTAAGAATCAGTTCAGTCCAATTTGGTGACAATTTTGGGGTACCCGTTTTTTAGGGAACCCCCGGTATCTTTGTGATGTTCATCATCAACTCCATTCATTGCATCGTTGGCTAAGCCAGGAGAGTATGCAATCGAGGCTTCTGCATTCATCACTGCAAAGTGCACCTTCCTTTCTTCCTCTTACAATTCGATATGCCCGGAGGTGCCAACACTGATTGGGGAAATGCTGCCGCAGTTGACTGGACAAGCACACACACACACACTTAGTATATCTAGCATAATTGCATATATGTGCATATATAAAGGCCAATATTATGACATCTATTTACATAATTTATTAACAATAAGATGCTGAACTCCTGAAGAGGGTGATGGAGACACACACACACATATTATATATATATTATAGGTAAATTGCAAAATAACTATAGACATAAATATAGACATACATGGATAGATATCTGGATATCTATATATATAGATATCTATATAGAAAAAATATAAATATATAAAAATATAAACATATAAATGTGAATATCTATATATATATATATGTGAGTATAAATATGTATATATATATATGTGTTTATATAAATATTAAAAAGTATGTTTGTACATATATATATATTTATTTATTTATGTATATGTATAAATGCATAAATATCTAGGTACGACATACCTATACGCATGTATTCCACTTGTTGAAGATCTGATCATAGAAATATCAAATTTCTCATGGTGCTGGAACAAACTGGTACCTCTGAGAAATTGGTTATATCCGACCACCAGGAAACCCATCCAATTCATTCCAATTCAGTAGTTAAGTCCACCACAACCCCATCCACCTGCCAGGTGCTCTAAACGAGGTGCACACCAAGCAGGAACCGGACAGCTGGTTGGAGCAAATCCCAAAGAGACCACGGCTGGAAAAGAGCGATACGCCCGAGACGGGCATTAGTCACTGGACATCAAAATGTCACGAAGGTTCCGAAGGACGGGTGCATCTTGGAGTTTTTACAGTTTCCTTCCTGCGCATCTTGAAATGGTTGTCTGGTTGGTGGCTAATATAACCTATATGGATATATAGTTATATATGGATTATTTATGGCATTTTAATATTTTTTCAGAGGCAATATGATGATTATGTTGTCTGGTTGGTGGTTTGGAACATGAATTTTATGATTTTCCATATGTTGGGAATGTCACAATCCCAACTGACGAACTCATACCCTTCAGAGGGGTAGGTATACCACCGACCAGCTGTTAATGTGTTAAAACCATGCGTCTCACTTTGAAAATTAGTGACGACTGTGGTCTTTTCGCCCGGACATTTGGATTGCCTTTCCTGGGTGAACGGCTTGGTTTGGGGTTAGTCATTTGGCCATGTCACGGCTTCCGAAAAGAAAAAACCACAGGAATTCAAAGAGCAGCTATCAAGTTATCACTGCATGCTCTAACCTTGTAGGTTTACATGACAAAACATGGTTGCGCCAAGTTTGATTGACTGCAAAGACTTTATCTTTCCAACAGAAAGAAATATTTCTCTGCGTGTATTCATACTTAGGCTAAAATTAAACGATGAACCCAATATCTACCCTGGAGAAATAGACTGCTGGGTTGTTCCATTCTGATGGCCAAGTCTCACTGTTTGGGTGGCCCGCCAGTATCAGCAGAGTTGTTGTTTTTTTTAATCTGGCAAGGGAACCACCAGCTTCTGGCATGGCAGAGTTCTGCCAGCTGGAAGATGACACAGCTGCAAAAACACCAGTGAAAACCAGGATGCCTTAGTCTACTATATATAGATGTTTATAGATCTTTGCAGCAGAGGTGCCGCACATTGCTGCACCATCCACTCTCAAGTTCTTTGTGTTTTTGATGCCTCAAGTTCCATCCCTTGGTCTTGGGCACCTGTCCCTTGGAACTTCCTAGAGTCCTCATCAATCCTCTGGGCTGGCAATATTCGAATCCCATCCAAGTATTCACCACCACCTCAATGGTTCCACATATATTTATAAAATATGTGTATGTATACATATATATATATGTATTAATATTAGTATATGTGGTTTCATCCCTAGACTAAACAATGGTTTCTGGGAGGGTGTTTCCATGGTCGAGGTGAATCTGAATCCAGTGATTGGATTCCGCCTCCACCACCGCTGCCGGGGACGCTTGGAACGCGGAACAGGTTGACACATTTGGAGGGTCAGAATCTGGTTGGGGGTTCAAAGCTGATGGATTTTCAAGGCTGGAACTGGGAAGATCACACCAAGTGACGGATATTGACCAGGACCAAAAAATTGTTGGTTTGAAAAATTGCAGCTGAGACTTGGTCCAAACCCAACTTTCACATGGCGACGTTGCCCATGGACGCATGGCGGTCTCAAAGGATCTTAAAGGATCTCAAACGGAGTCCACTTCTAGCGTCTCCTGAACATGTTGTTTCCAACTGGATGTGTTTTTCAACGTTGGAACCCCCTGAAGCGATTCCCAAGTTCGCTATCTTCTAGATTCTCAGCAACCTCCCTGATGATGCCGTTGAGAATACAGATAAGCCCATGGCTGGTTTCAACTTATTCACAGCATTCAAACTTGTAGTTTTTTTCCTCCTCTGAGCGGAAAAACAACATGAAACTAATTGCAGTTCCGACACCAAGTGAGAGGTCTTAGTATTGTATAAACATCGGGGATTTGGTTTCTGGGTAGGTCGGCCAGCTCTGCAAACTAATTAATCTTTATATATATATATAATTATATACACACATATATATATATTATGTATATATATATATACATAATTAAGTTCCAAGCTTAAAGACCCCTGGACCCCGATGTGCATTCACCACCATTCACTACCATTCACCACTGCCACCCCTGCCAGGACCTCCTCACCCGACTTGGACTCCACGAAAGTGCGGTTGTTTAATAGACGCTTGGCACATCTTGAAGCGGCTCAACCGTTGATCAACCCCTCCAGAAACTCCAAGACTCGAAGTTGTGATGTTTTGTGGAGCGTTGCTGGCTTTCAACTAGGTCCATGTTGAATTTCCGAAGATGCATGCAGCGTTTGAAGTTTCCAGGGGCATATTGCATCGTATTACTGGAATTTCTGCTTTGGGCCAAGCCTGTAGATTCAGCTTCAGATTTGCAACTTCAGATTTGCCAGGACATATCGGTCACCTTTCCTTGGGTCAGGGCATCCAAGGCTGGCTGTGCGGGACACTTCCAGGGGTTCCCGGAAAATTCCTGGCCTGTGATTTCGGAGTTCTTGTGCTTTCTATCGTTGTGAAGATGAAAATTGCAAATTGAACATAGCCATTTTTGAAGCTAGGGCGGAAGTGCCAAGCAGTTGTTTATAGTTTTTTCGTAGCATGTGCCCCTGCAGACGTGAACAACCCCAGAGTTGTGCTTGCCTGAATACCTAAGCAGTGGTGAAGCCACCTTCAGTGCAAAGGCATCCAGCCCGATTTCTGTGCTGCTGGTTTCAAAGGTCTTTAGATTTCAACCCCAAGTGAAGAACCATGATGAACCCCAAGTTTAGGATATTCTTTTGGGCGGCCCAAGCACCAACCAGATCGCGTCACTCGCCAGATGCGCTGCTGCCTCAACAGCTTCAACCTCTCCCTCCGCCTGCTCTTCGGCCCCCGCGACCGACGTCAGCGGCGGGCGCGGCCTTTGCCGCAAACACCGTGAGGAACGTCCTCAGTTGCTGGACAGTCAGTGGCTGTGATACTGGCAGTTTGATGACATGTTTGCGCAAAAACCACGTGTGCATACATCATTAATTATAGTCGTAATGCAGTATCATACGAGTTATTAAATGACTGATTGCACACAGAAATTGAACCGGCAACTGAATGTTCGAGCTGTCTCTACAAATAAGGCATGTTCATGCATTTTCCACTTGCCATGTTTGTTGGTCTACCGAACAGGATATGGATCAAAACATACCAAAACTGGATGTCCAGCACCCAAAATTAAATAGACCGACTGTAAATTTGCAACACGCAAGATGAGTAACAGATTAACCCTACATTGGCGGCTAGTCAGGTGTCTATAGCATTCATAAAGTGACATTTGTTTTTTTCCATCCATCGCCCGTGAAGCTGCATCAAATTCCGGAATTGAGCGTAGTTATCAACGGACAATGGCTTATTGATAGATGAAACTGGTGATGTTCTTTGCCAGGTTGGATTGCGGAGTGAAGACTATCCTTCTTGTTAGTTGAAAAAACTTACATTCCTCATGGCCATTGACCACTTGTTGCTGCTCATCAATACAGAACCTAACTCCAAAAAAGAGTATAGTCTTAGTCTAAGAGTCTAAGATGTATCCCCCGATATGATGGAGATAAACGGAGGCTGAACCGTCCAACGCACCCTCAAAACCACTTGTGTCATTGAGAATACAACCCATTCCATTTTACTGGTTGGTTAAGAGTAATTCATCCAGCAGTACAATGTGGTAAACCCCAATAATAGACCAACATTGGGAATGGTTTATTATTAGGCTTACCAGTAGCATACTTGTTGTTTGTTAACGGTAACCCATCAGCAGTAGCAAGCGATTGACATCCAAAAACTGAGGCAATCCTGGGCGAAGAAGTAATCGAAAGCAGCCTGAAGAGAAGGCTCGGGGAATTACAGCGACCGGTCAAACGATCTCGCCATGACGATTGATAAATGTTGAATGGTGAGGTGACTGGGGTTGTCTGGAAATGAGGCACCCAAAAAACTATGGCTTATTATGGTTTACCAGTTTGTCAGATATTATCATGTGCACCATCGAAATAGCGATTTACATCGATTTACGGCATCCCCCATGTTCAGACACACCCATATCACAGCGTGCCGTTTTTTCGTTTGTCTTTGATTATTCACATAATCATTCATTGCGCCATGTGTTCAGGCTATGCTGGAAGAACAGCCAGTAATTACTTAACATACCCACCAAATCATGCCAAATCATATTTGAAAAAACAATTACTTCACTTCGAATGATCCCCACCATGACAATGATACATTTTCTTACCGGCAAATCTTCTGGCATTCTATCTGACATATCTTCTGGCATTCTATCTGGCATTCTATCTGGCATATCTTCTGGCATATGTTTTGGCATATCTTCTGGCATATCTTCTGGCACTATCTGGCAAATCTTCTGGCATTCTATCTGACATATCTTCTGGCATTCTATCTGGCATTCTATCTGGCATATCTTCTGGCATATGTTTTGGCATATCTTCTGGCAAATCTTCTGGCATTCTATCTGGCATATCTTCTGGCATTCTATCTGACATTTTATCTGGCATATCTTCTGACATTTTTTCTGGCATTCTATCTGGCATATCTTCTGACATTCTATCT
>Ga0126342_10023327_pt1 | contig 10138 bp, 9 predicted proteins | sample Cyp1metagenome_FD_92528 | JGI IMG/M metagenome (GOLD analysis project Ga0126342, IMG submission 92528) | Coral microbial communities from Lord Howe Island, Old Settlement Bay, Australia - Cyphastrea 1 metagenome | ecosystem: Host-associated > Invertebrates > Cnidaria > Coral ... | reverse complement strand
CATGGTGCTTAAGTTGATGGTTGCCTCTTCCTCGTTGTCTTCATTCAGAGCTGTCTCACCCGACAAGAAAAAGATGCCCGGCATGGAGGGAGGCACAGTGCGCAGCAAAGTTTGGCAAGTCAGGGTCGCAATGGTCTCAGCCGTGGCTTTCGGGCCACCCAGGCCATTCTTCACCATGTTGGGCTTCAGCACAGCACCCTCCAAGTAGACATGGTGAGCTGACAATGCCTTGAACTGCGCAGCCAAGACCTTGCTTGTCACCTCTGCACAGTAGTAGATGTCGTGATCTCCGTTGGGCACGATTTCCTGGACACCAAACATCATGGTATCACAGGGGTCAAACGGACTGTGCTGGACCGATGCAAGCATCACATAGTTCAAACATGTTCAAAATCACTTTCGACAAGACACACATTGCATTGACTCAGATTTGACTAAAGGAATTAACGGTGGTGACTTCTTGCTTTATAGAGCTTTGCACTTTGTCGGAATTCAGAGGCGGTTAATGAAAAAATACGGGGTCCTTCTGATAACTTGATGTTCAAACATATTCAAACCTTTATTGACATTTTTTGGGTATAGTTAACTAAACCCTCAAACACAAATTAATCGATTGATATAGTTTGTCGTATTTCTTAATCGTTCTTGTTGTATCCAAATCATCTTATATAATTCTTGGTAAAATCAGACCATCGCCGATCCTTCGGCTCAACATGGCTCAACCAAGTCTTTCAAACTTGACCAACTCATGGCAGGATCAATTTCTTGGATGTGCATCTCACTTAGCAATGGGTTTACAACCCAGATCTACCACACCTTTTTACCCGGATATAAGCCATGTAAGATGTGCATATTCAGGTGGGTTATGAAAGATATGATGGTTATTCTCGACTTCCTAGGTGTGTTTCTCTGAAAATGTGCTACCTCAGAATCCATTGGTTCCCCATTTTCAGACACAGTGACACAGCTAAGCTTGGTGAACCCGTGAAGGATTTCCCATTGTTGCTGTTGAAGTCTCTAATTTGGTGAAGTCAACACGAACCCCCTATATTTTTGCTGAGATGGATGCCATTAAATGCCTAATTTGTTGATGGTTAAATAAGTGAACTCCCAATTTTCAATGGTTGAAACTCGGAGCAAATTGCTCCGAATTGCTCCGAGTTTCGGGTTCCACGATGGGCACCAACCCCTCGCTCTGACAGATGGAGGCATAGCGTGCCAAGGTATGCACTGTGTCCTTGATAGCCAACTCACTTGGCAATCCTGGAGCTGAGATCTCTGGGATGAGCTGCACAATAGACAATTTAACCATGGTTCAAAACTTTTTGGAACATATATATATATATTATATATATATATATATGTATTATTGGAAAGATATCTTTCGCACATCATAGATCATAATAGTATGATTTATGGTATTTTTATGTTGCTTCCGGGATTTTTCTCGAATGTTCATGTGTGACTTATCCATTCATGGAGCGCGGCTGTGGTAACCCATGTCGCACTGGAACGTCACTTCGGCCCAAACATCATTGTGGTTGGTGATGTTTGAAACATATACTTGTCTCATGGGACAATCGCACCCCTGTGGAAGCTTCATAAAGACCAAAAAACTTCAAATTATTTGAATGGGTTTGACGAAGACTTGGGTCAAGCAGTATTGCAACAACGGCCATTGTATGATAGGTATCCCCATCACTGGTCATAGTGATCCCCAAAAATCAGCTAGTATAACCCCCAAAAAATCACCAATTAACATCAACTGCTTGGTGGTTTGAACCCCTCTGAAAAATATATAAAAATATGAAAGTCACTTGGGATGATTCTTCCCAATATGGGAAAATAAAAAATGATCCAAACCACCAGCCAGATCAATCCACAGGGGAAATTCTAATCCCTTCCGAGGTGTTCCGATGCGGAGACTGCCTTTAGCGGGATCCATCTGCAAAACGTTGCGCCATTTTGCAAAGCGCACCCCCTCCTGTGGGAGCGGATTGCTAAAATGAAAGCAACATGCCATAGACTGAGGAACATATTATATATATATACATATGGGGTGATAATTTCCGCCATTGCGCGTTCAATCCAATATATCAGATAATATAATGTGATATGATATGATATAATATGATATAATATGATATCATATGATATAATATGATATAATATAAAAATAACATATACTACAATATAATATAATATAATTTAATATATATATATATATATACAATATATATATACTTTATATATATATATATACAATATATATATATATACTATATATATACACACTATATATAACTATATATATACAATATATATAGTATATATATATACTATATACTGATGTTTATACATATGGTAAGAACTTGGGAAGTAGACCCATCACCAAAAGTGTTAAAATCCCCCGCCCCCCCCAAATGGGTCGTCCCCTATTGGTAATGAAGGTTTTGTGCTTATCTCCCCATGTTTGATGCACCAAACATAGGTAAAACTGTGTTAAGGCTAGCGGTTTGGTCCCCAATAATACATCCCCCATGCTCCCCCATGATTGAACTGTTTATTCTTGATGGGATGGGGTCCTTGTAGGCCTGCTGGCACCTTTGCTGCAAATCATCCAAGCCTAAGGTGGCCACCTCTGGGTGTCCCAAGGGACCCGTTGAGGTTCCCCAGATGCCCTTCTTGTTGTAGCCCTTGTCCACCTTGATACCAGGAATCATGCCATTCCCCTTGATGATGTCCACCATGGCCTTTCCAGTTGCATCCTCTTGAAACAGCGTCTCCCAGTGGAGAATCACTCCGCTGATGCTTTCGCTCAAACCGGGAGTTGAGAAGCACAGCGATCGGTATGCCGCCCGGTTCTCGATCACATCCTCAACTGACAGCGTGGGCTACTTCGATAGGAATCTCACCAACTCGTTGTCAGTACAACAAACCAGGCGCTATTACTAAAACAGAGTGAATATAGTGAATTCCGTGCAGCACCCAATAAATCCAAGGACGAACAGTCTCGTGTGCGTTGCAGAGACGATTCCCCATGGCCATTTCTTCAGATCAGCATCAATCCTTTGGGTATCCTCTGTTACAAGGCTCAAGTTAAATGACCCCCATATGTTGCTATCCACCCATAATTCTATCCCCATCTCCAAAGAAAAAAGTGCATTCCCATTGGTTACCCATTCTGTTGCTCATTATATCTAAGGACCCCAAAAAAGAGAGAACAGTTTCTCCAGGATGTAGGTGATGATTTCCCCATACTCTCCATGTAACAATAATTCATTGAAAAACAATAATCCATAATTAACCGTACACATAATAATTCACATATTTCCCATCAAAAACATATGACGTATGCGAAAACTGCCACTTCATGGGTAACCCATGGTATCCCCATGGCAGACCAAAAGGATTTTTCCCCTGCGAAGTCTCTGGTATCTGAGCTGCCTCAGCATGCCCTGCCCGAAGCCAAGGCCCAGCGCTCTCATCTGCAGCCAGGAAACCCTTGCCTGGCCATGGGAGTTCACTTACGAAACTCGACTTACGAACCTAAAATAACCACATACTGAGTGTGGGGAACTCAAGCAAAAATCGAAGAAGTGTTCCCTAAACCTAGAGGTGTATGAATTTAATCTATTGTGGTCCTGCTGTGTTGAGAACGCTATTCCAGTGAAAATGGATGATGATAGTCTTGAATGTTGACAACCCCCGAACTATATAATCCTCAACCAACAGGGATTGAACACTGCTCAACTGGGGGAAGAGGTTACATATTGGTTTATCTGCATGTATCTGCTGTTTTTTCAACGCTGAAGCCGATGGTTCAGAAAATCAGGTTCTCATTTAAAGTATCTAACATTGGCAGTTTGCAGAGGACACCATTTTCAGACAACACCATATCTGAAAAAGACAGGGTTGTACTGGGAGTTGATGATAACCCATGATGTCTATCTCATGGATGCACCTTTCAGAGGTTACGGCAATCCCAAGGGGTTGGGCAATGCTGCGAAATAATATTTCCCTGGCTGGAGAGGAAAACATAGAACCACTACTGGTCACCTCAACTCAAGCACCGAACCAAACCATCCAAAATTGAGTCTATTTAATTCTATTTAGATCTATGGATATCTATGGTATATCCTCTGTACGTATGTTCTGATTTTCTTATAATATTCATATGCTATCATCACCAAAACATGTTGGCGCCAAACCCCACGTTCGCCCACACCCAAATAGCACACCCAAACAATATCATATACTTGTCATCAGAGGATGAATGAACACACTGGCTATACGCAGCGATTTTTACTTTAGGAACTTTAGGTTTTTAGGATTTAGGGTTTTAATTTAGGGTTTAGGTTTTTAGGATTTTGTTTTTTTTAGGGTTTTTGGGTTTTAGGTTTTGGACAATCAAAAAACGCTAGCCCTGGGCTTTTTAGATTTGAGCATGTCAAAGGATATGCGGAATCCGATGCTCAAATCCTACCTGGGTGGGGGTTGTAGTTTCACCAGGATCACCAGGCTTCGCAGGCTTCGGGGGCCTGGTGCACAAAGCTTCCGAGCAGTTTCCTTCAATTCCTCGAGGCGTTCCATGGGCAGCATACTGGGCAGACCACCATGCAAGGTGGAGGTCCTCCCCGGCCGATCCCGGTCCCCAACAATGATGACTTAATAAAAACCATGGAGTTTATGGGGATATCATGGGGATATCATGGGTATATCATGGGTATATCATGGGGATACAAATACTTTTTTACCACAATATCAAATACACATTGATCTCTTTTTGGTAGGACGCATTGCAATCTGGAACTGTTTATGATTTTGAACCATGGCCATAGGTGCAAATCTATAGCTGCCTTCGATCCGCTTCCGTAGTATCGAACCATTTCATTCAGGATACCCCCTGTGGAGTAGTCGATTTTCATCTGAAAAATAATTGATCGATTGATGTTCAATTCTTGGATATCCTTAGTCCATAGAGTACAGTATCCAATTTTCATCTTAAAACTAAGGAAGCAACGGAGTCCTGTCAAAGTCGCCGAACGCGGCTTTGTCCACGAACCAACTTGTCGACTGGGCCTGCTTTCGAGGCATCTTCGGTCCATTTGGAGGTACTTGAATGATCCTTTAAGTGGATGCGGCTGGAGAGTAAATGGGCTTATTGATATACTCTATTTCCTCTCATATTCTATCTACTTCAGGATGATGTATGGATGGGTTCCTAGGCATGTAGTACATGTATACCTAGGAACCCGTATGGACAATGTTTGTTGTCCGTTCTGGGTTTTACCCGTAACAAAAACAAACCCGTAAATCAAACAATTTTGTCTTACGGTTTTCCAGGTATATAAATACAAATATATATACTAGTAATTAAATAATATATATATATATATAATATATATATATAGATACATGTAGTTCTATATCATATGCATATATATATGTTATTATATATTCTATATGCACATCCTAACTTTACCAATCCTGCCAATTGAGACAATACCCGACATTCTCGCCTTGACCAAAGCCGCGGGGCAATCGTAGGGCCCGTGCACCTTGGACAACGCTTGTCGCAGTGCATCCTTCTTTGGTGACCCACTGGCCATCACTATGGCCCTTTTGGCCGCACAGATCAAATCCATGGAGGCGGCAATCTCGTTCTTGCCCGGCTGGCCTTGAAAATCCAGGAACATTATGGACATTGGCAGTGTGGTACCCGGGAATCCCCCCCCAAAAAAAACAGGGGTTATTGACCCTGGGTTTCAATGAAAACATTTCACACATTATCATTTTGTCCCACTTAAAATTCCCTATCATGGTGGTACCCCACCCGCAGACAAAAAAACGGATGAAAGAACTATACCAAACTGAGCCAGTGAATATCCAAATACCTGGATTGATGGATCTTCATCCACCAGAAAATGTTGAAACAATAGGAATTCAACCCATCCCCAATAATCTCACAAGACAGTAGGTTTTAACATGTTATTTTAACCCATCCCTGTCTGCATGCTGGCATTCCCATTGATCATCAACAATTTTCTTTCAATTTTGGGGTACCTCGTGGTACCTCCATATTTTTTCTTGTGGGAAATCTCCAAAATAACATCATATACCCTCTGGTAAACTAACATAGCTATTGAAAATTGCCATAGAAATAGTGGATTTACCCATTGATAGCATGGTGGATCTTTCTATAGTTTTTTGTAAACGTTTACCAGAGGGTAAATTCCATTAGATCCCATTAGACCACCATAAAATCCCATTAAATCCCATTAAACCACCATAAATCTCCAAAAAAAACATCACGAAGATTGAAGCCGAAGGGCAAATGCTCAACATCGCTTCTCCCTTGGCTCTGATCTCTTGGCTCTCAGGCTGTAGGGACCCAATGTGACCGTCATCTCCAAGTCCCAGCAACACCAAGTCCTCAGGAGATCTCAACGATGGAATCACCTGGAATGGCTTAAGGAACAAGCCGAAAATGAATCTGTGGAACATATGAAGCACTATGGAACAAATATGGATCCATGGTGCTGGTATATATGGTGACATTTGGGGATATTTGGGGTATATTGATGGTAAATGTTACCATATATAACATACATGGATCCTATGGGCTATGGAACCATGATGATTCATCAATCGATTAATCCCAGAATTCTGAGGTATAGCATATTTCAGTTAAAACATGTTAAAACCACATCCCAAAATCCATTGAATCTGCAGGTGATGACATCCCGAAATCCGTGGATTCTGTGGATGAGATTCATCTTATAGATACTTACCCTCTGGTAGACTAACATAGCTATGGAAAATCGACCATTTATAGATGAATAACCTACAAAAAATGGTGATTTTCCATCGTAAACTGTTAAAATACCAGAAGGTATGGCTTTATGGCTAGATTTATACCATGGTCTCTCAAGCCTGTGAAAGAACATCTCCAAATTTATGGAACCTCAAAGCTTTTGGCCAAAGGAGTTAAAAACACATTCACCATATTTTACAGGTACAGTTAAATTAAAGTGTTCATTAGTTTTCACCTTTAATCCACCCGACCGTACTGTACCAACTTCGTCAAAAGTCAAAGTCCAAACATATCTTCCACATGACTGGCCATGCCAAACTTGTCCAGGCTATAATTGCGAAAAACACGGTCTGGTTGAACACTTCGACATATTTCCACATCCAAACAAAAAGCAATCCTTAAAGCCTCCAACAAAAAGAGACACCCAAAAAAACACCAAAACCAAGGCTCAAAGGATGGGACCTTCCCCGAGTTGTCGATGGATGGATGATTCCTTAGCAGGGCATCGTAGGCCGCCGCTGCCTCCTTCACTGCGAAGGGTGGTAACCCGGAGCCGGTACTGAAGAGCGGCCGCAAGATAGGGTAGAAGACGCCCCTGGGTACAAGTGACATGGAGAAACGTCACATGATATGACAATCTGTTTGGGGGATGTACTGCAATATGATTGGGTTCAATGGGATCTATATTATAAAGCGCAAGAATCGGATAATATAACAATCGGGTTCCAAGAATAAAGGATCAACTCCAAGACTCCAATACACAATACATAATGCAATTTCAGATAATTTCAATAAGAAAATGAGACAAATCAGATGGCTTTGTAATGAGTTTTTCTTGCATACTCGCTGGATCTCACTGACATTCCAGCGGAGCCTGGCCATGGACCCCTCCATTTAATGGATTATGTTTTGGTAACAAGCATGGGAAGTTTCCATTGTCATTGAAGTCATGCTTGTTTTTTAGGGTACAGTAATTAATCCTTGGTGCACTTGTGATAATGCAGAAGAAACAAAACAACACAATTTGGGACTTCAACTCTTCTCCAACATGATCAGGATGTACTGATCATAGTCTTGGAATCTACCCCTAGCATGTGAGGAACAATCTCCAGCATATCCTTTGTCACTGAGGGGCTGAATGCCGCACTTCCTGCAGAATGCTTCGAGGGCTTCCGTGTAGGCTTTGTTGGCGCCCAGAAGCCTCAGTTTGGCTGTGCCTAGACACTGGATACACCCATGTGCCCTTGGAAAACAGGGGTTGGTAAATGTCCTACTTGAACATCACCCAACTATTGGGGATATAATCACCAACAAATACTTGAAAGTGATGTTCAAAATCCCCTAAAACAGTACATTTACCAACCCCTGGAAAAACCCTCCAGCATCCATGATTGCTGTGGCGGACGGCGGATCGGACAAGAAACTCTCCTGTGAAGAAGACGCTCACCTTGCTCCAATCCAGCGCTTCAGGCGACAAGTCTTTTAGAGCTGGTATGACTGGCCTTGCCACACAAAGACCTGAGCGAGCTCAAAAAGCGACGGAAAATCACAAGAAATTGTTGGTTCATGAGGGATTCCCTAGATAATGATAATCTGGTTGGTGGTTGAGCCACCCCTCTGAAAAATATTACTCAGTTGGGATGATTATTCCCAATATATGGAAAAAGAAAAAATGTTCCAAACCACCAATCAGTAATGATAGTACGAGTATTAATTGCCGCTATTGTTCGGTCATTGAAACTGGTTGCGAGGCAAGTTAGAACCGTCTTTTGAAAGTCGTTCTGTAACGATCTGGGAACTTATGATTCAAGGCTGAATTTGAGGACCTGGATCAGGACCAAGGAAAAAAGACATTACCTCAACGTCGCTCTGGCTAAAGCTTTCTTCGAACTATCTCCTACACATTTCTTCCTCAAACATAATTTTCTTTTGCCAACCTCATGCAGCATCAATCTTGCAGCAATTTCTCCATAAAGATCTCTTTCAAGGTCAAAACTTACCCTCTGGTAAGTTAAGACAGCAATGAAAAACCACCATTTTTGCACATCTTTGACAAATGAATGTATATATATATAATATATATATATATATGTATAATTATATATAAATCCTATAAATTGGCCCAGGGTAACCCATCTATACCCAGCTGCTAAAGCTTCCCTTGGCATCGATGGCTGTTTTGGCGGCTTCTGTCACCTCCTGCACTATCTGCGGAACCAGCTGATGTTCCTCCACCACGTACAACGCTTGGCCCTTGAAGAGACGAGGCATGCCGCAGAACCGGCACCACGCGGCACCACCGGGCGTTTCGTCACGGCCGCGAAATCTTGAGCCAACCACAAATCAATGGGGAGGGGCTCTTCCGGTGCTTCACAGCTTTGGAATGGTTCATGTCGAAGTAATTGAAAGTCTCTGAAGATACTCATGGATACCTCAAACATGGCCGCAAGTTGATCTAAGGAAAAAAAACCATCAGCATCAGCTTTTGGGGAATATGATGTTCAAACAAACCTGCTTGAAATCGTCGAAAGCTCCTTTTTGCAAAGACTCCTTACTTACGAAGAATCTTCCTGACCGTCATTCGCAGGACCTCATGTATGCTTCGCCCTGCTTGAGCTCAAAATCTTCCGGAACTCAAGACATCGCACTTTGAAACCAACCTCGAACAAGTGATTTAGGATCTAATAATAAGATGGACAAGTTTGGATAATGATCATTAATGATCCTTCTAATTCTATTGATGGATGGTTTGTGCTCGTGTTTCTGGCGAATCTTGACAATGAAAAAAGAAACCCCTCAGGTGACATGCAAATCTGGCGAATTTCCAGAGAGAAGCAATTTTACATCTCTGGTTGGTGGTTGAGCCACCCCTGAAAAAGAAAATGTTCCAAACATTCCAAACCACCAACCAGATCTCCTATACAGAAACAATCACAGTTGTATCCCTCGTAGCGAGCTCACCTGTCAGAGCTCCAAAAACGTAGGCGTTTTTGACATGTGAGGAAAGAATGGCACTGCATCTCAAGTCTTTAAATGTCTTTAAGCGCTTTAAGGAGTGTTCAATCATTGCGTTTCCTTGATCAGGAATCACCAGGTGCTGATCTTGTCGCAACATTACGCAACATTGCTCAAACTGGCTGATTGTTTGAAGGAATTCTTCTGAGTCAGTTGCCTACTCCTTCCTCACTGTGATCAAGTGCCTCAGTAAGGTCCAGCAGCTTGCATCACGTTGCCGTCAGTGCCGACACTGGCACAACTGCCGGCTTTGTACTTGCCAAAGCAAGCATCAGAGTTTGCCTTGGCTCGTGCCTTCAAGGCCTT
>Ga0126342_10023326_pt1 | contig 10138 bp, 7 predicted proteins | sample Cyp1metagenome_FD_92528 | JGI IMG/M metagenome (GOLD analysis project Ga0126342, IMG submission 92528) | Coral microbial communities from Lord Howe Island, Old Settlement Bay, Australia - Cyphastrea 1 metagenome | ecosystem: Host-associated > Invertebrates > Cnidaria > Coral ... | reverse complement strand
TGTATTGGCGAAGCATATACTGTACTCTAGTGACTATCCTGCGGGAAGCCCAGTCCCTGTAACAGTGGAAAAATAGTTTTTAATTATAACGACCACCCCAGGGAGAGCACAAGCAAATCCCGTTTTTTCAAAACTATCTTTTGCAACTTCTAAAAGTAAAACTAGGAACCTGACAGCTGAGGCAATTTTTGGTTTCTTAAGTCAACACCTGTGGAAACACTAAAATCAGAAAAACCTTGGGTCTAACATCCTGGAATTTAGTGGTGTTCCCACAGGTTGTTCTGAATTTAGTGTTTCCACAGGTGCTGATTTGAAGAAAAGAAAAAACTTTGCTGTCTTAAAGTCTTAGTTGTCAGTTGTCAGGTCCTTACTTTTACTTTTAGAAGTTGCAAAAGATAGTTTTGAAAAAACGGGATTAGCTTGTGCTCCCCCTGGGGTGGTAGTTATAATTAAAAACCATTTTTCCACTGTTACAGGGACTAGGCTACCCACAAGTTGAACATGTGAAGGCGCAGGCCTTACTTGCTGCGCATGGTGCTGAAGTGCGTGTGAAACAGGAAATGGAGAGAGAACCTTTGCCACAATCCCGTCCTGAAGAACCAAGCCAACAGGAAGTGGAAAATCATGCGCTGACACATGAGCCTTTCAAAAGCTGGTGTTCACTGTGCGCCCGTTACAGGTCACGTCAAGACCCTCACCCAGTTAGCAGCCATGAAGGTGTTGGACACTCCGTGCTTTCTTTGGATTTTGGCTACTGCAGCCGCATGGAAGACGTGTCAGACAAACAGACAAACAGACTTGCTTGTTCATGCACGACCGTGCCACCAAGTTCATGCATGCTGTGCCTACTCCACAGAAAGGTGCCAAGTTTTTGCAACACATGGTCACTGAAGTTACGAGGTTCATTGTGTACACGCAACACCGTGAGTTGGCCATCAGGACAGACCGTGAACCCTCCATTTTGTCAGTTGTGGATGGAGTCAGAAAAGCATGCCGATCTCTTGGCATCGTTTTGCATGATGAAGGTGCCCCAGTAGGAGAACACCAAAGCAATGGCGCAGCTGAGAGCACAGTACTGCAGATCAGGTCTCGTGCAGGACTTCTCGTGCAGCAGATTGAAGATCAAGTTGCAGCTGGCCGCATTATCTTTGGATGCAACCACCCTGTTTACTGTTGGGCATTGCTTCATGCATCATGGCTTCACAATCACTTTACAGTTTCAGAGGGGTTGACACCATTTGAACGTGGAATGGATAGATCCTACACTGGAAAGCTGGCAATGTATGGAGAAGAAGTTCTTGGGTTTTTACGAACAGGTCTGAAAGCAGGACCCCGATGGCAGCACGGTGTTTGGCTTGGAAAAACAATGTCAGGTGATCAGCATATTGTTGGCACTGCGGATGGAGTGTTCATCACACGGAGCATCAGGCGCACACCGAATCCATTCAACTTGGATAGACTGGGTGATTTGGAAAGTTGGCCTTGGGAGTTTGGACATGCAGCTTTGGGCAACAGATTGGTTTACAGCAAGCGTGTGAGTCAGCCTCTTGCGTTTGGTGTGGGTTCAGGAATGCCCCCATCAATTGACATGGAAGCCATACACGTCCACAAGTATGCAGTTGAGCACCCAGAAGAGGACGTTGAGCAATCAGCAGAGGCGGGGGACATGCAATAACCTCCACCTAGCCTTCCAGTTGCAGCTTCCTCTACAACAACCGCAATGGATGTTTCTGCCGACCCACATGGCCAGAAACGTGCTGACGATGAGACGCCCGTAGAGTCTCCAAAGAGAACCAGATTTGCTGACAAGGGTTTTTCAATGCTGGAATCCACTTTTCTGACAGATGACACGCCTGTTGGCGAGAGTGCTCCAAAGACTCCAAAGCGTGACAATAGTCCAGACAAAGGTCATGTCAGTCAGGTCACCAGCACAGACTTGAGCTTATACGAACATGAAGACCAAGCAGTTTCCTTCACCTTCAAAGATGAAGAGCTGGATGAGTTGGAGACCTATGAAATGAACTTTGAAAATGACGAGCTCTACGATGATGGTGATTGGATGGATGATGAAGCGATTGTCAGCCAGTTGACTTTTCCTTTCAGCAAGTATGAACCTTCTTTGGACGATGCTGAGTTGCAGAGGTTGGATGCGCTGGCAGACTCTTTGGAAATCCAACGCCTTACGAAGATGGCAGTTCTGACTGATGCAGCAACAATGCCCCCAGACGCCAAGCAACTCTCTACAAGGTTTGTCAGAACTTGGCGTGAAAAGCTTAGCAAAGATGGAAAACAGATCTGGCTACGACGATCAAGATTCGTCGCCCGTGAATTTGCATGGATGGACAGTGAACGTGACAGTTTATTTTCACCTGCAAGCAGTTCAATTGTTGCAAGGTTGTTGCCCGTGATGTACCTGGATATGAAGCAGCACGCAGAAGCAGTCATGGTCAGCATCGATGTGAAAGATGCATTCCTCACTGTAAAACAGAAAACACCAACAGTGGTTACATGCAAACTTGCGGATGGCCGTGAAGTTCAGTATGGCTTAGGACGCGTTTTGCCAGGCCAAAGAGATGGAAGTCTTCTTTGGCACCAGGACATCACAAAGGTGCTTTGCGAGGAGCTTGGGATGAGCCAACATGTCCCTTATCCTTGCATTTTGAAAACAGCCGACAGCAGTTGCTTTGTGCTTATTCATGTGGACGACATTTTGGTCGTTGGACGTCGTGAATTTGTTTTACAGAAAATGGTGAAATGCCTGCAGCAGCGCTATGAGGTGTCCACACAACTCATGGAGAAACCAGGTGACGAAGTTAGCTTTTTGAAAAGGCGCATGACTTTGCAGCACGACGACAGGATCACCATAGAGACACACCACAAGCATGTTGATCAGATGTGCAGTTTGCTTGGGTTGAACCGGAAGCTTCAAAACAAGAAGTCGCCAGGGCACTCAGATATGGATCAGGTTGATACAACAAGTGAAGTTTCCCCAGCAGCTGCAAAGGCGTTCAGAACATGTGTTGGGATACTTTTGTATCTAGCAAGCGACTTGCCGCACTGCCAGCACATAGTGAGGCACTTGTCAACATACTCAACGCAGCCCACGGTGAAAAGCATGACAGTTTTGAAACACTTGGTTGGGTATTTGGCCTCACACGACAGCATATGCATGTCACTCAAATGGAAGGGAAGAACCACTGGCCTCTTTCATGGCTACACCACCTCCATTCCTGGCGAGAGCATCATGGAGATTTTTACGGACAGCGACTGGGCAAGTGACAGGACCAGTCGGCGTTCAGTCTCATGTGCCACCATATTCCTTGGAGGATGTCTTTTGTATTCATGTTCACGGACGCAAAAGTTGGTATCCCTTTCAAGTGCTGAAGCAGAAGTTTACGCTTGTTCTAGTGGCACTTCGGATGGTATCCTCTTGCGCAGGCTTGTTGAATGGTTGACAGGTTTCAAATGCAGCATCCACCTACACTGCGACAGTTCAGCTGCGAGAGGAATCATCCAACGCCAGGGCGTAGGACGAGTGAGGCATTTGTCCTGCAGAGTTTTATGGCTTCAAAGCCTTGTTGCTGATGGCACCATAAAGCTTGCATGTGTGGCCGGTGCATCGAACCCTGCAGATATAGGGACAAAGCGCTTGCCGTCCTCCAGACTGCGCTCGTTGATGAGCATGCTTGGAATGTTTGATATGACAACTGGTTTGGTTGAAGGAGCCGATGACCCAGGACGCATTTTCTCCAAGAAGCAAAACGTGCATGCGATACTGAGCGTCTTGAGCCTCCTGACCCTTAAAGGTTGCACTGAGGACAATGATGTGTCTTCAAGCCCCACAGTTGGTCTTTTGGTTTTCACACTTGTCCTTGGATTTTGTTTTACAGTTTTGTGGATGATGGTGAATGGTTTACAACAAAACCGACAAGCAGAGAACGAGCCCGATGCAGAGCCCAATGTCAGTGAAAACTTCGAGACAGAAGTCATGGACAATGCAGCATCTGCGATGTCCACAGCAGATGCAACTTCCACAATGCCTTCCAGCAGTTCTATGGCTGATACAGCCCTGACAGCAGAGAACTACGTGAGATGGCTGCTGCGACGATGTGCCAGAAGGAGAGATGAAACAAACGATGCAAATCGAAGGAGGTTGTATGAAGAAAGAGTTACAATTCTCCTTGGACTCCAAGCAGCCTTGAACTCACCACATGCCTCTTTCCGAAGTTCAGCCCGGAGAGCCCTTGGATCCATGACAGGCATCAGCGACGATGAGAATTCTCCAAACTACGCAAGGATCAATGGACCAGCGAGTTTAGGTGAAGCTCAGAGAGCTCTTGCTTTCATTCATTCGCTACAAAGCGGCGCTTCAAGCAGCACAGGTTTCATCACCAATGTTGACATGGTCGCAAATGCCTTGGGAAGGAATGCAAACTTTCCTCCTTCTCCTACGTCTGAATCAGATGCTGACGAAACCCGATCTCAGGCCATGCAAAGGTATATGAGTTCGAGGAGAAGCGACGTTTCAGACCCAAGCTTGTGGAACTACCTTCACAATGGTGATGAAATTTCTGATGAGAGTGAAAGTAATGGAAGCAATGCAACATAGCAAAGCAATGGCTTGGTAAATGAAAACAGAAGTGGTTTCCTAGCCACCGGCGCTTGGAAACAGCTTGCAAGGCTTTAGCCAGGGGGTAACATGGATCCCTGTTAGCCTTTTGAAGGTCGACATTTACCTTGAGGAAATTAGAATGTTTCATGGTGTTGCGTCATGCAAGTCCTGAAAGGACATAGCAAGTACTGGCATCCTAAAAGGGACCCCAGCGGCAAAAACATGACCGCAACTTTTCCATAGAATTTTCAGTCTAGTGCGACACTAGCCAAAAGGCTGTGTCGAGGCGGGGTGCTTGTGATTTCCGTTTCATGCATCCCTGTTTACATACATGTTCAGTTAGATGTCATGTTGAGTTTTCATGTTGTGCAACACGCACAAATCGAGAAGTGCATTCCGAGACGCTTTTGCATCAAGCAAAACAATCAGATCCAGAGACAGATGGAAATGAGGGAACCAATGGACAGTCTGGCTTGGAGAGACTTCTACAAAATATGCGTGCACATCGAAATGTTGCACTGGCTAGCGAGAGGTGGCATGAAGCCAGTGAGATACAACATGCGATTGTGGCCGCATTGGACGTTCAGCCGCACCAGAAGGATTAACCATGGAGGTGACAAACCGAACCCGCAATGTTTTCCAGAGACTTTACAGGTACCACAGGAACAGAGGTCATGACGAAAGACGTGATCGTTTTAGACTGTATGTTGAAAACATGGATTGTTTGATGAGATGAGTTCAAAGGTGATTTACATAGCAATGCAGAAACAGAGAAGAGGTCTGGTTATGCGTTTGCAAGGGGCAACAATATGATGCCAATTAAGCTGAGCGCTCAATCGTCAAAAGAGGAGTGCGAAAAATTGTTCAGCCTACTCACATGGCACCATATGCACAAGGATGACACGAACAAATCAAGATGAGAGTTGCAGATGTCATTGCATTTTACTTCTCATGAAAACCATGAGTAAGTGATTTCACCGAGACCCCTTTTGGCACAAAATAAGAGCGGCGCTTACGGCCGTTTGTTCGCATGTTCAGAATTGAACTCGTCAATCCCAAATCGTTGATGTCAATTTCAATGAAACTTTATCACATTATATTCACACGCTCATATTTGATTCAAAGGATGTAGTCGGAAGGAACACAAAAAATTGTGTTTTCATCCTTCTTTTTCACCCATCCATATTCGTACGTCATCTTTACTCCTAATCAAGAGGAACCCAAGACGATCATGTTAAGCCGGCCGAGGTGCCATAGAGATACTCTGGTATGGCAAGCAAACAACGGACATGTGAAAAACGCATCCGTTTGAGCCAGCATTTGCCAATTGGAATTTACCACCCTTTTGCGAAAAAAAAAACATTCGCTGATCGTTTTGCAATTTCAGTCATGTCAGTGAAACCATTTTTTTACAACATTGAATTTGAACGTTTTTGGCGTAAATTTTGAATGCGTAGTCGCATGCGAGGTTTTTATTTTAAGTAACTCGGAAATCACTTAAAAAAAATCAATAGTCAAAGTGGATTCAATTGCATCTCATCAGGCCGATGATTTTTTATTTGAAAAAAGGCTGGGCATGGGACCAGTCTCCAGCATTTTTTTATCTGACCCTTGCAGCTTTGGCTTCCACCGCTCCCGTGCCATCTATCGGAAGCTCTCGTGCCATTTATCGGTACTGCGGGGATGCTTGGGATGTTTGATTTTGATATCAAATACCCTCTGGTAAACTAACAGTTTGTTGTTTGCTATTGAAAATGGCCATTTATAGTTGATTTTCCCATTAAACACGGTGATTTTCCATAGTCATGTTAGTTTACCAGAGGGTACGTGTTTGACCAAGAAAATGTGCGGGAATTTGTCAACAATGATAGGGAGATGGTCACAGACCTGAGGATGTCATCAATGGATTGGGTTGGTTCACTCAAACATGTTTTCGTCCATATGTTATTACATTTTTTTTTGGCAGGCAGGTTGAACCGCCAAGTAACTTCGATATGTATTTTTTTCACTGGAGAACTCAGGGTTGTTATTTCAGAGTGTGTTGGTTGATGTTGAACCTACTGTGGATGGAAGAAATCCTGCACCATTTGGTAGATGGTTATGCCATTATAATCCCATTTTTTACCGTGTTTTATAGTTACCAATAGTTACCAACTGGTGCAGGATTTTTTCCATCCACAATATGTACCATGTCGACAGTGGTTGTTAAGCCTTGTGATTGTGAACCCACATGGGTTTTCCATGCCGTGGAGTTTCCATTATCTACTAAGGCAATGAAGCTTTTTGCCCTCGTCGCAGTTGGCTCTGTCTGCACCGCCCTGGCTGTGGTCAGGGATACCCAACGCTGCTACGCTTCTGCAAAATGCTTGGTGTTGCAGATGAAGTCAGCATGTGTGCATGTGTTGGGATCAAAACTTGAGATGTTTGCATTTGAAATTTTCATTGTTTTTACAGATTGAATCTACATTTTTTGCAGGAGAACTGTCCCTTTTCGATCTGTTACCCTGGCCCTTTCTGGCGTCCTTTTCGTTAATTCTGCTGAGGCCACAGGCAAGTCCAAGTCCATTTCCGAAGGAGGCATCGGATGGGCCAGACTGGGACTATTGGCTGCTTGGAAAACCTTGGATTTTTGGTGTAGCCCTTGAAGATTAGGATTTAATTGATTTAGAATCATCAGAATTTAGGCATTTCACCTTCAAAATTTCGGAAATTAACAATAATCAACAATTCAGAGTGTCATGGTGATTTAGCCATTGCGATGGTTTTAGGAAGTATCTTCAATTGGGGAGACTGAAAAATGCCCAAACTTCGTCGATGTAGACTCCCATTCCGTCGTAACATGCATGGGTGCATCTTACAACGGAGGATAGCGTCGAGGGATACTGTCTTGGATAGTGAGTGCCAAAACCTTCGTTGTTGATGATTGTCTAAAATGGTGATTTAAACACCACAATAAAACAGCCGACTTAAATAGAATATCTCATAACTGTAAAAGGAAGTACAGGTGAACATGGCAATGATTATTGGTCACATCACATCACTTTTTTTTGATGCCATCTGTGGCTGCAGGTGCCCTGTCCAACGACAAGGGAGCCAGCCCCTGGCTGTCACTCCTGCCTGGGTCCAAGTTTTTATCCGGTACCATCCAATGGTACGAGTCACCAATTAATATGTTCATTGAATTTATTATATTATGATGATCTTATGATGATACTGTGAGGATATGTTCATGACATTGTCAATTATAATGATATTTTCATGTCATTATCATGATCTTATGGTGATCTTATGATGATACTATGATGATATTATGATGATTTTTTGATGACATTATGATGACATGATGATGATTTTTTGATGATGTTATGCTGACATTATGATGACATTATGAATATATTATGATATTATGATGATATTATGATGATATTAAAATGATATTATGATGTTATTATGATGTTATTATGATGACACTATGATGATGTCATAGTGAAATTATGATGATATTACAATGATATTATGATGATATTACAATGATATTATGATGATATATGATATTATCATGACATTAAGATGATATTATGAGGTTATTTTCATGACATTATGATGATATTAAAATGACATTATGATTACATTATGATGATATTATGATGATAGTATGGTGATATTATCATGATATTATACTGATACTACGATGATATTATGATGACACTATGATGATATTATAATGATATTATGATGATATTATAATGATATTATGGTGATATTAATAATGATATTATCATGACATTAAGATGAAATTATGATGATGTCATGATGATATTATGATGATTTTTTGATGATGTTATAATGATCGTTTGATGACATTATGATGGTATTATGATGATATGATGATTTTTTGATGATGTTATAATGATCGTTTGATGACATTATGATGGTATTATGATGATATGATGATGATATGTTTGATGATATTATGATGATATTTTAATGATATTATCATGACATTATGATCATATTATGATGATATTATGACGCTATTATATTGATATTTTACTTTTATTAAGTTATTTTATGATGATATGAACATGATATTTTGATGATATGATAATGATATTTTCATGACATTGTGATGATATTATTATGATATTATGATGCTATTCTATTGATATTATAGTGATATTATAATGATATTATGGTGATATTATCATGACATTATGGTGAAATTGTAATGATGTTATGATGCTATTCTATTGATATCAAAAGCATATTATACAGCAATGATTTTTTTAAAATGATATTATATTAATATTATGATGACATTTTGATGACATTATGATGATATTATGATGATATTATCAGTATATTATAATGATATTTTGAGGCTATTCTATCGATATTATAATCATATTTTAACGATATTATGATGGTATTATGATGATCTTATGAAGATATTATAATGATATGTTCATGACATTATGATGATATTTTAATGTTATTATGATGATATTATGATGATATTATGATGATATTATGATGATATTATGATGATATTATGATGATATTATGATGATATTATGATGATATTATGATGATATTATGACGATAGTATGATGATATTCTGGTGATATTTTAAAAATATAATGATGATATTTTTAGTGATTATGATGATGTTATGGTGACATTATGATGGTATTTCGAGGGTATTATGAGGATGACATTATGATGATATGAGGATGATATTGTGAGGATATTAAAATCTCATTATGAGTATATTTTGATGATATGATGATGATATTTAAAGGATATTATGATGATATTATAATGGCAATTTGCTGACATTATGATGATATTATGTTGATATTATCATTATATTGTGATGATATTTTAATGACATTATGATGATATTATGATGACATTATGAGGATATTTTGATGATATTATGATGATATCATGATGACATTATGATGGTATTATGATGATATTATGATGATATTATGATGATATTCTGATGATATTATCAGAATATTATAATGATGTTATGAGGATATTATCATGACATTATGATGATATTGAAATGACATTGTGATGATATTATGATGATATTATGCTGATATTATGATGTCTATTTGAGGATATTATGATGAAATTTTGATGATATTATGCTGTATGATGAGGAAATTTTAATGATATTTTGATGACATTTTGATGACATTATGATAATATTAGGATGATATTGTGAGGATATTACAATCTCATTATGAGTATATTTTGATGTTATGATGATGATATTGAAAGGATATTATGATGCTATTATAATGGCAATTTGCTGACATTATGCTGACATTATGATGATATTATGATGAACTTATGATGATATTATGATGATATTATGATGATATTATGATGATATTATGATGATAGTATGATGATATTATGATGATATTATGATGATATTATGATGATATTATGATGATATTATGATGATATTATGATGATATTATGATTATATTATGATGATATTATGAT
>Ga0126342_10023325_pt1 | contig 10138 bp, 11 predicted proteins | sample Cyp1metagenome_FD_92528 | JGI IMG/M metagenome (GOLD analysis project Ga0126342, IMG submission 92528) | Coral microbial communities from Lord Howe Island, Old Settlement Bay, Australia - Cyphastrea 1 metagenome | ecosystem: Host-associated > Invertebrates > Cnidaria > Coral ... | reverse complement strand
TTTTTCACATGGAACGCTGGCCACTTGACGCGTAGCGGAAGTGAACCTTTCAGTGCCACAAGGACGCACAGCCTACTCATGGAGTACCTGTTCAGCGTTCATTGCCAGATCTTGCTCTTGCAAGAAGCAAATCTTCTGGATGCTGTGACGAACCGGAGGAGTCTGCCGAGCCACCCCTGCCTGGCCAAAAGGAGCTTGCTGAAACGAAACGGAAGATGGGGGCCGGCCAGCAGTGACTGAGGGCCCCAACTCAAAAACGATGGAAACCAGCCCCCCAAAGTCAGAATGCCTAAAGCGAGGAGAGCCCAAAGAGAAGAAGGAGAAGAAAGAGAAAAAACATAAAAGCAAAGCAGAAGATGGGATTCATGAAGAGAACACTCATGTTTCCAAGTCTCCAACTTAAGAAAGAAAACCAAACCGAAATATACTGAGAACATTTTGGCGAGTCCACCCAGGGCCCTGGCATAACCCAAAGAGTTTCTCAAGATTTGTCCACCACTTTCAAGCACAGAGCCATCCAACTAACAGTTTGCGAACTGGAAAATGGCAACATAAATAGTGGATTTACCCATGAACCATGGTGATTTTCCATAGTTATGTAAACGTTTACCAGCGGGTAACGTTCGATGTTTTATTTGGTTGGATCCACACTAGTAATCTATCAGAAGAAGTGATCATCAAATGTCATAGTGTTCCTGATATTCTATCTGATTATTATATCAGCCTTCTTGATCATAATCCAAGTATACACCGCTGTATCCCATGTTTATCCCATATGGATATCCTCGAATTCCTTGGTTTCATCCCTCATTGGTGGGTGGTGCCCCCAGTTGCAAGTTGGTTCACCAATTCCATGAACTATTGAATAAACTTCATTAACCATAGTTATCTATAGTTCTATCTACCAATAAACCCCATATACCTGTTACAAAACCAATACATTCCATGATTTCTATATGTTGTCCATGCCACAAGGTGAAGCCCCCCCAATCCTCTTTTATTGGTTTATAAACCCCATTGACTATAGTTTGATCCCCTCAACCAAGTCAACCAAGTTCATGTCCACTATAGTTTATTAACTTATGAACTGTTGGGTTTTATCCCGTCAACCCCATTGAACTATAGGGTTACACCCAACAGTTACCCTCTGGTAAACTAACATAGCTATGGAAAAAAAATGTGATTTTCCATAGTTATCTAAACGTTTACCAGAGGGTAACCAAGTTATGTCCTTCCCGCGAAGTCGTGGGCCTCGACTAAGGATGTAGCTTTCGCGTACTATGCACCACCGCTCTTTGCGGCGTTGCAACCTCCGTTGGGATCGCTGTTGGGGGTGTGCCTTGGTGAATGGTGCCGTTCTGTGATCATCTCTGAGTCGTATTGATTGTTTTTGGTTTCCAATCGATATGGGGCATTTAATGATATGTTCTGCTCATTTCATGATGTATTCTATATACTGTATTTCATGATATGGGGCATTTTTTATGTTCATTTCTAAAATATATGTGTATAAAGTATAAACTCAAAGATTCTACGCACATTTTAGCCGAGCGAACCATGTCCTCGTGTCCGCCTTTTTTGTGGTTGGTGCAATAGTCTCCATGATCTAGAGAATGCTTCAAAAAACATCATGGACCCATGTGCCTTCGGCAACTGATTCATAATGATTCATACTTTGATGTGCATGCCAGTCCTTAATTGGTAAACCACCTTATGTTAGCAAGTGTTTTTTGGTAGATGACGCCGTATAGGATTTTCGAATAGGTGTTGTATGGTCCGTTGTGTTTCCTGGTTTGCCACCCCTTTTCAGCTGCAGGAACAACGTCTCCATCTACATGTTCCAATTCCCCACAGACGACCTGGTGCCGTCTTACTGCCGCTGGCAAGGCGCGGTTCGAACCCTGCGGGGACGTGGTGTATTGTCGGCTTAATCACTCATGGATCAGACAAAAGGCAATGCCACAAAGGTTCAACTAGGTGGTTTAGAACCCTTCTTTCAGGTTAGATTTTGTAATTTTTGGTATTTTTTCCCAAAGAGACGACAATTCCCAACAGCAGTGCCTATTGGGTTTAGTTCAGTATAGTTCACTGCCACCCTTACCACCCATACCACCCATTTCGGCATCTGCCATGGAGCTACCCCCGTCGGGTACCCAGTCGGGTAGCCAGGTACCTTTGTGACCCCCATCTACCCCGGCAGCTCGGATTACATCGTGTGCCCCGTGCCGGCGCACAGCAAGTTTGCACCATACATCCAGGAGGTGCGGCTGTCTTTCGATGGCTGATGGCATGGGATTTTATGCTGGGGAATGGGCCGGGCCCAAGGGATTTCATGCTAGGTGTGGTGGTCGGGGAATGCCCCGTGTTTATCCCACTTTTTGATACTTTTGGTTGGTTGGATCATGTTGGATCCCCGTTTTTTCTTCGTCGTTGCATCGCAACGAACTGTGCGTTCGTCAAAATCCACATTGTTGGTTGATTAAATTTCATGTGTGTTGTTGCATCTGTGGTTTGTTATTTCCAAGACATTTGTATACATGTAGTGACATGTAGGTTGTTTAGCTACGACACTTTTGTTGGTTCAATCATGTTCGATCCCCATTCCACGAATAGAACGCTTAGATATGCTGAAAACAGTTTTGGTTAGGTTTTAAAGGTTAAATCATGTTAAATCATAGTTTTCGGAACGTGCTTATGATTTTTTTCAGTGGATTGGTTCCAGGGAATTTTTTGACCGGAAACTATAGATTTTCCCATTAAGATCCTGGGCATTTCCTGCACAATTTCCCTGAAACCAATCCATTGATGGTTTTGTTTTTTGTTTTTCACAAGTTAGATCCCCTCTTTCCTGTTGGAAGAGCTGCGTTTCGGTGCAGGGAGACGACATGCCATTGACCCTGGAGGTCAGTTTCGCAGGCATTCCCCCGGTCTCTTGGTTGCCTTGGGTCCTGGCGTGGCTTGGATGTGCTTGAAGAAAGTTCGGGATGAAAAATGTGAATATTCACTAATATATATATAATTATATATATAGTAGGAAGATACTAATCACTTTCGTAATTTACTAAAATTTGGAAGATGCAAATTGTGTTTTGTGATGAGTCCTGGCTCCGTGGCTAAATGCTTGGATATATCTATATACTGGGATACTAACGTTTCAAGTTCCATCAGTGCTTGGGAAGATGCGAGAAATCTTGAAGCTATGATCCAGCGGGACAAGCTTATTGCGTCAGGTCGCCAGATACTCTAATCTGCCTCTGAAGAGCAGAGTCGAGGCCGCACCCAGCCAACCCCAGGTCGGGCAGCGACGGTTGCGACGTGTTGCAACCTTCGCACACTCCCCGTCTATGAACGGCGGTGAAACATGGTGAAACTCGTCAATCTGGCAAGATCGCCACACGAAGCTGGATCAGATCAAGCGCTCATTGCTGGCTACATATTGGGTCTTGTTGTCAGGCCATGTGCAATTACCTACTCCATTGGAGCTGACATTCTGGCATTGTTCAATCAACATACATTGGTGGCAGATGCCGTTTGCCAGGAAACGGGACCACGGATGGCAAACATTGAGAATCCAATCGAGAACAATGCACGCTGGCAATGGAATAGGAAAACATAACCAACCGGAGAAGGATAAAAGACCTTCAACATGTTAAAGATGGAAACATGACGACGAACAAACGGGGAAGAGAGAGAGAGAGAGAACAGAACCAGTAAGGAAAGGGTATAGAATTGAACCGCTGAAATTTCCCTTTTTATTTCCAATCGGACCACCATTTTGATATGCGCCCGGAAAGAGCTGTGATTTTAAGGCAAGGACACAATTACAGTACCTCACAACGATCCTTGTACGTGATTGTTGCATCAGGATTTTCCATGATTTTCCGTGATGCCCATGACACTTTAAACTTGTAAACGTGGGTCGCGACTGGATCCCTTGTGTAGTTTGTGTATCTCAAGGTTTTGATTGCTGAATTCCATGTGTGGGCAAGATAGCCCGGCATGTTGTCAGCTTCAGATCTCTGGGAATTTGCATTGGTTAGGTGAATTTGTTGTTTAGTTCCAAGCCATCTACTGTATGTAGAAATATCATATCACATCCCACTCAATGCCCCTTCTCCGCAGATAATTAAGCTTTCTGATTAAATTGTTTTTTATTCTATATAGTGATGAACTATGTTGAATTGTGTTGTTTTTTTGGATGGGTTATAACATACCCAATGGATCCAAAGCAGCTCCTGAGAAGGTACTTAACCCCCAAATCAAACCCCAAACACTTCCTAAGAAGGTACGGCTGGATCCATATGGATACGATGACATATTGTGAGATATATTCTACTGTAGCCACAGACCAAGTGCTGCTGTTCCCACAAACCCTGCCTTAAGCGAGGTGTGGATCCCCCTACCACGCAGCTTAAACTTCCGACAGCACAACAGCCCGGTGCGCGAAACACAGGAGCCCTTGGAGCGCTTGGCATCGGGCGTAAGGATGCCCTGAAATCGTCGATTAGTAAAGTGATCCCCTGGTGATTTTACCAGACATGGCCAGAAATCATAGAAATAGATTTATGGATTTAGCTACGTACTCAAAATGGCATTAAATGAATTATTGAGTTAAGTGCTACACCTGTTTGAATCCATTTTCCTAGTGGTATTTGATCCGCATATGTGACGGGGGATAAGTTACCGCCTACGTATGTATGCACATCCAAGTACAATGATGTACTTCTGACTGAAGGGCACATACGGAGAACCCAACCTGGCTCCTCTAGGCAAAAGCTCACTTTAGATTCGTTATCACTCCCTTTTTCACATCGTTGGCGCCATCATAGTATGTATATTGTCTACCCTTCATCCTATGTAACTGAATTGCTCGGGGAGAGATAGACTCTACAGTACTAGTACTACTACCTTGTTCTTTTTGCTGTGTATATATATATATATATAATATGTGTAACTTGGATATACTTGGAGAATAACTCCTTTTACTATCATTCCACCATTTAATCATTATCCCGACCTGGTGCACCACGAAAGGTGACCACATTGACCTAGTCTTTTCCAACCAACTTTGTTGACTGAGACACCACCTCGTAGCATCCCATTCACTTATACACACATATATATATATATATATAAATATATACACATGTATATATGTATATATATATATATAATATTTATATACATATTATATCCCAAATGAATTCCCACTTCTGAACAAATATGCCCCATGAAATCCCAGTACCCTTTTGTAGTTTGTTACATAGCTATAGTTTTTGTACCCATAGAAATAGTTGATTTACCATGATTTACCTCTTAAAGATGGTGATTATCCATGATTTTTTGTATGTTTACGAGAGGGTCACCATTTCCCAACCACCGGGTGTCGCACCTCCCACGATTCACAGGAGCTCTTCGTAGCTCCGCGCCACGGTGTGGCCATCAAAGGCGGCGCCGATCTCACGCTGACGGGCTCTGGCTTTGTGTACCCCGCGGCAGCTCGCGCCCATGGGGGGATTATTGGGGGTTGGTGTTGGGGAAAAGGCTGGATGAACTGAGAAAATTGGTGATTTCATAGGTCTTGCATGGATTTTCACCAGCAAACATGGTGATTTAATACTGTACACTGCGATTCTCATAGGATCCAACGAGCAAGAATTGCCATTTAAGGAGAATTTGATGGTATTTGTGGGATTTAGCCAGCGAAAATTGTGATGTAATTAGAATTCATGGAATTCAACCAGCACCAATTGGGACTTTAACATCAGAAATAGGGATTTACCATGATTTACCAGGTGCCTCACCTGGGTTTATGAGCCAGGTCACTTCAGATATCTACCATAAACACAATTGATCTACATATTTAAACCACCTCTGTCAACTATAGGGTCATCACCTTATCTCACTTTGTGTGGAGCGTGTGGCGTGTTGGTCCGATATTAGAGTAATGTGGCAAAGCCAGTCCCACAAACTCTCTAAGTTGGGATGATTTATGATCGAGTTTACCACAAACGAGTTTGAGCGATACCCTTAAATCTGATGGGGAACAATATATCGTTTCCCGTACAACCAATTAAGTGATTATTTTCACTTTCTGCTGTACCCCGATTTAAGGTAAACCGCTCCTTGGTGGGCTGTGTCTTCGGTCGCTGGTACTTCTCGCCGGGCGAGGTGCGACAGATGGCGCAGGAGGGTGCCTCAAAAATGGCAGGTGGCACCAGTTTCCCAGAGATATTCTATAGTTGATGATTTTGATTCATGATTCATGATAGCTAAGTTGGATTTTGTTTCGATTAAGCTTCCTCAGGCAGGGCGGTGGTACCAGTGTAACCAGCAACAAAGATCACCGAGTGGTTTCACTCCCATGATAGGTTGCTGTTTCCCTAGTCTAGTTGATATTATCAACCGCCAACCAGTCATGTTTAAAGAATTTGCTTCTGATAGCGAAATCATGGTTTCATAGTTAAACCAAGCATAAATCATCCCCATTTGATGTATCGCTGGGATTTACTACATGTTTCTTCCAAGGTTCATTAAAAACCCTAAACTCAGATCTATCTACCAGAAACGAGATAACTAACCTAGCTACAAACCAACTCAACTCAGGTTTGGGACCCCACCTTGTGGTTATAGTTATTCATGATATAATCAAATTCTATCCAACCCAAATGATCTCATTATGTCCCATTAATCCCATGTTGTCCCTGATTTCTCACTACTCCCACTTTTATCCTATGTGTATCCCATTTTTGGCAATCTCATGTTTTCATGCAAGTTACCCATTTATCATATGTATAATTCTTGTGAATCATTAAACACCTGGGAGATCCTATAACATTTTATAACTCAAAAAACCCATTACTTAAACATTGCCTGTGTTATATCATGGTATTAGTGCCATTATATATCCAATTATATCCCAATTACCATCTGGTAAACTAACATAGCTATGGAAATTCACAATTTTTAATGGGAAAACTCACTATAAATAGCAATTTTCAATAGCTACGTTAAATTACCAGAGGGTAATCCCAATGATTCTCCAGTGTTTTTTTGAATTCTTCCCCGGCCATGGCGTTGCCACGAATCCAGGTCAAGAGCGACACGGAAATGCGCTGCCGCGCCCCGTCGCTCTTCGACGTTTTCCCGGATGCACAACCGCCCATGGAGACTTGGCAACGCTGAAATCCGGAAAGGCCTATGGAAATGGCGCTCTAATGGAATTGGAAGGCGGGTTCCACCAGCAAACATGGTGATTTCACGGGATTTGACAAATTTGGTGTTATGGCTCATGGGTAACAAGTAATAAGCCAACAAACTGAAGTAGGGGGCACCACCTCTTGCCATCAACCGCGAATAGCCTTGACAACCCTGGCTGACATGAAAGTGGGTTCCTTCAGTGCAAATGGAGCTGACTCATCTCAAAACGCTTGTTTTTTTTTCCGCTTGTAGGCCCCTTACTGTACAAAGGGAGTTTCAGGAATCCCTTGCATGTTTGAGGCAACGTGCCCAGTTCAATGGCGGATGGTTCCACCCAATACGGTGTGCTCAAACCACTGCTTTGCGATGTATTGGATCTATTCATTCGACCCTAATGGCGGGGATGTTTAGAATATCCGGGAATTACCTTATAACGACCTCACGTCGCGACCGAGCCCTGGAATCATGGTGAATGTATAGGGAAATCCTCCCCAATTGGCCGCAAGATTCAGGTCAGTGAAATATTATAATTTACCCAGATGTGTAGAACGAATTGACTCTTGATGTTCTTTTTGTTTCTCCTACCTATCAATTTAATCAATGAAATCTGTTCGAACCTTGATATTATTGTTTTTCATGGCAAGACATATGCTGACATTATGAATTTCTCCTGTTGTCATAGACTATAGGTGTCGGGTTCCAATTGGCATTGATGGACGGATGGATGGATAGATAGATAGAGGGATAGAGGTAGAGATGGAGATGAACAATGGAGATGGAGATAGAGATATAGATATAGATAGTCATTTGCAATAACAGTCCAGAAATTTCAATAGTACTTCTAGTACTTCAGAGACCGCCCAGACGAAGACATCCAGGATGTGACTATCGATCTGAGTTTCGATGGTGGACAGACCAGCACCAATCTGAACAACGTCTACAGCTACCTTAAGGACTTCCAGCCCCTGGGCAACACACGGAAGGAGAACGGACGGAGGATGGGATCCCAACATGTCCCAACTCAGAACATGTCCTGGTTGAAACTAACTTGGTAACCAGCTAAGTTTACAAAACTATGTGGTAATTTTCATAATATATATATATATATAATTATAATATATATATATATATAAATTATATAATATATTTATATATATATATACATACTTATTTATTTCACTTGATGTCAATCTATGTCATGTTTTTGAATTTTGAATCTGAGGGTCCTACCCTCGTAACTGGGATATGCCTGATCGTCACCTCTTGCTACCACTAGTGGCATGATCCTGGACGACACCTTGGTGTGGCATGCATCGGATGCGGTGAGGTTTTTTGATGCTGTGTCGGCTATGCTGATCCCCTTTCATCAATGAGAATTCCAGGATCCTAAAATGGAGGTACTGTACCATATAAGGCCATATTTTTGGGGAATATCCCCTTACATAGCCCTTATATAGGCCTTATATATGGTAGGTACCTCCATTTTAGGATCATGAAATTCCCATTGATTTCAGAATGCTAAAATCGCTTAAATCATGTCACAACCATATCTGTTGAAGGTAAAACGCCAGCATCTGTGAGGAGAACATTGCTGGTATCATTTTCGATGGTGAAACACGGTAAAACCACTGAGTTACCAGAAAAAACACATGTTTTTTTTTTTTATATCTATCTATCTATCTATCTATCTATCTACCTATCTATCTATATCTTGCCGCAGCCCATGGTTCCCAGGTTCGAATCCGTGCTGCCTTCTGGTGGCCTCTACAGTTCTCTGGCACTGAAAAAGGGCTCTTTTGGGGGGGGTGCAACCCCTTACCGTCCGGTAATTCTATGGAAGTCTATGTAAAATGGCCCAATTTAACAGTGTGCCATGGAAATCTATCGGCAATGGATGAAAATGGTCCATGGTTCCATCATTTAGCTAGTATATCGTTTTACAGGTGGTGATTCTCCATTTGCTATGTTAAATTTTCCAAAATTGTATGTTCATGTGATTTTGGTGATGAAGCAATGGGCTGAAGGTGGCGCCCCCCAGTTATGTTTGCTGGTTCTAAGCCCATTGCAGGAACTGTGGAGATGCCAGAAACTACTTCCGTTTCAAACGGGTAGACAAGTAATTCCAAGATGTAGATCGATGATGTCAATCAATGAAAATTCCAGATTTCCAAGTTTTCTGATTTTGTTGGGAGGTACTACAAGATTAATATTCTAGGTGTTGGTATCAAACCATGATTACACGTGGTGATATCCGATCTTGATTATAACCATGATTACATATATTTATACTTCGAACTGCGGCCTCCAAGCTGGCCACACTGGGCAATAGACAGAAACACGTCCAGATGGTGCCTATTCTATCCATGTCTATCCTGCTCAAAGTACCCCCTGATCATTTCACAGTTAGCTATGGAAAATTGCCAATTTATAGTTGATTTATCTATGAAAGATGGTGTTTTTCCAGTTCGCTATGTTAGTTTGCCAGAGGCTATTCAAAACCTCTTAGATTACATAGCTATGGCATTTTTCCATAGCAAACTGTAAGACATGACCGGAATGTGAATCATCGAACTGAATAGGCATAAATAGCTTCACAGCTTCTATGGTGAATGCCCTGGATTCCAAAGCTATACTTGATAAATAGTTGCAAATATATGCTGGTTAGTGGTTTCAAACATGTTTTATTGTCCATTTCATATATGGGATGTCATCCTTCCCATTGACGAACTCCTATTTTTCAAGATTGTTAAAGCCACCAACCAGTATACCTAGAACAAATCTATGTCTCTCTCACTCTCTCTCTTGGGCTGTATACTTGAATATGTTCCTTCTGTTTGCAGAGGGTTTTTTTCCACTTGTTTATATTGTAATCCGTATTCCGGACGACATGCCTGGCACTGGGATCAGTAAGGCAAGACATGGCAAGACATGGCAAGAC
>Ga0126342_10023324_pt1 | contig 10138 bp, 9 predicted proteins | sample Cyp1metagenome_FD_92528 | JGI IMG/M metagenome (GOLD analysis project Ga0126342, IMG submission 92528) | Coral microbial communities from Lord Howe Island, Old Settlement Bay, Australia - Cyphastrea 1 metagenome | ecosystem: Host-associated > Invertebrates > Cnidaria > Coral ... | reverse complement strand
CTCATGGACTACCCCCTTGAAAAATTGTTTGAGTGATGTTTTTAAATTGGGTTTTAATAAGGCATCATATATTTTGGGAAACTGGGCATTTCTGAGAATTTCAAATGAAAGAAACTAAGAAAGAAATTAAGTAATTAAAAGAAACAACTTTAGCAAAGGAACAGGTAAAGGAAATGATTGAAAAAATCAAAAAATCATGACCTCAGGAAAGCAGCAGGACACAATAGTGTACCCTCCAAACAAACCACACTATTGTGTACCTGGATGTAATTTTCTGTGGAAGGTATCTGGAAAATTTCAATGATGGAAAATAATTAAAAAGTAAAAGAAAAAAATTTAACAAATGAACAAAATGAAAAATGTTTGAACAAACAGAAACAAGACCAAGACACAATATTGTACCCCACACCAGACAAAAAAATATTTAATATATGTTTAAAAACATGTTAAATTTCAATAATCAAATAAAAAATAAGTAAATTAATTAGAAATTATTTCATTAAAAAATAAAATAAAAAATAAAACAATTAAATAAAACATACTTAAATTAATTAAAAAAATTGTCATTAAAAAATAAAAAATAAAACAATTAAATAAACAATAATTAAATTAATTAAAACATATTTCATTAAAAAATAAAATAAACAATAATTTAAAACAATTTAAAACTTAAAAAACAAAAACCATGAAAAAAAAACTTACACCAAAATCCTGTGGACACAAAACTGTACCCCTCAAACATTTCCAAAGTTACAATTTAATTTTGGAGTCTGTGGACACAATTGTGTATCCCCACACTAATCTGTATCCCACATTAAAATCATGAAAATCATGAAATTTATTTGTTCCTAAAATCGTAGCGGTTTAACGGATTATTGTCTTTTATGGGGAAGTACTTTGAGGGTCAAGGAAGCAGCTATACATAGAATACTTTTCTGGATCGGTTACATATGGAATGACATCTTGTGTTTGGATCGATGCGGAACCAGAAAAAGATATACCGCTTGGAACCCAAAAGCCTAGAGGCTGAGACAGAAGACAGGCAGCTGTCAAATTGCCAAGGCTGCCAAACTCCGTGGCTTTCACCAGTGTCTCATTTCCAGCAGTCGATTCCGGATGCTGCGTTTCTCGCTTGGTCAGTGGGAAAACCATTGAAGTTTGCCCACAGTAAGCAACAATTAATTTTTGGCTAGTGCCAGTTACTGCACAGCGAAGATAGGGTCTGTCCATACCATTCGCCCAGACCACTACGCGTCCTTTAAGGGTTCAAACCCGTCACCGTGGTTAGACATGCATTCATGGGACAAATAAAGGGTTCCTCAAAGAGATCAAATCCCAACCCACATTTGGATTCACAATCATGAGATGAATGAACAAGTCAACACTCAATAATTACACGCATTTCAAACAACAAGGCTTTTACCCTTTTGCACGGGGTTTTGGAAGACTGTTGCAGCTGTTTAGACATTTCAGGAGGGATGAGCCTTTGTCCCCGGCCAAGTGGCATATGTTACTTCGACATGTCAACACAGCGAACGCACATCAAACTTTCAATGACTTCCATGTTTTGAACGACTCTAGAATCTTCAGCCACAGCGGTTTTCATGCCCATCTGAGGTTGAGAACATGGAGTTTTTCAATCTCCCAGTGGACGGCCTGGTCCAACGAGATATCAGCGTGTTCTTGGACACGAAGGAGCTGCCACTTGTTGAGATGGGCAAACAGGGCATGTCATGTGGCCGTGGGGTAAAGGATCCTCAAAACCGATTGAAATTTTTGAGAGCAGCAATCAAATCCAGGGACGTTGTTTGGAGTAAAGCCGGCTTGGGTTCGCGTAGGCTGCAGAGGGTTTTTGCCGCTCAATTGGTGCAACAGAATGATCACTTAGCAGTTGTACCCCTGTCATTGTGAGGACCCGTTTCAGAGGAAATCTTGTCACAATATGGAGTATTGTTGACATAGAGCATCTCTCTCGGAAGTGCAATAGATATGTTGGAAAACGTGAGCATTATTAAAGAATGCTCTTGCGGTTCTTACAACAGAACGTTGTCGCGTGTGGCAACGCAATCTTCCTATGATGAAGAAATCACATTTCTAGGAAAACTGGACTACTTGTGTTTGACATATGTATTGCCCAGCTTTCATTTACTCTGGTTTAAAGATACAATTCTCACTTAAAGAAATGTTTTCAATACTATCCAACAATGATGTATTTTTTCACATACCTCACTCATATCAAGGGGAGGTTGCACAAAAGAAAACAACAGATTCTTCAAGGACGACTATACTCCTTCAAAAGAGTGCTGCATGCATGCAATATATTATAGGTCTAAACAATGCTTCATTCTTTTAGGACTTAAAGATGCATATTATTCGAGAGGAGAGCTCCCTACATCTGCTTACATACACCACGTGTTCTTTTAAGAAAAAAACAGAGTGTAGTTAGGATTCTAAGGGGAAAGGTGGAAAGGACTCAAAATCATCAGTGGCCGCAAGCTAGCAGGACAAGAGCGACCCTAGTAGTGAAAAGAAGAGATACCAGGTCAGATTCTGCAAGTTCCCTTCGTGAAGATCTTTGTATATATATATATATAGAAGATCGTGCGCAAGATTTCCTTGAGAGGTTCTCTGTAGAAGCTGCTGTGCAAGATCCTTGTGTGAGGCTGTCTGTGCAAGGTGTCTATAGGAGATCTCCACAGAAGATCTTTGTAAGGGATCTCAAAGTAAGATCTCTGTTCAAGCTCTCTAAAAAGGTTCTCCGAGCAAAACCGCTGCTCTCTTCACCAGGTCTCTGCACGAGACCTCCACAAGAAGTCTCCTGGCAAGATCTGTGTACAAGATCTCTATAAGAGCCCTCTTCGTACAGATCTCTTGACGAGGTCTCTGGGCAAGATCCTGCAAGGGGCCTCTTGACAAGGTCTCAACAGATCTCTATGCAATGTCTCTGTAAAAGATCTCTTTCTGAGATCTCCGGTGCAAGCTCTCTAGAGGAGTTCTCTTGGCAAGATTGATGTAAGAGACTTCTTGGTAAGATCTCTGCAACAGATCTCTATGCAATCTCTCTGTACAAGATCTCCAAAAGAGGTGGGAGTTTGTAGAAACCCCGCGCCTATTCGTTTAGTCTTCCATGATCCCCAATGAGCCATTTTTAGCTGTCACTCGAAAAACGGTGAGAGGAAAAAACGATAACGTTGAACTTTGGTTCTGTTAATGATCTGTGCCCAGACTCTTGAAATCCAATGTTTTTTATTTTTCCGTCGTTCTGCAGCTATTTAGTGGTTTTGGTTTCTTCATTTCATTGTTTGTCGTCGTAATGGCGCGCCAACAAATGCGTGTCAGATTCTGCACAAGAAAGGTGCCTGGTAGGTGGTCGTTACACTCCTTTTTTGATGATTACAGCCATTTCCAGAAAAAGGAACGTACACGAAAACAATAACTTTTGGCATCAAAAATGGTCCGAGTGAGACATGGTCCTTTTTTCCTTTTCCTCTCCCTTTCTTCTCCCTTTCCACTCCCTTTCCTCTCCCTTTCTTCTCCGTTTTCCTTCCCTTCCTTCTCCTTTTCCTTCTCCTTGCCTTTTTCCTTTCCTTTTCCTTTTCCTCCTATTCCTTTTCCTTTTCTTTTCCTTTCGTTTTCCTTTCCTTTTTTCTTTCTCTTTCCTTTTCCTTTCCTTTTCCTTGTCCTCTCCCTTTCCTATGCTTTCCTTTCCCTTCCTTTGCTCTTCCTTTTCCTTTTCCCTTTCCTCGCTCATGTGAATCCTTTGGTCAAGGTGTGAAGCCAGCGCGTAGAAAAACGACAAGAGGCAAAAAAACGATAGTGTGTGAAAAAACCATTTGAAAGGGCTCGGGGTTTTTACAAGACCCCAGGTGTCCTGGCAAGATCGCTGTAGAAGAGCTCTATAAGAGTTCTCTTGGCAAGATCTCTGTAAGGGGCCTCTTGACAAGGTCTCAACAGATCTCTGTGCAATGTCTCTGTTCAAGATCTCTTTCTGAAATCTCCGGTGCAAGGTGTCTAGAGGAGTTCTCTTGGCAAGATTGATGTAAGAGACCTCTTCGTAGGATCTCTGCAACAGATCTCTACGCAATCTCTGTGTACAAGATCTCGAAAAGAGGTGTCCCGGCAAGATCGCTGTACAAGATCTCTATAAGAGGTCTCTTGGCAAGACTCTTGAAGAGATCTCTCTACAAGAGATCTCCACAGAAGAGTTCTGTAGGGGATCTCAAAGTAAGATTCCTGTTCAAGCTCTCTATACAAGATCTCCGAGCAAAATCGCTGCTCTCTTTACCAGGTCTCTGGACAAGATCTATATAAGAGCCCTGTTGGCAAGATCTCTGTAAGAGGTCCCTTGGCAAGATCTCTGAACAAGACCTCCTTAAGAGGTTCTTGGCCAGATCTCTGTACAAGCTCCCTCTTGGCAAGATTTCTGTATGAAATGTCTCGTTTTGTGCGAGCCTGCGCAGTCGAAATGCACATGGACATGTCGCAAGAGCCATTTTGTGCAGAAAATTTCAGGGAAATGGAATGCAGCTACTGCGACACCCGTTTCGTGCGAGTCTGCGCAGTGTTTCAAGCGTCATTTTGTGTGGAAAATTTCAGGCAAAATGCTAGACGCGACTGCTGCGACAACCGTTTTGTGCGAGCCTGTGCTGTCGAAATGCGCATGGACATTTCACAAGAGCCATTTTGCATGGACATTTATAGGAAGAATGGCCGTGGGGTGGACACCTCCGGGGACATCGTTTTGTGCGAGCCTGCGCAGTCGAAATGCACATGGACAAGAGCCATTTTTGTGTGGAAATTTACAGTGAACATGCCAAACGCTACAGATACCACCTCGATTGAACACCGGGCTTTAACACTTACCGTAAGAACCCCTCAGTGTGGCCACACTGTTTGCGGAAATATTGTGATAAGGGCACTGCGTGCGGAAGAGGGTTCATTTTCGACATAGACGTCAACGAAATGCTCTACCATGTGAAAATAAATGCGCACGTTGAAGGGAACACTCAAGTCAAAGAGATGCATCATTCCTTTCAGTGGAATCAGTTGAAGTGTTTGAACATGTGTTGACTGAAGGGTTTGGTCCAATAATGTCAATATCAACACCAACCCTACAACTCATTGGCTGCCTGTGTTTTTGCAAAGACTCGTGGTATAGATTGAAAAGTAAGTGAAAGACAAAATTGCCTAATCCATGTCCCAAGCCCCCAATGATACCAGATTTTACCATTGGTTTTACATGGTTTTCAAGTTTTCAAAAGAAACCACAGACCCCAAGCAAAAAATAAAACAACCAAAAACAAGTTTGCAACCCCTAAGTGGGAGGGCTTAGGTCCTCCACTTTTGTGTTGCTCTGCGAACGTTTCAAAAAATACAAACAGGAAACCAGAAAACCAAAAAAACAAGAAACAAGAAAAACAAAAATACACAAACAAACACGAAAACAAGAAAAACAACATGGAAGGACCCAACTCCCCCCCCTCTCTGGGGTGTGCAATCGTTTTTTTTGGTTTCTTTTTCGTTTTTGTTTAGTTTTTGTATGTTGAAAAAAACTGCAAAGGTGAGATTGCAAAGAGCAAACTAATCCATTGCAGGTGCATAAAATTTCTTAAAACATCGTGCTCTGAGGGTGTCCCCCTCTTAAAACAAAAAAAACAAACTTCACCAACCATCACTCGGAAAAAACAAATGAATCTTGTAAATCAACATTCAAATTCAATAATTTCAACATTACTTGCAATTCGAAAAAAATGGAAAAATAAAACATAACACACATCAATATAAATCTAAAGACACATGTTCATGTTGATATGTGAAAAACTGACCAACAATTTCAAATCAATTTAGTTAAAGCAAATAGTTGGCCAAGTAAAAAAAAACGGAAAATTGACCTAAATCCAACAATTTTCGTAATTTTTTGCCCACCTGAGTTTGCTAATCTCGGAGACTCAGGGAAATTCTATAGACGGAATGAAACGACTTTCATGATGCTTGGTGAAATTGAACGAATTCGATTTGCTGCGAGATGAAACGAACAAGGTTTGATCTGTCCTTCGTCTTCAACGCTATTAAAATCCATGTGATGAGTCGAACTGAAAGGACTTGAATTGACAAGACTAGCCAAAAGGAAGCACATGTGAGTTGATTCGCCATACATGCCTTTTTCCGGGAGGTTTTAGGCTATTGCTACGCCCTCGTTGCCACTTCTAGATATGGTTGCAGGGTAAGGCGGACCTCCCATTAACTAAGCTGATGTTTTTAAAGCGTAAGGGTTCCAGCTGTAGTAGTTGACAAGTTTGTGGCTACCTGTGAAATTTGCTCAAGATGTGCGGAATTACGGAAGTGCAGTTTTCTGTGTTATTTTGTCATCCACTTGCAGCAGGGCAAAGCAGACCTCCCACGAACCCAGTTTCCGGTCTTGCATCCTAAATGCCTGCGGCATATCCAACTTCGTTTTCAAAACTGAGCAACTCACCAATTGCGAATCTGCAGTGGTCTGGTTGGGGAGCGGGTGAAAAACTTACATGTTTGGTGTCTTGAAGCAGGAAAATACGGAATCTATACATGATTCTAGGGTCCCCCCTTCAAAGCCGCAGAAACTTGATTTGAGTCGCATGCCCGTCCCCCCTAAAGCATTCGGGATGATAGATGTAAGTGTGTCGGGGAATGGCTTTACATGTAACTGTGCTTCTGAAAAAAGCCCAAATTCTTCCCGCCAAAATAGCCTTACACTTGTGCACATATGTGTGTTTGGATATGCATTTTGAAGAGCCCATGCCCCCATCGACTTGAAGCTAACTGCATTTTTCTTATTCGAAATCCCTTATATTTAGAGAACGCAATCAGGTCCCCAAACATACGTGGTTTTTAGCCTTTTCTTGAAGATTTTATGTTTTTTTCCTACATCTTTGATCGTATGAAAAATCAAAGCTCTTGGGAGATGTACTGTTTTTGGTGTGTTAATCCTGAGCTCTATTCTTGGCTGCTTGCTGTTTGTAGCTCCATTGGTTTTTGGTAGGTGGTCTTAGTATATGCATGCCAAAGTTCTTTGCCCAACAATGTCTTGAAACATAGATATTCATTGTGTCAGTTGGTATTTCATTTTTATATTACCGTACTATATAGGTACTACCTAGGTATACAGCTATTGCAAAGATGGTATATATGTCCATTCGTTTTCGGGGATAAACATGAGACATCCCATGTTACTTCTGTAGCTCTGGCTTTGGCTAATCTCCTGTAAGGATATTTCATTGTTAATAAGACGTGAAGAGTGCAAATGTTGCACGCCAAGTCATTTGATTGACACTTTGCACTGTTTGTTTTTGGGTCAAGTGGCGGCCACCGCTGGAGCCTGATTGTGTGGCAGCATACCCATGGCAGACGACTGTGCAGCAGATTGCACAAGACTTGGAGCACAATTGTTGCACAGAGAGCCGCCTTGAGAATGTGATCTTCGTCCTTCGTGACAATGCAGAACCCGTCACTGTGAAGGAGGACACTCCCTTGGAAGGTCCTGAGCCGGCTGCATCGGCCCCTGAACCTTCGTCTGAGCCCCCCGTCCCCATTGTGCCGACGGCCGAGGCGATCCCGGCGATCCCGGCGATCCCGGACGCTGTTGAAGAACCCGTGCCTTCAGAGGTACACCAACGCCACATGAACCAGCAGATCGATGCCCTGGTTTCCCAGCTGAGCGATATCTACACCAAGATCGGACATCACGATCCCTTGAACGCCACACGGCGCTTCTTGTGGACACGGGTTCGCGATCTTCAGCCTCTTGATCTTCAGAAAGCAAAGTGGCAGAAATTTACTGCTGGATCCTCCGGGTCCAATGGATGGTGTTGACCTCAGATTGAAGGGGGCTGTGCTTCGGTTAGATGGATGAACCTTTCCGGCCACATTGGCTTCTGCTTGGTTGGGCATTGACTTTGGTGGATGGAGACTTGTGGTCTGCATAGCGAGGTTCCTTTTTGAAAAAGTATGCCCTCATTCTATCACCTAGTTGGCATTTCTCCTTCGAGAGCATTCTTGAGATCCATTTGGCATGGCTTTTCACGATTGGGTTCATCTGCTGCGATGGGCGTCGAGCCATTTAAATGGGCCAACAGTGCCCGCGCGCGAAAAAGAGTGTTGACAGGGATTGCCGCCCAGGCTGAGCATTGGTGCATGTGCACTGCAGATGGTGCCAACACTCATGACATGTGCATGCATTTCATTTTTCCCTTCCACGCGTTTTCATGATCATGTCTGGTTTGGCCCTAGCTGGATGTCAGCTTTTCTCGGTAGGGTGGCAGTCCTCGACTCAGTTTGAATCTGCTTTGCACTGATGTAGTGCATTCATTGGTGTTCCATGTCGACACCAGTGATGTTGTGTTGGCATTGGCATGTGCCCCGGCCACGGTGTTTTTCCAGCATGCTGTACCTGTGAGGCAGGGGCACACCTCAATGTGAGCAGACCCTCCTGATGCCTCCTTTTTGACTTGTGTTGTCAAGGGCTCGTTTCAGTGTGGGTTAGCCCTCTAGATTCCTAAAACCATGTCTGCCGATCCCCAGGAGTGGCAGTGGAGGCGATGTGCTCAGCATGTTTTGATCACCCCACTCAGTGTAGTGATCCCCTTTTTGGTGTGCATCCCTGGGTGATGTTAGATGTGCCCAGGCTTGCACCTTGAGTGATGTACTCAGCGCATTGTCAATATGCGTTGGATTCAGTTTGCTCTACAGTTAGTGCATGTCACTGACGATTTTCGACAACGTGTCATCTTTCAAGAATTTCCTGCCCCATGTGCATGGTCTTTGGTCTCCTGAAACTTTTTGGGTAAAGTTTGACAGCGGTACCGCAAACGGGGCATCTCGAGCGTGGAGGGTGCCAAGGAGACGAAACCTTGCATAGAAACACCATGTCGTGTATGCCATGTTTATCCTCATGTCAGGACCTGTGTACCCGACTTGAGGTGGGGTCGCAACAAAACGTGTTGTATTGTGACATCCTCATGTTATAGTGCTTCATGCTCGAACGTTTTATTGGTTCACTCTGGTTTGTGCCTCTTGTGAGGCATGGGTGGTGCCCACTCACTACATCTGCATGGCGATGGTCGAGTGCAGAACGACGAGGCATTTAGTGCAGAGGACCACCAGAGGTTGCTTGATGCCATCTCAGAAGCACACATGAGTTGTGCGTCAAAGCCTGAGATTTTGATGCTTTGGGAAATGCCTGGACTTGCAGCAGTTTTTTCAGATGAGAGTGTTTCTGGGCCCATCATGCCTAGTGTCCCTACAGTGTTGGGTTACGTCGAACCTATTTGCCAAGACAGTGGTCATGTTGAGACCGCCATTGCCATCCGGACGAAGTCCACTGCCTTTGAACATGCAATATCTTTTGAGTCTAGGAAGACTCACCACTTAGAAGAGAAGGATCAACTGCAGCTCCTCGCGCAAAAGTGGGAGGCACTGATCTCAATTGACTATCATGCCTTTGACCGTGGTCTTGATTTGGAACAACTCCCCTATGCCGAGCGAGTCCAAGTTGTTCTGGAGGTTTTGGGCGGAAAATCTTTGGCTACAATCAGACAGCGTTGTCACAACTGAGCCGCTATGTGAAGTGGGCCACAGATGATGCCAGGAGGCCACCATTCCAAATCAGCTCCGAGCTTACCCTGAGCATCGAATATTGTTCCTAATCAATCTATTGATTTTAGAAAAAACAATTCAAATCAATCTAAAATATTGAAAAAATGATTTTGAAATCAATCCAAAATTAGTAGGTTTTTGAAGGCAAAAATCAATATGCAAATCAATATACAAATCAATTTATAAATCAATTCAAATCAATTTACAAATCAATTCAAAAATAAATTTGTTGAACTCTGATTTTGTTACCCTTCACTTAACCTTGTGTTCTCACAGCTCTTTTTGCTTGTGAGCTTGGGGTTGAAGTTCCTCACCTTGTTTTGAAGGGAGGCAGGATTCTCTCCATTTGCAGCTTCCCTTTTTCAGAGGTGAAACTGCTTTCCCTTCTTCTATTCCATGTTGCCTTCCTTTTCCATTTTTTTGCAACCCCTTTTTCAAAGGTTGGATCCCCTTTTCCAAAGGCTTCAGGCTTTGTCGCATTCCCTTTTCCAAAGGTTATACAGACTCT
>Ga0126342_10023323_pt1 | contig 10139 bp, 2 predicted proteins | sample Cyp1metagenome_FD_92528 | JGI IMG/M metagenome (GOLD analysis project Ga0126342, IMG submission 92528) | Coral microbial communities from Lord Howe Island, Old Settlement Bay, Australia - Cyphastrea 1 metagenome | ecosystem: Host-associated > Invertebrates > Cnidaria > Coral ... | reverse complement strand
TCCTGGTTTCCTTGGTCTGGCAACTCACCAAGCAACTGGACATCTCTTATAGGTTCCAGCCTGGCAACTGTAAAAGACTGTCAGAACCACCCAAGAGCTACCAAGCAACAGCTAAACAACACCGTCCTTTGACAAACTATGTGTACTGGGGCGGTGGCAGTCTGCCAAAACAGCACGCATTTATGTCAATGAGGGAGTGGCTGTCTTGGCTGAGTTAGATCTCAAGCTGAATCCATTTGCCAAAAACTTACGTGCGCAGTATCTCCGTAGTTTCACCTTACCCCTGCCAAAACTTGATCACGCACCCAAGAAGGTGCAGGCCAGGGGAAATTGGAAGAAGCACCACAAAAAGGCTTAAAAAAGATTGCGCTAGGGGAGCGCCAAAGGTATGGACTCTTGCATCTTTGGCTTGGCCGGATCAAGGGTGACCTTTTTTATTCACTTTGGCCAGGGCTTACCTTGGGCTTGGCCGGGTTCCCTGGGGGTGAAAAGATTCTGAGGCTTTTGCCTTTTGTTGGTGCTAAATTGGGGAAAAAAAATCCGTTTCTAATTCTTTTAATTGAAAAACCTTGGTCTTGCAGAGCTAAAAAAGGGGAGCGTCCTGGCTGAGTCTTTGGGACAACGCCCCCGTGCTTAAAGACGATGACAGGTTTAGCGCATGTTTTTTAATACCGCAGTTTTGGCTTTAGCACCCCCCCCTCTCCCGCCCTGCGATTGAAAAACCTTGGTCTTGCAGAGCTAAAAAAGGGGAGCGTCCTGGCTGAGTCTTTATGTATACACAACAAATTTATCTCCGTTGTCATCAACCATGGCTGCCTGCGAAATGCTACACAAGTGGAGGTTTACAACTGGAAACATCATCGAACCAAAAGAGTTTGATCTTAAAGCTATTATCTCTCCGAACAATGTTTGTGTGGTTCCCACTTGTTGGTTCATTTTGAGAGAGGCAACCCCCAGTTTCCGCAACCAATTGGGTACATGAATCTAGTGAAGTAGCATAAGAACTCTTGTGTTTTTGCATGTGACCACATCAGATCATTCTAAATTTGTACCTGCCTTGAATCTGTTTATATACAGTTTGAATTTACAGACCATGCTTTCCAATACTACGATTAGTTGTATGGTAGAAATTCCCAACTGATGAATCAACACAGAATCGTTCAGAGCTTTGGCACAGATCTCCAGGTACGTTTTCTCCACCATGCCGGAACTCAGGCGCAGAGTGGTCAAAAACAGACAGCAGCCACTTGAAGACACCGAGAAGTGTTCCGTGCTGCAATATGTTTTGTCATCTGGTAGCTAACATACTCCCAACTGGTCAAGACTTGCCCGAACACGACAACTTTTTGCAAGCCGTTCTGAAAGAATGTGGGTGGCCAAAGACTATCAATTTGTTGTCAGATCCGTTTTTCAATTTTTCACACACACACACATCCTGTATGTGTAATTATGTACTACATGTAAATAATTCTAAATATGTGTTCACATACAGTACATGCTTACAGATCTTTCACCTATACTGGTTGGTGCTTTGGAACATGACTTTTATTTTTCCCATCATATTGGGAATGCCATCATCCCAACTGACGAACTCATATTTTTCAGAGGGGTAGGCATACCACCAACCAGTAGATGATTTTATCCAATATTATGGAAAACCATCATAAGTAAGAGAATCAACCAATATTTTCAATAAGTTACCCCTGAAAAAAATCTTAGATTCTCGTTATCTTGCATAATGATGTAGTCAGCACAACGATACTCCGGTCTCAGAGAACCCCATGTCAGGTTTCGAAAGTTGGGCCTCGAGCTGGGCGCCCAGCAAAAGTTGGGCCCCGGGAAAGCAGCATCGAAACATTGATGGGATTTTACATGGGATTTTACATTCGAAACCATCTAACTCGGATTTCATTAACATTCAGCAAGATAGTTTTCATGTAAAATCCCATGTAAAATCCCACTATCTTTCATGAAACTATCCCACGATTTCATCAGATTTCAGCAACAGCTGTGGTGATTTTTCAGTGATTTCAACAACAGCTGGGGATGGTTTGATCCTTTGACCATCCCAAAGATAAACCCGGAAAACTACCTGTCACATGGCAACGAGCCCAGCATGTGTTTGATATTTGAATTGTCGGAATGAATTGAGTTATTCAAGTGTGAAAAAAAATGGTACCCTCTGGTAAAAAAAAAAAAACAAAGCTATTGAAAATGGCCATAGAAATAGTTGATTTACCCATGAAAGAAGGTGTTGTTCCATAGTTTTCTGTTAGTTTCCCAGAGGGTAAATCGAAAAAAGTCGGAACGCAATTGATGTGTCCATCAACTTATAGAATCTGCCCGGGTTTCAATGAAGTGCCTCATGCGGTTGAAACACACTGATGCCCATATGCTCCATGTATGATATATGTACCTACAAAACTGGTGATTATTGGGACAAATGTAGGTAAAAATTCCATACATAGAGCATATGGGATGGAGATAGCTTTATCATTCGATGGAATGACGTAACATGATTCCCAAAAGTAGTGAAACTGCACAAAATTGTGTTTTGATGAACAACAAAAAGTAATTTGGACCCATTTACGATGTTTTTGTTTTGGTATTCAGCAATTTGGTAAATGTTGGTAAATGTTCATCAATGGAGTCATGGAGCATCTGGGGTATATATAATGTCCTTTTGGTAAAGCAAAAAGACACAACTGATACTGTTGAGAATCCTCAACAAGAAGTCCAGTGGCAGTGGCAGCATGAACTCACCCCAACCTCAGAATTTGTTCAGTTGCCGGTTTGGGAGCTGTCGCCGCGGATGATTATACTCCATTGATCTTTTTGGCTGCTGGTGGTGGCGGTTGTTGTTGTTGTTGTTCTTGTTCTTGTTCTTGTTCTTCTTCTTGTTCTTGTTCTTGTTGTAGTTATAGTTCTATATATATATATTTATATACAACTATTATTGATGAAATCACATTTTATTTCCTTTCCTGACTAGAGTAAGTACTCAAAAAAAAAGTGCGTCTCAAGAGAACGAAAGTGGTTCATGACCTCAAGTTGTGTTCACCAGCTTATTGAAATATGATATCCCTAGTCCCCAGTTGGTTGTATAGGTAGTATGTTGCTAATTAGTACATATCATGTACAGAGAAGTTGATAGGTTCATGACATACGTGATAAACATGCATGGAAAGCAGCACAGATCAGATGAGGAACACTAATGACTCATATAATGTATCATACACGTATCCTCAGCTAGAAAAGAATGGATTTGTATTCTCGTGCAGCCTCACAAACATGCAGAACAGGTTCAATTTATCATTGAATCACTGTTTCAAGATTATATGTTACTGAATCTATTTTTTAAGGGTTACTATATTATATCTATATATCACAGTATATGTATTCGGTCATTAGGCTGCAAAGTATACTTATATCTTACATCACTTTACGCCATGGAATATCCACTCATCATTGAGCCATTCGGCAATAGTCGTTTGGTCCATCATTCGCCAGGCACTGGAAGGATCCAACTCTTCAGGCGAGTGTTTGAGATGTGTTGATTCTCAAAAATGATCAAACATGGTGATGGTTAATAGATGTCAATAGGGGTCAAATAGGGGTTAAATAATTACTGAACATGAGGGTTATTTTTAATGGTTTTCATAGGGGGTTCCATCAATGGGCAATAACCCTTATGAATGGATGAATGTGTTTTTTTTGTTTTTTTGAACGGAGATCGCATCTATAAATGGATTGGATGATTTAGGACACCTCCAATTCTGGATGATTAATGTGGCAAACCCAATGTCATAAACCATTCCCAAGTCATCTCCGTTTGTTTATGGGTGGTAGAAACCAATAATGAATGGTTAAATCCATTGAAATCCTCAAAAATGGTTAAATCCTCATGTTCCAGGGGGGATATCCTCTGGTAAATTAACTTGTTGACCCTGAAAGTTACTATTTTTTAAGGGTCGAACTGTTAATTTGCTGGAGGGTATATATAGTATATTATAGTATTATATAGTACTAATGGGTAAATGTCTCATAGGATATATATCAAAATCAAGTAGGTACTAATGATATATATAGTACTAATCAGCCAATCATATATATAGTACTAATGGGTACCCTCTGGTAAATAAACATAGACCCTGAAAATCACCAATTTTCAATAGAAACTAGTCTTCCAACCCCTATCTGCCAGGGTCTATGTTAATTTACCAGAGGGTATATATTGGTATCAATCCCATGCCCCTTTTGTTTTTGGCGCACGGGACCTTTATTTCTTTGGCACGGGTCCTGATAGGTCAGTGTGGTCAATTCTCACTGAAAATACGCGGCTCAATGGTGATTGCTACCATTCAATGGTGATCTGGTTGGTGGTGATTGGAACCATGGAATTTTATGGCATTTACTAAGCAGTACCTTGGCTGAATTCTATGGTTTATGGATGTTTATGGTATATATAACTATAGCAAACTGGTGGTTTGGAACCATGGAATTTTGAATGACTTTCCCATGATATTTGGACTGGAAGAATCATCCCAACTGACAAAGTCCATCATTTTTCAGAGGGGTAGGGCTCAACTACCAACCAGATAATGATATCTATGTTTCCGATATTGGTATACCACAATCATGATAGATAACCATATGCTTAAACGTGATATGGCATATTCTATGGTTGGCTATGTTGGGTCCCAAAGGTGTGGAGGGGTTGAAACCACCAACCAGATATATATATATAGATAGATTGGGTATTGGGTATGCAATGGGATAACCAACCAATGGGAAGTTTTTTAGCCCAACGAATCTGGGTTTGTCTAAAAACAATAGCCCATGACGGATCCATGGTGCTGCCATATATGGTGTGCCATGGATCCCATTAATATACCCCCTTTATGTTAGCATTTTTCTACCAGCACCATGGATCCGTCATGGGTAGAGGAACACCCCGTTGCAGGATGGTGCCCCCGAGTTATAAGTTGGTTTAGATTCACCCCATTAACTAGTTCGTTATATCTACCATAAACCATAGTGAAATGGGAGTTATGTGCACCAACTTAGCTAACGAACTGGGGCACCACATTGTGTGGTGAGGATTTCATGGTCGTCCCGTTGTAGGTTCCAGGAGGCCGCCTGGCTCCTTCGGTCACCGTCGACGATGTGAACCGCATCTTCCTGCTGGGAGGCCGGAGAAAAAAAACACGTGGAAAAATGGATGGAACGGTGACTCCGAAATTTGGAAAACCATCGGAAAACCATAGGAAAACCCATAGGAAAACCATAGGAAAACCATAGGAAACCCATAGGAAGATGGTGGTGTAATGGGTTTTTATGGTGGTTTAATGACATTTAATGGGATTTACCCTCTGGCAAACTACATAGCGAACTGGAAAATCACCATTTTATAGCTGGGTAAATCAACTATTTCTATGGCCATTTTCAATAGCTATGTTAAATTACCAGAGGGTATGGATTTTCTGTGCTACACTGATATCATCTGTGATAAGTTGTGGTGAAACTATTGGGAATCTCCATACTTTTCAACATTATGGATATGGTGATTCTGATAGATGTGAAAATAAGTCTTTTCCGTAGTTTATAACCATGTTTTTGGTGCATTCCCATTGTTTTAGGATCTGTATGGATTTGTTTCATCGATAAGCTGTGGATTTGCCATTGCCATGAATATTTGTGAACATGATTGTGAACTGTTGGATATTGATGGGATAAGACAGTGTATGTAGATAGATAGATAGATAGATAGATAGATAGATAAATAGATAGATAGATAAATAGATAGATAGATAGATATAGATAGATATATATAGATTAAGTGCCAGCTTATCTTCGGCAATATATATATATATATATACTGTGTTATAGCTCATGATATCTCTATCAAGTCTATGAACGTATCCCCCATTTTCAGACAAACCCAAAGGGATTGTGATGTCTTTGTGCATCCTGCCAGGTCGCAGCAGTCCTAGCTCCCCGTTGCAGGCCGAAAGTTGGACTGAATAGTTGGCCACCACATGGGATACCGGTGGTTTCCCGTTCAGGACAGATCTACACATGATGGATTTTCCATAGCTAAAGTTTCATGAGGCTTCAAGATTTAACCAATGATCAACATAGGTTCAGCATGTGCTTATTTTTCATTCACCACTTTAATCCTGAAAAGTACTTTTCAAACTAACTATGGCTGAAAACAGGATGCTCTGGAGATAGATGTCACACCAGGATCAGCTTCCCTCGCTGACTGGCAGCTACCGTGCTGACATCTCGCCACAATGAGTGCGAGATATGACGATGATGTTGATGTGTCTATATGATTATATGTTCAATGTATGTACGTATCATATATATATATCATATATATATATATCACATATATATATATATCATATATATATCATATATATAATATACATATATATATATATATATTATATTAAATATATGTATGCACATAGCTACACACCTGTAGAGATACTCAAAACAATCTAAATGACTCAGTGTACCCCTGAGAGAATTGTAGACTTTCAGGCTCAGATCACAAACTGAGTCACTTGACTTTCAGAGCAGACATTGGTGGAGTATGGGTGGTGGACAAGAGTATATATACTGTGGTGGACTATGACTAGTATGCGTTTTAATGTGACTTATTGAACTCTTCAAGATATGCAAGACTCACTTCTGACACCTATTCACGTACATACTGTATAATATACATTACATACCTGGTTGGTTGTTTCAAACATGTTTTTCCCATAATATATGGGATAATCCTTCCCATTGACTTTCATATTTTTCAGAGGGGTAGGTCAACCACCAACCAGTTATAAAGCCCATGAACTAGAGACATATCTACCATGACGCCTAGTTTAACTCATAAAGAAACTCAATGATTCTACTGGGGCATCACCTTCTGGAAACACATCAGACGTAGCCCAAAATGTGGCTGTTTTTGAGACTTGTTTGGCAGATCCCAATTCCAAGCCTTTCGTTCGAAACCACTTTGTTCTTTCCAGAAAAGTCCAATAAGATCCAATAAGAATATGTGTTTGTTCCCAAATGGTGGTGCCCTCGTGGCAAAAAAACAAAGATCACTGCGCATCAGGGCCGAGCTTTGAATGATGTCTGGCTGCTGGACACCTACAAGGAGGTAGCCACGGCTAGCGGGGATGGAGCAAGAAACCATGGGGATTTCGCCATGAAAAAATCCCAACTTCAAATGAACTCATCCCAGGTTGAACTGACATTCCAATGTATGTCCCTACCTGTAAAGGGTTAGAATATGTTGTAAGTACTGAGTTGTTTTTTTGTGTAAATTCGTTCTAGAACGATTAGGTGGTCATTATACCACCATTTGACACTGGAGATGAAAAAAAACACCCAACACTCATCATCATTGTACCACATTATACCATTTTGAAACATGTTGAAACTCATTATACTTACTGTACCATTCACCCATTTTATACGTCTCCAACATCCATTCACCGCACCTCGACGTGTTGGCAGGTGAATTGCGCCTCGGCCTATGAAGGTGAAACGCCCTGTTCACGTCCCCGCTGCGAAGCCGGTCCCAACGGCGTGTGCGGCCACCGAGGAGCAAGTGGGGGGATGGGGATACCTTTTAGCGATGCGAAAGTGATATAACTATAATTGAATGGGATAACTTAATTCTAAGGGATTTGAATTAGTTAGAGTCAGATGTACCGATTGGATCCGATTGGTGGTTATGATAAGTTAAATATTCTAAGGGATAATATTTTTCTCGGTACATCTAACTGATCATAACTTAGAATCAGTCGGGGGTTGACCGGTTGACCCTTTTGGAATTTTGGATGTGGATCCCAGTTACAAAGTGGCCCAGCGAACCATAATCATAAACCATAAATCCATAATAATAATCACCATAAATCATAAACCATATATATATATAGATATGATTATGATAAGTTATTCCAACTCATAAGCTGTTTAACTGTTTAACCCACTTACACATGGATGATTGACCACTTACTAGTTGGAATGCACCCCCTTGTTCCCCAAAAGAAGCGGCCCCAAATGAACGGACCACTCATTTTGGTTGGGGTTGGGGGTATTCAATATCAGGAGGAGGGGATTACTAGTATGTGTATTTGAATTAGCAATATTTGGATGTATTTGTCATAGTATTCCTTCATATTTGTCATACGTATCACTATTTTGGGTATCCTCTGGTAAACGTTTACATAACGAACTGGAAAATCACCATAACTATAGTGGGTAAATCAACCATTCCTATGGTCATTTTCAATAGCTTTTTGTTAACGTTTACCAGGGGGTATCCTCTCCCAAAGCTAATAAACCGGTGTTCACGTTCATCTGCGCTTGGCATTGCCTATAGTAGCTGAGTCGGACCCACCAATTGATGTCCATCTTAATGGGGAAAACCATGACCTATATCCCACCAAATTCCACCAAACATATATATATATATCATTTGGCAAGTTCAACGATTTATGAAGCAGCTATCATCAATTTGATTATTTTGTTTTGGACTATTGAAGGGAGCTTCGGCTCTCAAGCCTCGCTGTTCCCATCGCCCAGCTTCATGGTCATGTGGTGACACCCCTGCTTTAAAGCAGCTTAAGTTACATTTGAAACCCCTCACCATTGAAGATCATATTTGCTCATTGAATCAATTGAATGCTCCAGAATTGTGTGTCAAAGCTTACATCACGTCAATTCCCGTCATGTTTCTTCAAAGTACGACTTAAATAATCTTAAATATACTTACCCCCTGGTAAATTAACATAGACCCTGAAATTCACCAATGTTTAATGGTTTCACTAGTCTTCCAACCCCGACAAATGCCAGGGTCGAACTGTTAATCTACTGGAGGGTAAATCATCCATGTTCCCATAATTTTCCATATGTGTCCATAGATTTGGTCACAGCCGTTGGTGTCCGATCTCAGGTTCACCCTGGGTTCTCAGAGCTTCGTTCGCCACGTTTGGCGCCCGCGCAGTGTGGGAGCCTGGAACGAAACATTGGAACCATTTAGAGATGAGAACTTTGGCTTAAGTGTGGCTTAATTACAGATTCATGATGAATTAATTTGACTGATTAACTATGGATGAACTATGGTTAATTATATGGTTACTATGATATAAGTAAATAATATATGGTATATGATTATATGGATGATATAGTAATCATATACAGTAGTTAATCCATAGTTAACCCATATAATTATTAATTATATAGTTGATATGATTATATTTAAATAGATTTCTATGGATGATATGATGGAGAAACTATACTCCCTCAAGTTTCAGATGTAGGTCTTGAAGCAATACGCACTCAGCCAACAGTTTGGGGAGTCTCATGGTTGTATATATATACATATTAATATATATGTATATATCCAATGTATATATCCAATGTATATATCCAATGTATTTATATATATATATATATATATCCAATGTATATATATATATCCAATATATATATACGTACTTTATGGATCTTTATGGCCCTTAACAGTTCCAAATGATATTATATTTCGTATAATTACTAAGGATTATATATCATTATAAGCTCTTGTTTGACTGTTAAAGGACCATAACTGTGTATATCCCATCATACATATATATACACATCTGGTTGGTGGTTTGGAACACAAAATTTATTATTGCATATATTGGGAATGTCATCATCCCAACTGACGAACTCCATCATTTTTCAGAGGGGTAGGGAAAAACCACCAACCAGATGAGGTATAGCTATATCCATAAATGGGGTAATTATAGATTATATAGATAAATTGTAGATATCCATTTCTATGGCCCTTTAAATAGCAGTTATTCAACATGCCCCTGAAAATCTTCCAAGACTTCAGGTGTCTTGGGCACCGATTGCATCACCAGCACTGGACAGCGGAGGTGCGATCTGGAGATCTGAACTTCGTGAAAATCGTGGTGAAAATCTTCGTACTGTGGGTCATATATATATGTACAATGTGAGGCCCCCCAGTTATAAGTTGGTTAACAAAAGCCCCAGTAACTATAGTTATAAGTACCATAAACCATAGTTATTGGAGTTATAAACCAACTTAGCTATCTTGGGGGCCTCACATT
>Ga0126342_10023322_pt1 | contig 10139 bp, 14 predicted proteins | sample Cyp1metagenome_FD_92528 | JGI IMG/M metagenome (GOLD analysis project Ga0126342, IMG submission 92528) | Coral microbial communities from Lord Howe Island, Old Settlement Bay, Australia - Cyphastrea 1 metagenome | ecosystem: Host-associated > Invertebrates > Cnidaria > Coral ... | reverse complement strand
GGAGAAGGAGGAGGAGGAGGACGAGGAGAAGGCGGAGGAGGAGGAGGCAGTGGAGGACAGCTAGCGAGGAGGAGAAGAACAGCTCTGATAAAATCTAACAACCCTCACCTGGCAGGTGGGGAACAAATGGCTCACTCCACCCATTTTGATACGCCCGGAAAAGCCAAACCAAGGCGAAACTTTTCAGCGCAACGCTCGCCCTCAATCATCATCAATGAGTTCCACCCGAATGGGTTGGTCCGCCAATTCTCCTGCGTTGCGGCGAAGAACCCCCACGGTTGGACGAAGAAAAATGGTGACAACAACGGGAAAAATGAAACAAACAATGGCGATACACCTGGCAAAACATCTACAAACATGAGCTTATGAATAACTTGAGATAACTTGACTATCTTATACTATCTTGGACTAATTCAAGCTCCCAGAGTTCAAGCTCCCGTGTTGTGGTTTCACTTTAATTAGTTTCTCATGCTAGAAACTGGGCAGGACCAATCTAAAATGGATCTTTCGATTTCCACTGTTATTTGTAGTATACAAATAATGAGAGCATTATAGCCTCTGGTAAACGTTTACAGTCTGCGAACTGGAAAATCACCATGCTATCTAGCTGGGTAAATCCACTATAAATGGGGCCATATCCAATAGCTATGTTAAATTACCAGAGGGTAACATTATACATATCATAACACTTATGAACTTCTATCTTGCGCAATCGTTCCACAATCTGCCTTGCGCATTCAACTGGCGTCTCCTCCATCGAACTCAAAATGCGCTTCTGAAGCCTCGACCAAAAAACATCCCTCGAGGATGGTTACCATGTTAATAACTGTCACAACTGAACTGGTCACTCACCAATATTATATTGCATATATATACATGCATATATAACATTATAATAGATTGTATAACTATGTAAAACTGAGAAAAACCATGAACATATCATATGTGTAACTTGGATGTCACCATGCCTTTAACAATTGTCTGTCTGGATTGTACCCCACTCTTGTGAAGTATCGAGAACATATTATATGTATGTATATGCTTTGGCTTTAGGGCACGCAGAATTCATCATTTCAATGCTACAACCGCTGCAAACACTTTTATCATCAACAGAGTCGTTGAGGATATCATCACGCAAATATTAACCATATCCCGCATAATATGCCATTCATCCAAAGCTACAGAAAGGATGCAGGTGTAGCTACTGGGGATCCAAACAGCATCAGGTTTCCTGTCAGGTCAAGCCGGTCGAATGTCTCGAAGTCACGTTGAAAAAAACGTGGAGATGGCGACTTAACAACGCCTTAAAGATTTGTATAGTCTGAACCCAAAGGCTCATGACCTTCAGAATCCACCAAACATTGGATCATACCTATATGGACTTCAGGAAAACCGGCCGGCAAGTCACTTTCTTTTCTTGGGGAGGGGAAGTATATCCATTCCAAGCTCTCAGAACTCATGGGGTTTGGAAACACAACTTGTTGCTCAAGGTTTGATGATCCAACGCATCACAGGCGATTGGAACTCTCTGGCTGGTCATGTTTCATGGTTTCAACGGCAATCAGCAGTACTTACTGGTTGGTTGAGAACGGGATTCCACTCATGGATTATGATATGCTCCAATACATTGGTTGGTATAATCCCAAACTAATCATCAACCAACAGGGGTGTCTTGCAAGAGAAACCATACATTTGTCAATGGGCACCAGCCTCCAAAACTTTTCTCACCATTTTTTCAACACCAGTAGGGGGTTAGAGTCCGACAAATGCAGCACACTCAAATTTAGGGCTCATCTTCTGGCTATGGTGAATTGTTTGCTATGGAACATGGCCCATCAAGATACAATTGCGATTTCTGCTGATTTACCTATAAAAGATGGTGGTTCACCCTCTGGTAACTTAACATAGCGAACTGGATAATCACCATTTTCAATGGGTAAATCCACTATAAATGGCCATTGTCAATAGCTTTGTTAAATTACCAGAGGGTATCTTCTCTATGAACATTAGGAAAACACAATGTATAACAAACATCGCAGACGTAGATGACTTAGGCTATCCACTGAGCAACAAACCACTGGGAATGATGGTGTAACCGCAACTGGTTTTCATGCCATTTCGGGATGATACCGAACACACAATTTGGTGGAGTCATACTGATACTGAAAACATGATACCATCAATCACTAAATAATGGTATCTAATAATTACTGATTATACCATTTAATCCACAATTCCAGAATCCATTATATTCTACTGTATTCTATCATAATCCAACGGTATCCAAAAAACACACACATGTACATATGTACATATGTACAAATACATGTAGAAGCTTCCGCATATTGCACATACATATAGTAACCTCCAAACAAATAGAAAAACAATTTATCATTGTTGCTGTACAGTAGCATTTACTTTTCTGTTTATACCAAGTCTGGTTATATACCATTGGTATCCGTAGCATTGGCCTGCTGATACCATCACCACCACTGAGGTCCAGACTCGAAGGTGAGCCAAGCAACGCCGTTGTCTTCCAAGTGCCCTTCAATCACCTGGACATCTGTGCCGAAAAGTGCGAGCAGAATGCGGTAACAACAAAAGGTGTTTTCATAGATGGGCACGGCAAAATGGGGTGGTTAGTTGATTTTTTAATGATTTATATGGATAATTGTGGATATCACCCCTCACCAACACTTTGACCCTGAGAATCACTTCTCTTTCAGAGGAATGTAGTTTTCCCCGAATCATGGCAGGATCTATGTGAAAAAATGGGGGATGGTAAACCACCAAATGTCAAGGCTGCTCCCAACACCCCATATACTGTTGGGGGGTAAATAAAAAGAGAGATTTGAACACTTTACCCCCTTGTGGCTATGAACCACCTATGAGAGGTTCCAGAAACCCTGATAGTGGGAGCTCAACCGCCAAGAATATGGGAATAATATAACCCGACAAAAATCAGATCTATATGGAGGTTTCCAAAAATAGGGGTACCGAACCCCCCATATAGCATCATCATGCATCATCTATATGAACCACCTTAAACAGCTTCAAACCATCAGTAAGAATGGGGACTTACCGCCCAACAACAATTGGGCTTTGACCAACAACTAGCTGGTTGGTGGTTTTAACCATATTGAAAAATATGAGTTCGTCAATGGGAAGGATTATCCCATATATTATGGAAAATAAAAAATGTTTGAAACCACCAACCAGACATTGCTTATAAAACCCATCTGTGAAGAGTAAGTCAGCTGTGAAGAGTAAGTCAGACCATTCGAGAGCAACCTGTGAAAACAAACGGGTGAAATTCACCCCAAAATGGGAAGTGTTGAACGAGACATGGGTAACGGGTATGATCACTTTGGGGATGGGAGAGTTTCAAGTCTTATCTTGTCCTTGTGCTACACAAACATACCACATCAAAGAGATGATGTCAATATAAGTCGTCAGTCACTAGATCTGAAATCTGGACAAACAAATGGCGAAGTCAGCACCATCAACAGCAACAGCGATTCGAATCTTCCCAATGCTCTCCCCACTGATTAAAGATCAAGACCCTTGGTACCTCAACACCTTCTCCAGCGGTGTCAAGATGATGATGATGATGATGATGATGATGGTGATGATGATGATGATGATGATGATGATGATATATCATATATGCAATCCCAAACATCAGCAGCATCACCATCATCACCATCATCATCATCATCATCATCATCATCGGCATCGGCAGCGGCAGCGGCAGCAGAATAACATACAATAATAATAATGATCATCATCAACATCAACATTTATCATCAAATTGACATCGCACCGCCATGTTACGATTTCATTTTACATAATCCTAAATAGAGGTACAGTATACCGTAAAGCCTAAACCTCTATTGGATATTGTTTATAATTTTGATCATTGGGTTTAACACATTAGATATTGGATTTGTATAATCCCCAAAGTCATCAAATGATCGACCGGCCGAGGGGTTGAATGCACACTGCTCAATTATCAACTATCATGGGAATATTCATGTGGATATTCACCTTTTATTTTGGGTGTAGTTTATCCCAGCCATAAATTTATCAACTATGTCCCAGCCAGAGTCCATTTTTGATGGTTGAAACCCTGATTTATAAACTCCCAAACTAATCATCACCTGGACCACACCTTCCCCGCGGCGCTCTCAAAGAGTTCCTTGATGTAGCGCCATTCCAAACCTCGGCCGTGGCAAACGGCACCGCTATCAGCGGCTCCAACAACAAGCGACGCAGCTCCAACAGTTGAAGAACCGCAGTTCTGGTGGACTGCACATCAAATTGTTTTTTTTCATTATATGGTGGTTTCCTAAAATGGTGGTACCTCCAAATCATCCATTTAAATAGGATTTTCCATTATAAACCATCGTTTCCATACAAGAATCACCTTCAGCAAACCCAGGTCATCTGCTACGGTTGTAGCATTTTTAGTCCATTTGTTCCAGAGGCTTGTGCTATACAACATCTAAAAAATGGTAAAGCATCGGAAAGCGATGTCCAAAGAAACCAAGCTAATGGTCTTCACCTTCAGCGCTGGGAAGCCTCCACAACATCTTTGAAGGTGTAGAAACCCTTGGCGGCACCCACTGCATCCAATGGATTCACCTTGGAGAACATGTTGTTGGTGACGGTGGAATCAACGACCTTGGCCATGGAATTGTACACATCCATCACGGTGGCCTTGGGCACGGATGCCACCAAGCGCCCAATGGCTGCATTCACAGCTTCATAGTCGGCCGCGGATGTCACACCCTTGGCATCAATGCTGCCAATGGCCTTGTGGTGTGCCTCTGCTGCTGCCTTCAAGAGGTTGCCATCCATCTTGGCGCCCATCACAATCATCTTGTCAATGGCTTTCAGGGTGTCTGGGGCAGTCTTGCCGGGCAGCGGCTTCAGGTAAATGTCTGACAGCCAATCGATGTCCTTGATGAAAGGATAGGATGCATCGGACAACGCTTTTGCAGCCACACCAATCTTGTCCCCAGAAGGCACAACTGCAGGAGCACTGGCGGTGGTCACCTGGTTCTTTTCAACAACATCCTTGAATTCCAGGAATCCTTGGTAGGCCTTTTCGGCATCGGGCCCGTTCACCAAGGACTTCATGTAAGCTGGCACTTTGGGATCCGTGATGTCTTTCACTGAATTGTAAACGGCCATGACCTTTGCTTTGGGGACCGAAGCGACTATACGACCAATGGCTGCATTCACGGCATCCCAGTCAGCACGCGAAGTCACACCATTTGGCCCACTGATGCTTCCAATGGCCTTGTGATGTGCTTCTGCAGCCTCTTTCAGAAGCTTGGGATCTGCAGCTGCCCCCATTTCGATCATCTTGTCAATGGCTTTCAAAGCTTTCAAGGGCTGAAACTTGCCAGGAGCCTGGAGGAAAATTCCATTGTTCCAGTCCACTTCCTTGGCAAAAGAGTAGGAGGCATCCCCAAGTTTCTTTGCAGCATCGCCGATCTCATCAGCAAAGGCCGCAGGAGCCATCATCATGCTGGCTGCCGCCGCGGCCACTGGAGCAGCATGCCGAGGACCGGGAACGAAATTCAAGTGCTGCTGCAGAGTGCATGCGACAGCGACCGCAGCCCCAACAGCAATAGCTTTCCTTGCTCCACGCACCATGGCCACCAAAACTCAAAGTGGGCCGAAGTTGCTCAAAAAATAGCCTCTGAACCTGGATTGCTTGAGCCGAAGAGACAGAAAGAGAAGCCCTAACTACTTATCTGCCTTTGATGAGTTTCTCACATCTCCAAACCCATTGAAGATCTCAACTCTCTTTTGAAGAAACTCGCAAGATGCCATGATTTTCGGCCTTCCGAAACAGCTTCCATGGCTCCTCATATTCCTCATGAAAACCGAGCACCCGGCCCTCCGGAATGTTGCTCACCTTGACCGTTCTGGGTCGCGAAAATGTCCCATGGGAGGCCATATCTCCTTGGCATTGCATCGCATTATAAAGGGTGCTTCAGTGCTTGAAGCTGTTTCATGGCTAAATGGTGGGATGAACCAATGCCAATTAATTGGGCATTATACATATAATATATGGTCTACTCATATATATATATGGGGACATCAAATTGGTGTATGAACCAATGGTGAATCAAACAACAATATGTCTGCAGGGTTGATGTTGATCGGATATACTTGTGTTCCGAAATAACAAAATGTTCACGCAAATTTTGCTCTGGTTGGATGGGACGTGGGCCATGATGTCATATAAGCTTCATTTCCAATGCATCAGGCAATCTTGTGGAGGTCGGTGAGGTGGACGCCTCATCGAATTCCATTTCATCATCAGTTGTCCTTCTCTGAAGTGGTCGATGCGGTAGACTTGTAGACCGTACACTGACTCCCAAACCATGCCCAGTTTTACCTATTGGATCCCATTGGAGGCTTATGAAGACATACCCTCCGATAATCAAATGTGGCAATGGAAAGTGGGTCATTCATAGGCCATTTCCCCAAGCCAGGTTTGATGACACCGGAAGGTATGTATCCATTAATATCCATGAATATATCCTATTGTTTTTTATCCCTATTAAACTAATTCATAACATCGGGATATTCTTGGATCCCATGAAAAACATCCCATTTTTTATCCCTAAAAATGTTGATGGTTAAACCACGATTTCATCAGCCATTCCAGTCACGGGATGACCCGAGACCCCGACGACCCTTGGCCTTCTGCACTTCCTTTGGCGCTCGCTTCTCTGCGAGCCTCGGTCAGGAGAAACGCGAGAAACGCTGCGGGACAATGCTGGAGATTCAAATCTACCTACTTATATACCGTATATAAAATATAAATATATAATATACTGTAATGTACATATATAATAATATTACACAGCACCGTGTATATATATATTATACTGAATATAATCATGTTTTCGTTCCATCTATGTGTTGATAATCGAGATTGAGACGCACATTTAAATATGTACGGTCACTGAACTCAGCCACAGATGAAGAAACCCAGTAGTGGACTACTTATTAGCTGAAATGGCCACGGGCATCTATTGGTCAAAGCCCGGGGACTGTGTTCATCTTTCACATCAAACTGTGTTCATGGATGTTGCTCATGGATGTTCTTCTAAATTCACATGTTTCAAGTAAATTATATCTTTCAAAATGTGCTCCCGATATAGTCCCAACATAATCTGACAGGGGAACCCCCGAAGTAGCCCTCTCGTAATTTAACTGTTTGCTTTGTAACATGGCCCAGTTAGTTCAATGATTTCCCTTCATAAAAAAAATGGCAGTGTCTTATGTTCCATTTATGATTTATCCATTTATGGACGATTTAACCTATGAAACATGGTGAATTTTCCATGATTTTATCCATTTATGGACGATTTAACCTATGAAAAATGGTGGTTTTCCATGCTTTTCCATGATTTTCCATGATTTTCCATGATTTTCCAGTTCGCAAAACGCTTCAACGAGGCCTGCCACCTCGCCCCAAACGATCCTTGGAGTCCACAGGACCTCGGCGGGGATGGATCCATGCTGGCGACGTAGCCATACAATGTGTTTGGCCCCCGTTCGATAGATAGCGTTCACTTGGTACGCAAATAACTATAGTTACTACCCATAGGATCCATGGTGCTGCTATATATGGTAACATATACCATCAATATACCCCAGTCATGTTAGCATATATACCAGCACCATGGATCCTATGGGCTATGGTATACGCAAGGAAACTATGTGAAATATCCAAATAGAGGTAACTAGTTCGTTATTTGCGTACCATAAACCCCAAAATAGAGGCCTCCAATTTCACTATGGTTTATGGTACGCAAATAACGAACTAGTTACTGGGGCGAATTTGTTCACCAACTTATGGTATATAGGTGCATAGGTGCTGGCTACGTACCCATGACGGATCCATGGTGCTGGTATATTAATGCTAACATAAAGGGGATATATTGATGGGATCCATGGCACACCATATATAGCAGCACCATGGATCCTATGGGGTAGGGAATGGATGGGTTGCTGGGGGTTGCTGGGATTATTGATACTTAGCCAGTGGATCATTCCCGAAAATCCCTACGTTTAGCACAAGTAAGTAATTCAGGGGATTTCACGGGAGAATCCTTCTGAATATCCCATTACTGATAGGTTTTTCATAAGGATAGTAATGGATATTCATGGGATAACTATAGGATATTCATAGATATCCCCTATGGATTTTCTCAAACGTGGGAAATCCCCGTGGCCTAGCCATGGAGGTCATTCCGTTCCCGAAAATCATCTAACTCAATGAGGACATTTTCCAGCCATTTTTCGCTGACACCGGAGGGGCCCAATGGAAATCTCATAGGATGTACAATTTACCATTTATAATGGCTACATTGTTTATATCCATTTGGATAGTGAACAATCATTATTTATTACCATTATACCCTCTGGTAAACTAACATAACTATGGAAAATCACCATTTATAGTGAATTTTCCCATTAAAAATGGTGATGTTCCATAGTTATGTTAGTTTACCAGAGGTAATGGGGATATCATTTGGATAGTGAAGAATTGAGAAAAACTTGATGAAATTTGATGAATTTTGCTTGGATTCACAAAAACCTGCAAACCAACCAATCATGACCATGTTGTTTTGAAATCCCTGATAATATGTTTTCAAAGCTTCCACGGTTTCCATGGATATCCTTTGATCTTTGAACAGAAATCGTTGTATCTCAACAATTTCGATTGAACAATACCCACCGAAAGAAAATACAAAAAGGGTATGTCGGAAAATGGTGGAATCTAACTACCACCTCATGGCCATTCAAAAAAACGGGGAAATGTTGAGAATTCACTCATGGAATTCGGGGTTTTCATGGCTCCCGTTTTCGAAAGCTAAACGGACCTCCAGCCGACCCGCCCTGCCCCCTTGGCACAGCAACTCGGTTTTTTCGCATTTCTCGGCCTCAACAAAAGGAGATGCCCTGGAAACTGTCCACTTCGATTGTCTTACTGAAGATGTAGATGTGTATATCGGCAAATAGGCAGTAGTAAGATATATATGATATATTGTATTATATATATGATATATTGTATTATATATATCATATATAATAAGTATTATTCAACTATTTTACTTGGAATATCAACTAAATCACATATTCTATTCCGAGAACCAACAAGTTTGTGGGTCCAGTACGGCTTGGTGTCCTCCATTTCAGGTCACTTTTCTGGTCACCAACCCTACTGTCGCAGCCGGGCATGGCGAAGAACGCTCTTTTAACCTGTATGTTTAGTAGACACCCAAAATGGGAACTAATGGTGACTTAATGTTAATTGAACACCACCGTGAATCACCATACAAAACATGTTGCCGGAATGCTCAACAATCCAATTTTGCACTATGAGTATCGGGTCTTTACCCATACCCCCAAATAACCTATGTATGTTGTATCCAACTACGTTTACATTGACATCAAAATCACCAAAATAGAGGGAAACACAGAATTCTCCAATGACATGACATGGAGAGAATTGTAGAGACATTGCTTCCATTCCAAATGGGATTCCCATTACCAAGTTTACCCTCTGGTAAACTAACATAGCTATTGAAAATGGCCATTTATATATAGTGAGTTTTCCCATTAAAAATGGTGATTTTCCATAGTTATGTTAGTTTACCAGAGGGTAGCTTGTCTGCCAGATTCATAGCACCTTTAAAAAACGCTACGCATGCCAGTGCATCCCAGTCCAGTTTGGTGATTTCACCGAATTTCACCCCGAAAAATCCACCAGTAGGGTTGAACATCGAGATGCAGTCTTTGAATTAATATAATTTATATATATATATATTCTATCCATAATAACTATTTATTGATATATGAATAATATATCTGGGTAAATTTTGCAAAATTTCACTAACCTGAATAGTTCGGCCATTTGGGGATGATTCCCCTTATTAACCATGATTTCCAGTGAGGTCGCAGTGAGGTCGTTATAATTTACCCATATATATATATATGGTACCCCCCCCTGATACCCACCTCACATTGATTCAAGAAGTAGGTTTTTAATGATCTACTGTATATGTATGTAAAAAATGTATGTATATATATATAAATAAATGTAT
>Ga0126342_10023321_pt1 | contig 10140 bp, 6 predicted proteins | sample Cyp1metagenome_FD_92528 | JGI IMG/M metagenome (GOLD analysis project Ga0126342, IMG submission 92528) | Coral microbial communities from Lord Howe Island, Old Settlement Bay, Australia - Cyphastrea 1 metagenome | ecosystem: Host-associated > Invertebrates > Cnidaria > Coral ... | reverse complement strand
GGTAGGTAGGTAGGTAGGTAGATAGTCAGAGAAAAAGAGAGAAAGAGAGGAGACCTCAAGCACCTTTCGGTCCGTCAGTGGCTTCGCTCTGCCATCCCTGATTCACAACAACCAATCTCTCCTTCAGGTTTCTTATTTTTGAAACTTCCGCCACCGCCTTGTGCGGTACTACTGGTATAATATTATATATATATATATATCTCTCTCAACCATCAGAACTGTAGATATGTTCACTAATTAGATATCTACATGAAATAATCCTTTGATATGTGGGTTTGCTTGTCCCAAATTGGTGGATTTTGGTTCAATTGTTTAGCCATCAAACAATGGCGTTTAGTGAGGAGAAAAGCTGGTTGAAGGTTTTAACATCTCTTGAACAGCTGGGGAACGTGTGGCAAAATGCGATGCAGATATGGCGTGAAATATGGCTGGAACCCTTGAGTCAGTTTTGAATAGTTTTGACCTAGAGAGATCTCTTGCACCTGGGCAATTTATTCTGACCAATCTCACCCAGAATGAGGCTTGGTGGGGGGGAATTCTTCCAAGAATGGCTGAATGTTATGCTTTGTTCCAGTTCAGGAAGTGTTCTCATAGGCCCAGTTCGTCCAAGATCAATAATTAGAGGAATATGTCCTATCGCATTCAATTCTGGTTGGTGGTTTGGAACATTTGGTAAATTTTTCCATATATTGGGAATGTCATCATCCCAACTGACGAACTCATATTTTTCAGAGGGGTTCAAACCACCAACCAGATATTAAGATCATTGACCATCAATATCCATTTTCATGATATCCCAATGGTTAAACCATTAAAAACCCATTGACCCTCCAGTCTGGTAATAGGGATTTTGGAATCCCATTGTGTTGGGAACCCCATTGATGGTCGAAATGACCAGACCCCATATTAACACATATCAACCCATGTCACATGACCAGGGCAGATTGGAAAAGTACCTTATGGATATATGTTTTTCTCCGTGCAAACCACATGCAAAAAAACACATTCTAAAGATTTTCTAATAATAGTGGTTATAATACCAATAATAGTGGGAAGACCAATAATTCACCAAAATAGTAATTCTAATAAAATACCATTATAATAAATGATCACCAGTCATCCATCTATTTTTGAGGAAGACCCCAGGGAAGACCCCCGGGTCGGGTCCCCCGCTAATCCAACCAGGTCCCTTCGCCTAAACAGCCTATGGAAATTCATAGTACCAACGGGAATAAAACAGGATCTGGTTTAATGGAGGTACCCTCTGGTAAACTAACATAGCTATTGAAAATGGCCATTTATAGTGGATTTGCCCATTAAAAATGGTGATTTTCCATAGCTATGTTAAATTACCAGAGGGTACGTAAACGTACCATATGTTTGGCCATATGAATTGTTGGGATCTTCCCTGTTTTTTTTTCGGCGTTATTTTTCGGCCATAAAAAAAGAGGTAGGTACCTCGATGTTCAATCGGTTCCTGTTGGCCATTGATCATATTTCCAAGGGTGTTTATGGGTTGTACAAGGTGGTGCCCCCCCAGTGATGTTTGTTGGTTTATAAACCCCATGAATACTATAGATATATCTACCATAAACCATAGTTAAATTGGAGTTATAAACCAACTTAACTAACTATGGGGCACCACCTTGTAGGTGGTAACCCATCTGCCCGGGACGATCAAAAAAATATCCATTGAGATATGGAATGATATGGAGCATCACCACAGGATGGGCCCCCCAGTTATAAGATGTTATAAGTTGGTTTATAAATCATTACATCATTACAGTATAAGCTCCATGAACTAGTTCGTGAAATATCTACCATAAACCCAATCGAATTCAGCCACTTTTCTGTTCGGCAACTGAACGCTATCGAACGGGGGCCCCATCCTGCATGTTTAGAAAATGAATATCGGTATATCATCCATCAATGGAGCATTTTCTGTAGCCACCTTAAACTGTCGGGGTAACCAGGGTAAGCCATGTCATAGTTCAGTGGGCTATGGGCAGGTGGTGTCAACCCAGTTCGAGGCTGGAGGTATGATCCCAATTTCAGGCTCCAGCCCCTTATACATGGAAATAAATCATGTCCACAAGTGAGAGGGAAACTGATCATTCTATATCATTCTACCAGACTTTACCCAGTCTTCTTCCCCAAAGTACCAGAATTATTGGGAGCAGCCCTGAACTTTGCGATTCCAATCTGGTGGAACGACCGATTTCAAGGGTTTGGGGCTTCGGGGCATCAGCTCTTTCATCAGCTCCACGGCTGAAACATCCACCTGCTGGTCGCAGACACACTGGCGACGGTCCTGTCAATGAACGACACAAGTCGTGAGGCCAATCCAAGCCAGACCACTGATTCGGACGCTCTTCTCAGCACCCCTGACTGTGCTTAGTCAGCTGTCGTCGACTGGCCCACAGAGGCATTCAACAAGGCATACGACAGCAAGCTGAACTATTGAAAGAAGTGAAAGAAGTGAAGGCAAATTGGAATTCATTAAGCAAAAATAATTTCTAATTTCATGCGTTCTATACTTTATATACATTATTTCATCCAAGTTCACTATGTTCACTGTTCCAGCTTGGTGGAGTTTTTTCTGCATTCCAGCAGGACGAGGGAGCCCCTTGGCAGATCCATCCAGCTATTGGGGCACCACCATGACCATGGAAACCATTGGAAACCCCCAGATCTATACTACAATCTTTGTTGCCTGGTGATAATTTTTTTTTGGTTTGTACCTGGCAGGAGCCGCAAAACGCTGTGAAGAAGACTTGGGAGACGCTCCAAGGCAGGCGGTGAGAAAAAAATTATGGGGATTTCGATCCAGAAAAACTTGGCATTTAACGAGGTCACCAGGAATTTTCATGATTTCCATCCGGATTCATTCATGGAAAAGTTGGGACGAAACATCTTGAACCAAGCAACTGGGCGAGTCAACCGAGACAACATTGGGATTTCACTGGGAAAAATGGGGAGTCCTAAGAACCATCCATGAAAATTTGCTATTGAAGGCTTGAAGGTCCCGATATCATTGGAGATGTATCTGTGATGTGTCCAGATAATCTGAGTAGCATGATTCAGTCGGATCCGTTTGATCAATGAATCCATTGCTCTGGGTTAGAGCTCTTGTCCTAGGGATTTGCTGTGATTTACATAGATATACATGCAACATGTGGTATTATATGGTATAATGGAGTTTATACCACTGGGACATTCCCCAAATTTGATATATGATATATATATATATATATTTTCCGACTAACACTTTCCGAAAAAAAAATGATATTTTTGTTGGTAAAGGCGACGATTTCCCTGTGATTTTTCCCACCAACCCGATTGGACCCAGTTTTCAGCCATTTTAATATCACTAAGCTGGATGAATTATAGCGGTGTTACCACAACATGGCCAAAGATGATGATAAGTATAATGATTAGTAGGGGACACCATGCCAAAATCATCTGATTTTCAGTTTGTGGCTCAGATTCAGCCACAAGAAACAACACGTTTTGATGGTTAAACCACCATTTTGCACCATGTTTGATGCTTAAACCCAGGCACTTTGAGACACCCAAATTTGATCATTATACATATATATAATATATATATATATATATATATGTTGCGTGTATATGTATATATATATATATATCTATTTGTATATATATACACATATTTACATATGCATATATATATACACACCATATTGATTCATATTGTTGCTTACATCCTCATTACATCTCATTCTACCCCTCTTGGTTGATGATCCTTTATAGGTTGGGGACTATCATGGATGATACCAACCGGTAGAATGGAACGACGTCGCGGGTTTCAATGCTGTATATATATATATACATATGTTGATGGCAAATCCTCATTCTCCAGCTGATCCAAACCGTTTTGCTCAAGGCAGTCCGAAAAAGTTTCGCAACAAGCCGCGTGTGCGACGTGAATGGCGCACACTGAGCCAAAGCATGACTCTTGGACTGAGTAAACAGCAAGGTAAACCGTGGTTTAGTACAACTTATTATGTGGTTGTTTGCGATTTCTATGGGGATATATCAAGTATGATTGACTATTATCACTGTAAACATTTTTCACTATTATTAAATACACTATTGACTACTAAGCATCATAAACCATGATTAGCCATCATAAACCTTTATTGACCATTATAATTCACTATTAATATAATGCAAAACGATGCAGGGTATCTAAGATTGGCCATGATGATGAGTTGGTGTCCAAGTCAGAAGACAGGTAGATTGAACTGCAAAGAATGAGGATTTTCCGCATGAACCAGCATATGGGTTTGCCTGAAAACAGGGGCCCACAGGGTACCTCTAAATCCATTGGTTAATCATCATTTTCCGTATTAAACATTAAAAGTATTAATCATCATTCTACGTATTAAAAGTATCATTTAGGGGGTATACATCATTTTCAGTCAGACCTATATGAGGATGCATGGATCAAGACCTATGATACCAAAATTTGGAGGGGATGAACATCCATTTATCATAATTTATCTGGATGATTTATGTTGCAACCTCGTCTACAGTCAGCGGGGGGTTAAACCAAGCAATCATTTGTTCTTGTACCCTCTGGTAAACTAACATAGCTATGGAAAAGCACCATCTTTAATAGGTAAATCAATTTTGTGCCATTTTCAATAGCTATGTTAAATTCCCAGAGGGCATTCGAAGAGATATTGGAGCCTCCTTGAAATGCCGAGCGGCCAAAGGAAGGAGAAGGTGGCAAAAGCCTTCTGGATTGTCAAGGAGCTGCTTGACTTAAAATGCTGGGCTTCACCGGAAACGCCGATTTTTTTTGTTGGTAAAGCCATGTACCCTCTGGCAATGAAACATGGCTAGCTGGAAATTCCCCCAATTTTCAATGGATTTAGGGAAAATCATCGAACCATGGCGGATTTTCCAACCATGTTTCACTACCAGAGGCTAAATCCACATTTTTTGCAGACTTAGATTCCCCTTGTGGTGTGATAAAATTCCCGTCTGATGCGTGAAGTCAACATGTTGATAGGTCAAAGTTGAAGGAACAGGGTAGACGGACAGAATCATGGTGTGGGTGTGGTCGGACGAGCCCTAGACAGCACCAACAGTTTGATCAGAGGGGCATTTATGAATTCTCACCCAGTGGATGATTTGTTTCGGCAAGAAACTATTCAAGATGGAAGATCAACTTTTGATGTGTATCCCACCCAAAATTTACTTTCTGTACACTTTCCACAAACACAAAACAACATCATGAAAACCGTCCCGTCAAGCTGGGACCCAAGGACCAAGACCCTGGAGGGTCGACGGAAGTATGGCGAAAACTTCAACAACCACGACGAAGCTTGGTTCAACAGCTGTAGATGGAGATGGATGGGGGGGTAGATCTACAGTGGGCAGATTATGACTAGGACTTAGATGACTTACTATAGTTCCTAGATATATATTGAATATCACTATGATAACGACTTGAGATGGGATGACAACTCATTTATCACTAAAATCCATTACGAATTCAGCCATAATCCGACGACATGAATCATGGCATGGAATGGGCTTTCTGTAGCGGTGCTCATGCCAAGCCGCAAAGACCAAAGAGGTCTGTTTTGCCAGCGCCACAGCGCGGAAGAGCTCCAATGGCTCAGGTTAGGTCAAGGCCTAAAAAGGGGCCCCCGAAGCCGGTAGCATCGGTGGCGAATGGAATGTTGACTGACCCAAGTGCCAATGTTGCAGTTTCCCCAGAAATCCGGGCTAGACCGTTTCAACATGACAGTATCGTGTGGAATCATCGATGATCCCATAAAAATGGATGCCAAATTCACCAAAAGATTTGCTGAGTTGATGATTTAGGTTTTTTCCCAATGAGAAATCCACTACTTGGGAATCTATAAGGAATACCTTCTGGCAATCAAACATGGCTTGCAGAAGAACTCACCATCTATAGATGATTTTCCCAGTTGTGAACCTCCATTTAGTTCGGGGATTTTCCATTGCCATCTTTGATTACTGGAATGTTTTTTTTTGGTTGGGGGTTCCTTAAGCACATCCAAAATCATTTGTGCGAAGGACCAAGCTGGCACTATTGATAGACCATTTGGGACCCAAAACCGCTACCATATACCCAACCGTTCTTGAAATCTGTTCTGAAATGGTGTTTGTCAACTGCCGTAACATTAATCCCTTCCCCCTAATACTACCCCCCCAAATAACAAACACTTCAGCTAGTTTTTATTATTAGGGGGTATTTATTATTAGGGTGCGAAGCTTCCCCCTAATACTAAATTTAAAACCCTAATATAAAAAGAACTATTTTTCCTATTTCAAAATCGATTAGATTTCCTTTTAAAATCTAATTAAAATATTGCTAAAAATTGGATTTCGAAGCTTTTCCCTGATATTAAATTAAAAACCTTAATATAAAATACTTTTTTTCGACCTTAAAAGACGGAGCCTAATAAAAAACACCCCGGAGTTGACTAGTTTTTATTATTAGGGGGTGAAACCCTGAAATGGTAGCTTCATTTTAAAATTGTTTTCTAAAGGTGATCAATTGAAAATCAAATTGGCGAACTTCAAATTTTCCAAAATCGGAGACGGACCCTAGTTTTCATTTTTTCCTGGGGGGTTTAATAATAGGGGAAGGGATTGATAATATATAATCATATAATATAATATAATACAATATAATATAATATAATATAATATAAATATGATAAAATATAAAATAACATCACATAACATATTATATATATAATTATATATATCAATCCCAGTTTTGGTTAATTAAGTCCTGATGTTGCTGATTCAGTCTGGGTAATTAAACATCACCTTGATAGATATAGAGCCAACATCTCCCAGGTTAGACTTCCATTTTGTCCACAAAAGACCCATCTATCCCCACATTTTGGGTTCATAATTCCAAAGTTGTTTTGACATACATGGATCCATTCAACTATAGATCTACATAGATCTACCATAGATCTTCATGAATTCTTAATCCATTTTACATAGATCTTCATCCATTTAACAATAGATAGACACCATAAACCATAGTAAACCTATTCCTATTTCCCAACTGACCTACCTTGGGGGCCTTCCATCTAGGACATGCTGATTCTTCACTCCTGTGCTACCATGGATCCACGATGTGCCGCAGATGCCGAGGGATGTTTTTTTTTTGGCTGATAGGTCAAGCTACTGGTGAATGGTTGCTGAATAGGTGGGGGTCATTGGATTTTCATGGATGTTTATTTCAGCATGTAAAATGGAGGTTTATTTCAGGTCGTGCGTTTCATAGATTTTCTCTAGGATATGATATATTCATGTGTGGCACCTTTGGTTAGCCATGATGGATGTATAACCATCCTGAAGTACTCGTAGATAGAATATGTTGTTTTTTAAAAAAACATATTCCCAATTTAGTGTGTTTTTTCATTTTCCATATTCTATTTACTCCAGGATGACTATACGTATGTGTGTATATATATATATATATTATATGTATACATACATATTCTTCTGACGTCATGGTCACCAACTATCAATGATTGATCTGGTGCTTCCGATATGTTCAAATATGTTTCTTCAAATGTATCAAGGATAAAGTTGGATATCCAAAATATTTGATTCTCAAATACCTTCCGGCAATCAAACCCGGGAGATGACATCTGGATCCCAACTCACATCAACGGACTCGGAAATTTTCTTGGGCCCAACCATGCCCAAGTTGCACAAAGTGAGGTGATGAGGGTCATTTCGGTCCCCAGTTCATGACATTTCACCGGGCCTTGCTTCTAAAGCATCTTGGCAACCTGGGAAAACATGGTGAAACATGTCGTGAAAGCCTGTGGTGGCCAAATGGTACTATGTGGTGGTGCCCCAGTTGGTTTGCTAAGTTGGTTTATAACATTTTATATTCTGGGGGTTTCCTAAAGTAGGCTTACCCCCAAATCATCCATGGTTTGAAATAGGATTTTCCATTCTAAACCGTCCAGCTATTGGGGTACTCCCATTTATGGACCCCAACTAGATTAACAAGGGGTTGTGATATATGCAGATATATCGATCGAGTACTGTAACTGGTTGGTGGTTTGGATCTTTTTTTGTTTTTCCATATATTGGGAATTTCATTATGCCAACTGACGAACTCATATTTTTCAGAGGGGTGGCTCAACCACCAGCTAACAAACATTTCACTGGGCACCACCGACATAAACCCGACTTTGTGCCCTAGGCACCTGGGCGCCATGTTGGCCCTCTGGGTGAATTTCTTGAGAGTGCTTTTGGCCTTCAAAAATTTGTATCTTTGGATCTATTGTCAATCTGTTTCAGGGTTATCTTGGAATATCCACCTCTAGGTTGGCAGTTTAACAACCTTTCAATGTTCATTCCTATCTGAGGGATATGTTTTTTTTCGGCTCAAGCACCACTTATTCCATTTCAGCATTTCTTGGGTGAAATTCGACACATCTGATGGTTAACCCTCTAAACGAACAGAGATGTGGAGTTTACCCATCATGTGTAGATCATTTTCCTACAGACACCATGGCTTTTCCATGGCTTTTCCATGGCTTTTCCACATCTCTGTGAGTTTACCCCATGGTAACTCCCTCATGCCGTGAGGTACGAGAGGAGTCTCTTGGCCGTCGATCCCACTATCGAAGCCATGTCACTCGGCGGGCGGCTTCACCGGCAAACCATCCTTTTTTGGGGGAAACAAGATGGTTTTTTCAGCATCCTGAAACGGGAAAATGATGGAAAATGCGTATTTTGGAAAAATCTTATGGGAAGAGATGGTCCAACTATACAGCCCCTTACCTTAGTATATTTAGTATCAGGTCGATTCATTTTAAGGCTCGGGAAATCATCCAATTTTCCAATTTATCTGACCTAAGGCCGTATTGGAACATGGCCTATGATGCCCAAGATGGAAAGTACAAGAACAACGCGGAGCGCCGAAGTGGCCGAAGTGGGGCTGGGCGGATGATGAGTTTTCGGAGACCTCGATGGAAATCAGCCAGATCAGATCGCTAGGGGCCCCGTTGGTTATGGATGGTTTATAAACCCCATGACTATAGTTATATCCCTAGTTAACATAAACCCTAGATGGTTATATACCCTTTAATAACTATATACCCTTAGTTGACATTAAGCCTGGTATTATACCCCATTAACTATGGTTATGCTTAACCGAGTGGTAAACAACTTCGCTATCACTATCATAAAGGGGGGGCCGGCCTTCTAGTGATCTTTCAGGTTTCGCAGCAGCTTGACGTTTTTTCGAATCAAGTCTAGAGTTAGGAATAAACTGAGTAAACTGGATGGATTGTAGATAGATTTTCAGCTTTCTTTAGGATTTGATGGGTTTACCATAAACTATTCTAAAGGTCAAGAATTGTTTAGAACATAGAAAGGGATCACCAAACCACCAAGAAACTCAACATATTTTAAAGCCAATCTGAGGTTCAAAGGTGAGCAGCGTTCATCATACTGGATGGTGAAGAATGGGATTCCCAATTCATGGATTGTGATAACCCCCGTTGGATATTGTAAAGCTGTAATAACCAGCTGTAATTCTACACTATCAACCAACAGAGGTTTAACAACCAGTTGTCAGTTGGGTCTATCTTTACTGGACCTATTTCCATCGCAAAATGTGAGAGCATTGAATTCCCAGTCATTGTTATGGGTCCAAACCCTGTTAGCATATGTACCCTAAGTTCCAGCTGGTTAATGGATGGTTATTCCATGTTATCCCCCTAGTTATAAATTGGTTTATAAACCCCATTAACTATAGATATATCACCTATAAACCATAGTTATTGGAGTTATGTTCACCAACTTAGCGTTCTCGAACGGGGGCACCACCTTGTATGGTAATATTTCATCAGTTTTGACCCTCCCCAAAGCTCCACAGAAATCATGGGATGTAGGGGGTGAAGGAGCAGTTTTTTTTGTTGGGACCATACGACCATACGATTTTTGGGCTGCAAAAAAGCCAGGGGGATGGAAGGGATGGAAGGGATGGAAGGGATGGAAGGGATGGAAGGGATGGAAGGGATGGAAGGGATGGAAGGGATGGAAGGGATGGGATGTGACGAGTTGTGATTCACTCACTTCCAGGAG